>JGI20132J14458_1000249_pt1 | contig 11223 bp, 15 predicted proteins | sample OctOCTMetagenome_FD_14458 | JGI IMG/M metagenome (IMG submission 14458)
CCCTCTTCCCTTGGCTTCAAAGCCCTCGGGATCCCTTTTCATCGGGATTCATATCGCTGGGCTCCACCCGCTCTGGGCGACCCAACCCACAGCTCTACCTTCATNGNTTCCTCTGGTTCATTGCTGTGGAGGAACCCCGCATATTGGTTTTTCTCTTCTATCTCCTCTTGCCTTCTAGGTATCTCCTCCTAATGTTTATAGATGCAACCCTATGCCTACTCATTTTTAATCCACATCTTGGGCATTCTCTAGATGTGTTGCTAGGATCCACANAAGCTGTTAATGCCACCTCTGATATTCTTCTTATGTATTCTTTTCCATGGTGTTCTATAGTTCCTCTTCCTCCTATTCTTAGCCCTTTTCCTGCTAACGAGATCCTCTTTATCTAGATCCTCGAAGACATGAACTATGTTTGGGGATAGCATTCTCAACCCTGCTGAGGGCTTGTTTATAAAGTCCTTCTCCCTATTCCTCCCCCTTCTAACATACTTCTCATAATTCTCTTCTACCCTTTGCTCTGTGCTATAGCCTTTTTACGCTTATACACGATCTTAATGCTCTGGAGAGGCCTTAGATCTACATGTATAAAGCCTATACTGAGCTCGTAGCCATCCAGTGAAAGCTCGTTGCTATCCCATCCAATAACCCTCCTAACATAGATCTCCTCAGAGCTTTGAAGGGGATAACTACTCTGTCGTCAAAGATTATAGCCTTGCCGACAGCCCAGCCTCTAACNCTGTGCTCAAACCATGTTGATTTCCAGGGTATTGAGGGATATTCCCCTGGTTTTAGAGTTATCCTTATGCTCTTAGCCTGGTAATCTATCTTNATAAGCGTTGTCTTGCATCTAGCGAATCTCCTCCTAATCCTCGGCTTTACCTTCCTAACCCTGCCCTCAGATACTTCCTCCTCCAAGACTCGATTATGGAGTAAGCAGTCCTGATAACAGCATCTATCCAATGCTGCGTAGGGATTACCCTTCATAAGCTCATCTCTAAGGCGTTTCTTAAAAGCCCTACTTTGGAATTATTGGGATCCTCACCTTCAAACCTCTGATCACGACCAGCTTCCCACCCCTTCTAACGATCTTTGGGAAGCAATATCTCCACTTGATGGTATCCCAGATTATATCTATAGCCTTCTGAAGAGCCCTAATATACCATGTTATAAGCTTCGAGACCCTATTATCCCTGATAGGCACAGAGTATGCCCTGACAAGCTCAAGGATCTTCAGCAAAACCGCTCCATAAAATGATATATCAACCCCTATAAACTTTTATGAAACCCAAAACAGTTTCTTAGGGCGTTGCTCTAGATGCTTGGAAAACCCATACTAGGAATGTTATGGAGGCATTCCCTTTCATAAGATATAACGAGGAGAACAGGATCGAGAACCAGCTCAAGCAGATCGGATTAAGGTTAGAGGATATAGCAGCTGTTGTCCACTCCCACCTACACTTTGATCATGTTGGTCAGACTGTGGCGTTTAAAGATCTCAAGACACCCCTCATAGTTCATAAGAAGGAGCTCTAGACAGCCCTCATGATGCTATGGCTTGGGAAGGATGGTAGATACCGGTCAGCCAATCTCGAGCCTCTGAAGGGTGCTAACTGGTATATAGTGGATCTACCTGTGTTCGAGCTCACCGAGGGGGTGAAGCTATATTTCTCCGGAGGACATACAACAGGGCATATGACACTTGCTGTGAAGATTAGCAGGGGTAATAACTATTTCTTCACAGCAGATCACATACACATCCCCAGGGAGCTGGAGCTCGAATCGAAGGGCTGGCTCTTAGGTGACTATGATGAGTGGTTAACATTTGTTAAGCAGATAAAGATCTGGGAGAGGATTGATAGGTAAAGCTTGTCATAGCACACGACCCGGATCTATGGTCTAAATATCCAAAGATACCCAGATACCTCGAATGATCTTCAAATAAGGGCTAAATATGTTTTTAGAACCCCTGCCACCCATGATATCGCCATTCCAATAGCTAGAGAGCATATCCAGCTCTTACCAGCCCTCAAAAGCTGCCTTCTAGAGAATATGCTCATGCCGGAGGAGGCTGAATAGCCGGTAGCCGAGATCATCAATGCATATGTATGGGAGAGGGGTAGTCCTAGGAGAGTTGCTATCGCGATCCCAACTACAACGGATATCTGTATGGATGATACGGAGAGGTGTCTCACAGAAAGCCATCTAAACATGCCTTCGAGCATGCGGAGCCTGGCAGCGCTGCAGCAACTCCCCCGAGAGCTACTAGCCATAGGAGCCTGTGGCATTCGAGGCTACTGAGGAAACCAAGGGTATTCGCCCCCAGCAGGATTCCTGAGGCTATTGAGAGCATAGCTACAACGGCTCTCGAAGCTCCTAGAATGTAGGAGATCCTCCTGAAGCTCCACAGGGCTGTGCCCAGTATTCTGTAGATGGTAATGGTAAGTATAAATACTAAAAACCCAGAGACCAGCCAGAGTAGAGAAGTCTCTGTGATCCATGTATAGTCTATCAGGCCTAGTGCTAGATCGCCTCCAACTCTAGATCCTATCAAAGCTATTGAAGCTGAGAAGGGTATCCCAAGATATGTTGAGAAGAGGGTTGGGATCAAGATAGCTATATAGGCGCCGAATGCGCTGTCCCACCCACACATCTGAGGAGTCTTCATAGCCCAGCCGAGGGCGAGGGCTCCCAGCGTTATCGAGATTCCCGAGGCTATTCTAGCTATTCGCCTACTAATCCCAATAGATATGAGCGGGCCTGCAACTACTACCGAGTTGTTATAGGAGATCATCGCTGATGTTAGAAAGGCCATGGGGATCGAGGGATCCAACTTATAGACCATCCTATAGGAGTTGGAAGTGTATGATATATAGCTCTGGGTTTTTGCTGAGAACCTTCTTCCCATAGATCTTCATAAGCTCCTTCAGAAGCTCAGTTCTATCTCTAAAACCGTCTAGCTTTGCATCCTCATCACTTAGATCTGAGAGTCTCTTCTTCTCAATATGCTTTATAACAGCCCTTCCAACTCTGGCCGTGCCAACATATATATCTACTACCTCCCCAACTCTATAGCTGGATTTAAGCCTTATAGTGGATCTCTTCTCACCCTTCAATATATTCTCAGCATAGCTAAGCCTAAACACTAACCGCTTCATATCAACCAATTATAATTAGAGTGTTAACAGGCTTATAGGGATTCCCAAGCTTTTCTCCCGTACATCGCTATTTTGCAATACATATTGAAAACCCAACCCTTTTTAAACTCCACTTGGATATTAATAGAGGGATGTATCGTTGGTGACACATCCTCAACATGATCTCGATGTTCTGAGGGAGGTAGTTAGATATGCGGAATCACTTGGAGCCAGCTATGCAGAGGCAAGGCTCCAAATATATTACTACGAGCTTTTAAGAGCTGATAACGGTGTTCTCAAAGACTACTCCATCACAAGGAGGGCTGGGGTCGGGGTTAGAGTTGTATATGGCCGTAGACTCGGCTTTGCAGCTTCGAACACCCTCGAGATAGAGGATCTAAGGGAGGCTGTGGCTAATGCTATCTCAGCTGCTAGGGCTACGCAGGAGGAGGTTGTGCTAGCCGATAGGGGATTTATAAGGGGGTCTAGATCCTCTGCATATTTAAAAGACCCCCTCCTAGTCCCGCCAGAGGATAAGATCAGGGTTGTTCTCGAAACCAATAGAGCGGGGCTAGGCGTAGATGGTATAAAGTCTGCTGTGACTATGATGGGGATCCAGAGGGATATAAGGGCTGTTATATCGAGCGATGCCGATGTTTCTTGGAGCGTCACAGCTGTTGGGATCTCGCATACAAGTGTTGCAAGCGAGGCAGGTTCTATGGAGAGGCTTCATAACAGCAGATCCATGGTTGCTGGTTGGGAATATATAGAGAGAAGCGATTGGATCAGCTTTGCTAGAGAGGTGAGTGAAACAGCTAAGAAGGCTCTAAAGGCATCTACACCCCCACCTGGCAAGCAGAGGATCGTCGCGGATCCAGATCTGGTTGGGCTCATACTACACGAGGCCTTCGGCCACGCCTCCGAGGGGGATCTGGTTGTGTCCGGCACATCTATTTTCAGAGGTAGGATTGGGGAGCAGGTGGCATCAGATCTAGTTACCGTTGTTGAGAGCGGTGATATAGAGGGAGGCTATCTAGTGCCATACGATGATGAGGGAACCCCCAAGGAGGGGACAGAGATCATATCCAAGGGGGTTCTCAAAAGCTATATCACAGATAGAGTCTCAGCAGCAAAGCTAGGTGTTAGAGCTACGGGTAATGGGAGGGCCCAGGATTTTGAGAGTCCGCCGATTGTTAGGCAGACAAACATATATATGGAGCCCAGGGACTGGGGGTTTGAGGAGATGATTAGAGAGGCTAGAGAGGGTCTATACCTCCTGGGAAGAGGATCTGGGGGTGGCCAAGTGGATACCAGTAGAGGCACATTCACATTCTCAGCAGGTCCATCATATGTTATAAGGAATGGGGAGCTTGGCGAGATGGTTAAAGGCGTCGTGATCTCAGGCTATATCTTGGAGACCCTCAAGGGTGTTGAAGCCGTTGGGAAGGATCTCGTTGTGAGAACCTCTGTCTTTGGCGGCTGTGGGAAGGATGGGCAGCTTGTGAGGGTAGGTGATGGAGGGCCACACATAATGATTAGAGAGATCATCGTGGGGGGTAGATAGCTGTGAGAAGATTGGATATCGAGTCTATATATAGAAGAGCTATTAGCCTTGGAGCATCTGAAGCCGAGATCTACTATACATATTCAAGAGACGTTTCTCTAAACATCTCCGAGAAGATCGAGAGGGCGGAGGTAACTATAACAGGATCGCTGGGTATAAGGGTGGCTATTGGAAAGAGGGTTGCTGTGGTGGGCACCCAGGATCTGAGCCCCAGAGGCGTTGAAGAAGCTCTAAAGGATGCGATCTCAATAGCGAGATCCATTCCAGAGGATCCCAACTGGAGGGGCTTCAACGAGAAGCTAGGATCTGCCCCCTCTAGCGGGTATCTGGATAAGGATGTGAAGAGCTTAGAGGCTGAGAGGTTAGCCGAGATAGCATTGGAAGCCATAGCAGGTGTTCTAGAAGCTCCAGGTGGTGTCAGGCCTGTCAGGGGTTGGGTCTCCGCTAGCTATGTATATACAGAGATTATGAATACATATGGAGGCCCCATATCTAGGGAGGAGAGTGCTGCGTGGATATATATTTATGCAAAGGCTAGGGAAGCTGGGGAGGAGGGATCCTATGGCGATTATAGAGCATCGAGATCTATAAGGGATCTCGGTGCGAGGGAGCTTGGGAGGAGGGTTGGCTCAATAGCCTCTACATTCACAAGATCTCAGCGTGCTAGGAACGGCGTCTATGATCTCATCCTAGCCCCAAGCGTCTTCGGATCCTTTATAAATACGATGTTATCACCAGCAATCTCAGCCCTCTCCGTGCAGAGGGGTAGATCCCCCTTAGCCGGTAGGCTTGGAAAAGCCATAGCTGTTGAGGAGCTCTCAATCTATGACGATGGTTTAGAACCGAGTCTCCTAGGATCTAGGGGATTCGACGATGAGGGACACCCAACTACCAAGACAGCTATAGTTGAGAAGGGGGTTTTAAAGAGCTATCTATATGACAGCTATACAGCCAAGGCTGAGAATAGAAGCTCCACGGGGAATGCGTGGAGAATATATTCATCCCCGCCCTCTCCAGGGCCTAACCACCTCGTGATCGCCCCAGGGGATTCGAGTCTAGATGAGATGATAAAGAGCACCAAGAGCGGGCTGTATGTGCTCACAACTATAGGTGAGTGGCTATCGAACCCGGTTAGTGGAAATCTAAATGCCACGATAACAAATGCCTATCTAATAGAGAACGGAGAGATCAGAGAAGCTGTGAATGGAGGCGTTATCTCTGCAAACTTCTACGATGTCCTTGAAAAGGGTCTCGCCCTCATCGGCAAGGAGGTTGAAAATAGATATAGGGTCTCATCACCCCCTGTGCTTATAAAGAGTGTAAGGGTTGCTGGCGAATAGCTTTCACTAAGTAAATTGATCCTAGAGAGTGTTTTTGTTATATAACCATTATAGCTTACAACTCGAAAGCCCCACCCTCTAAAGCGGGGACGGTGTTTATAGGCTCTGTATCCTCTAGCATCTTTAATGATGATCATGTGAACCTCGGGAGGCCAACCTCTAGCTAACCTATGCCTCCGAGGCTATAATAATATTCATAGCCCTAAGCTCCTCTACAAAGGAGCAGGGATAATGAGCCGGAGACCCTAGCAAAGAGATCTTCTATGGATTTGAAAGGTAGATCTCGTCCATAACCTGTCTTGGAATGGGCTCTCTATATCCCCCCTTTCTGATTATATATGCTCCATATCCCCTATCTAATACCCTGCCTATGATGCTTGTCTCAACACCCTTTCTTCTAAGGGTTTTAATCGCCTCATCGGCCATGTCGCTGGGGGTTGTGAAGATTAGTGTTCCGCTGCTTATCAGTTTGAGGGGGTCTATGCCTATGGCGCTAGCTATTATCCTGGTTTCCTCTGCTATTGGTATAGATTCCTCCCAGAGCTCGATCCCCTTTCCAGATGCATATGCGATCTCAGCAGCACCCCCCAGAACCCCTCCCTCTGTTGGGTCGTGCATAGATGTAGCTAGGTCTCTCTCTGCTAGGGCTAGTGCCTCCTCCACAACGCTTATCAATTCTATGAATCTCGAGGCTCTCTCAAGCACCGAGGGCTCGACCCCTCTTCTCAACAGGGCATCTCTATAATCCTGAGCCAATATCGCTGTCCCCTCGAGCCCGGCTGATTTGGTCATAATCACAGCGTCTCCCTCCCTAGCTCCTGATGTTGTTATAGGCCTTCTAACTATCTCCCCTATGACTGTTGCAATAACCACGGGTCTTGTAAGTCCAGCTACAACCTCTGTGTGTCCTCCGACAACTGCTATGCCCAGTCTCTTACAAGCCCTATCTATATCTGCTGTTATAGCATCTAGAAGATCTTCTGAGGCTCCCTCAGGCAATAAGATCACAAGGGAAGCCCATCTAGGCCTAGCACCCCTCACAGCTATATCGTTAGAAGCAACATTGACTGCAAGCCAACCTATGTTTCTCTTAGCAGCAGTTATAGGATCACTGTGCACAGCTAGAAACCTATCCCCTACCCTAACGATCGCCGCGTCCTCCCCATAGCCAGGCCCTACAATAACGCTTGGATCTTGAATACCTGTTCTCCTCAAAACATATCTCTCAAGAAGATCCACAGATAGCTTGCCCACAACAAGCAAGCCGAAACCCCTGTGATTCGTCGTTAGAGAGTTTATTGCTAAACATTAAAAGGTTTAACCAGGTTGTAGGAGCTCTCCTATTCTACGCCCTAGCTTTAGTTATAGCCATACCTTTAACCTTGAGGTGGAGGACCCTGTATGTGCTTGCTAGCCTTTATATAGCCTGCTATATTATAGCATAGTATAGAGCCCTAGGTTGACTACATTTGCTATCTGATCGCGTCTGATGGTACCTTCCATTTGTAGCCACCATAGTCCTAGTGGACACCATAGCTATAAATTAGGGTTTAAGTGTAGCAGGTTAGGTTATAATAGCTGGGTTCCTAGCGTCAGCACTAAAGTTAACACTAATACCAGTAAACATGGTAATATTCTTCCTATCCTTAACTGTGGTATTATTTCCCTCAACTTTGGTAGTGTTATGAGGATTCCAGTGTACGCTAGTATTATTAGTATTGCTGGTGGGCCTATTACCCTATACAACGTGATTCCTGGATAGTATTGGGATAATGTTTTCACCCACCATTCGTAGTGATATGCTAGTATTTAACACCCAAGACCCAGAGATTAGAAACCCTGCCCATTAGAGCGGAGAGGTTTGGGGTTAAACCCTTTTAAAGGGGATATAGCCCCGCGACTGGTCTTAGAAGCATTATCCCTATCCCGTTTAGAGTAGAGCCTGGGGTTGGGGTTATGGATTTGCTATTGCCTCAAAAACATAGGTTTAATCCCTGTGCCTAGCATGCCTATCGAGGTTGCTAAAAACGGCTTACGAGGATCACAAGTAGCGTCATCAAAAAATATTAGAGGATATAGAGCTTATAAACATTAGGGTGTTGAGGATGAGTCAGAAAGAGGTGATAGAGCTATTGTTAAGCGAGATACCAGATAAAACTCCTATTAGAAGGGAGATTAGCGGGTTGAGGGGTGTTTTGATAGTGAGAATTGGAGATGAGATCTATGCTGCTGATGATGAATGCCCCCATGAGGGGTGTTTTCTAAGCGATGGCTATCTAGATCCAGAGGATAGAACTATAACATGCACGTGCCATTGGTCAACCTTCAGGCTAAGCGATGGAGCCTCTCTAACCCCAGAGGTTACTAGAAAACCTATGAAGCTCTATAGGATTGAGAGGAGAGGTGATAAGATTGTAGTTGTAATAGACTAGAGGATCATTAAAGCAATATAGCTCCACACAAACTATTTTCTGGGATAGATTATGAGGGTCTCGATAGAGATTTCCGAGGGTAGGAGTGTTAGGGTTAAGGGCCCTGCAAGGATCTCTATAGCAGATGGAGAATGCTATATAACCGGTGCTAGGCTGTCGAAAGGCTCCCAGGTTGTTGTTAGCGCCTATAAATCCTTAGCAGTATATGCTAAAACAGGCGCAAAAGTAGATGTCGAGCTGGGCGAGGGAGGATGTGTAGATATTGCGAAACCCGAAGAGGAGCCCCTGCTAGAGTGGATAGAAGCTGCTGAGAAAATAGCTTCTAAGGGCTCTAAAGTAGTTGTGATAGGCCCTGTCGAGTCTGGCAAGACCACATTCACAACCTTGCTTGCAAACACAGCTATTGAGAAGGGTCTAAGGCCATGTATTGTTGATGCTGATGTTGGTCAAGAGGATATAGGGCCCCCAGGCTTTATAGCCCTTTCATGCCCTGCGAAACAGTTTGTATGGCTAAGGGATCTCGAGCCGATATCGATGAGATTCATTGGGCATAACACACCTTCCATGGGCGCCTCGAGATTGATTGCAGCAGTAGCTGACCTCGCCTTGAAGGGATCTGCGATGGGGGATCTAGTAATTATAAACACAGATGGTTGGATCTCAGCACCACAGGCTATAGAGATGAAGCTAGATATAGCTAGATTCATAGGTGCAACCCATATAGTAGCACTGGCTGGGGGCTCATTCATAGGCTCTATATCTAAAAAGGGGTTGGCCGAGATAATTACACTTAGATCTCCCCAGGGGATTAGGACGAGATCTAGGGAGGAGAGGAAGATCCTGAGGAGCCAGGCATATAGAAAGGCTTTTGAAGGCTCCTCCATGAGGTCTCTGAGCATTTCAGATATAACGATTATCGGCTCATGCCTCCTCTCAGGAGCTCCCATGTCTAGGGAGGAGATCTCACAGCTATCAGAGATCCTGGGTGTGAATGTTCTATATGCATCAACGCTGGAGGGAACAATATATGCCTTAGTAGACAGTGGGAGGGAAGCTGAGAGGGCTTTGAAGCTGAGGGATGGGAGGGAGGTTATACAGATACAGAGGGGGGGTGAGAAAGGACTTTTATGCTCTGCAGTATCTAAGTTGGGTGATGAGCATCCATGTATAGTAGACTCTCTAGACATAGCATCTAATAAGATAAATATTGTGACTAGATATCATGGAGAGGTTGCGGCTGTGATCATCGGTAGGATAAAGGTTGATGAGATGTATGAGGATAGCTGGAGGGGCTCTAGATGCCCGATATAGTGGAGGCAATTAGATTCCTAGAGGATAGGGGTCTTCTATATAGAGTTGATAGGACTCTATCCTGGAGGTTTGAGGCTGCCAAGGCTATAGAGCACGCAGACTCGATTGGAAAGGCAATAGCTTTTAGGGTAGACTGCTGCCCCGGGATCGATGTGGTCTCCAACATTATACCATCCAGAGATATTTTAAAAGCCTATCTAGGGGTTAAGGAGGATGAGGATCTATATACAAGGCTTCTAGATGCTATGGATAACCCTCTTAGATGTGGAGAGGAGGATTTCAGAGATCACTATGTTGAGGATAGGAGAACGTTGTATGATCTTCCTGCGCTCCACTTCTACGAGGGGGATGCTGGGAGATACTTCACATCATCGATCTTCATTGCAAGGGATCCTGATGGCGAGATATATAACGCATCGATCCACAGGATCCTTGTGAAAGACTCTATGGCTGGGCCTGCGAGAATTGTTCCAAGGCATCTGAGGAGGATAATAGATGCATATAGATCTAAGGGTAGAGAAGCTCCAATAGCTGTTTGCTTCTCACCACACCCAGTCGTTTTCCTAAGTGCCGCGCTCCAACCCAGATATGGTGTATTCGAGATGGAGGTGGCAAACAGGCTCCTAGGAGGATCTCTCAGGGTCTGTAGAACACCGCTCTATAACCTCCCAGTCTCATGTGAATGCTCACATGTTCTCGAGGGCAGGGTTTCTCTGGAAGATGTTGAAGAGGGACCCTTTGCAGATGCCCTGCTAACATATGACATAGTTAGAAGGGAACCTCTAGTTGTTTTCGACAGGATATATAGATCCAGGGTTGAGAGGCCCTTCCACACAGTCCTCCCAGGGAGGACAGAGCATACCCTGCTCATGGGTATTGGAAAGGAGGCCGATATATATAGAGCGGTCTCAAGGGTTGTTAGAAGGGTATATAAGGTTAGGCTTACAAGGCCTAGCGGGGGGTGGCTACATGCCATCATATCTATTGAAAAGGGGGCTGAGGGTGAGGGTAAAAACGCTATTCTAGCAGCCTTCGCAGCCCACCCCTCACTTAAAATGGCTACAGTAGTAGATGGAGATATAAATATCGATAACCCCGAGGAGGTTGAGTGGGCCCTAGCAACAAGGCTACAAGCATCCAAGGGTCTTGTGATTATAAGGGATGCGAGGCTAAGCAGCCTAGATCCATCTGCACACGATGGGGTTGGCGATAAGCTTGGTATAGATGCTACAATTCCCATCAGGGAGAGGGGGAGATATAGAAGGGCTATAATACCTGGCAAGATAGATATCTAGCAAATTCCACCTAGGATCTAGATCTGACCTCCTCCCCTTTCAATCTCCACCCTACCCGCTGATGCGGGAGGGTTTGTGGTCTTACTATTATAATGCTTTCAATCCTAATATATCTTTTAGCTGTTCATCGGCTCCCCCATCTATTCG
>JGI20132J14458_1000252_pt1 | contig 11207 bp, 10 predicted proteins | sample OctOCTMetagenome_FD_14458 | JGI IMG/M metagenome (IMG submission 14458)
AGAATAAAGCGCTTTTCTGGCTATATCTCTTTTATCATTTAAATTAAAATCTTCTTTATGTATCTTAACAGAAGAAAAAACTGCGTTGCCAGTTGTAATATTAGCATTAGGACCAAGAGGAGAATTTTGTGGGAAATTATTTGAATAATTATTAATTTCATCATAACTAAATTTCCCCCACATTTCAACTTTTGTTTCANTTTCCCANTTATCCAAATCAATAAAACTAATCTTATTCAAATAACCAAGCAAATTAGTAACCCTATTTGATAATCCCCTTAAAGTAGGAACATTCAGAATAGTTAAATCGCCAACTTCTATATCTTTTGGATTAGTATTAGTTTCCTTTACTTCGTAAACATCCAATCTAATAGTATCTTCATTAGACGATATAAAATCATATAAAAACTTTATCATTCTAAAAGCATTTAAGGCTATTCCTCTCATATATTGTCTTATTTTGTTTAAATCCATATCTTTGATAAGGTTATCGGCAACCTTTTTGAAGAATGAGCCAAGGCTTTATTCCTGCACCAGAAACAGGCGTTGAATACCTACAACAACAAATACAAGAACAAAAAAGGGGTTTAGGAAGTAAAATATTAGAAAAAATAACAAAATACGGACCAACAGCTGTTATTTGGGGAGCAAGAGGAGTTGCAGTGGCTGGTGCCACAATATTTACAGGTGGAGTAGCACCATTAATATTTAAAGGATTATTTTTAGCTTCTATGGCACCTGGCATAATAAAAGGGTTTAAAACTTCAATAGAAACAGAAAAGAAATTAAAAGAAATGGGCGAAAAACCAAGTTTAGGAAAGAAGTTATTATTGTATGGTCCTGCATTAGTAGCAACAGGTTTAGGATTAGGAATAGGCTTAGGATTTGAGCATATAGTTACATCTGGCGTAGAGCATGCTCTTGGAACGGCAGTTCACTCAGAAGTAGCAAAAAGTATGGCAGAAACAGCAACAAATGCTATACAACAACATGCAATAGCACAAAACACTGGTCATTCTCTTGTAAGTGGTTATCTTTCTTTAATGAAACATTATGCTCCTTATATAATTGGTATATCAGGAATAACGCAAGGTATTGGATTAGGTTTGAAAGCAAAAATGATGAAAGAAATGGGAGTTCCAATTGATTGGAAAAAAGAAATAAAAGAATCAGCAAAAGGATTAGGAAAATCACTGCTTGCTTATGCTGGTGTAGGTACCGCTGCTTATGGTATTGGTTATGGTTTAACAGAATTCTTGCAAAATCATCCAATAGTATAACATGGACATAAACAAATTACAACAATTATCAAACGAATTAAAAAATAGAATTTTAAAAGATAAATCTAATTTAGTAGATATCGTTATAAAGAAAGAAAATAGTATTTTAACAAGCATGTATGAGCCAGTAGCAAAAACGGTTATAGTAGGGGCAAAAGAAGTTTTGGAAGGAAAAGAAAATAAAGATAAATTATTATCTTCATACTTTACCGTTTTGGGACATGAATTAGGTCATGCAAAAAGAGATTTGGAAGGAAAATGGTCATCAAGATTTTATGCATACTCTCCCGTTATTGCTTTTTTAAGTCACATTATTTTACATTCTTACAATGATCCATTAAGTCATTTTTTATCCATAACTTCAATACCAGCAGGTTTCGTCCCTATGTTAGTGGAAGAATATAAAGCTCATAAAGATGTGGAAAATGATGTAAAAAAGTTTTTAAAAGAAAAATTTGGTAATGAAGTAAAGTATTCAAATAGATTGCGTAATGCCGCTTTTGGCTCTTATTTATCCTATGTTGCCTTGGCTACATTAGGAGCAGAAGCAATACACCATTTACCATCTTTATTTCACCAATTGACCTCAAATACTAACTAACACTGACCTTACGATTTGGAATGAATAGAACAATAGGTTTAAATAATTTATTATTACCGATTAGATATTATGATTTTTGGAAAACTTATACCGTTGAAGGAAATGTTTATATAGAGGGAATTTCTTTTCCAGCTTCCTATTCGATTATAGTATTAAGCAATAATATTTTTAATGGTTGGAGAAATATTGGGTGTGCTGTTGCTGATGTTGTTATTTATCCACCAGCTACAAGAGGAATATTAGGAAATGAAGAGATAAACTTTGCAAAAGATTTGATAAATATTTTACAACTTAATCCAATAGTTGTTATAACAGAGAAATATAAAACAGAAAACCCCCCAAGCGATTTCTATTTATATAATGATGATGAAATAATAAAATTTATAGGGGTTGCTTATGATGTGGTAACTGATTTAACAGCAGGAAGAACGGATAATTTTTCTATTCAGGTTCGTTTCAAGGCTGTTGATTTAATGAGTTATGCTCTTTGGACTACAAAAATATATTCACTCGGAAATAAATTAAGTGTTTCTTACGCTTCTGCTTATAGTATTACTCCACAACAATTTCTTACAGCTATATTATCACAATTATTAGAAGAAAATACAAATGTATCTGATGTAATTTCCTACTTAATAAGTTTAATAGGAACTTATCCAGTGCCAACTACAACAGAGGAAACAAAAGTGAATGAAGTTGGATACCAAACAGAGAAAGTAGAAATTAGCGAAAAGGATTGTGTTTCAACTTGGAATGAATTTATAGAAAATCCATCTGGCGCTATATCAAGAATGGAATTTTATTTAGCTAATGTAATTGAAGCAATAATAAATAAGCAAAGGAAGAAGAGGCAAAAGAAATTGTAAAAAAATTTACGCAATATTTCTTTTATAAGATAAAAGGGATAAATGTTCCTTCTGTTCTTTTAAGAAACTTATATAAAGTATATTGGGGAAGTAAAGAAGAAGTTGAAAAACTAAGAGAAATATTCAAAAGCGAAATTAGCCAAACAATATTAAAAGTGTTAGAATTTACTTCTAAAATGAAAGAAAATAAAATAGATGAAATCCAAGTTCTTATGAATTCTGTAGAAAATAAAGGTAAAAGTATTCTTAATGAAATTAAAACAAGTGATATTAGTAAAGATAGTTATCAAAAATTAAAACAAAAATTAGGCAATAATGAAGAAAAAACAGATATACTTTTATTAACTTTATTGTATGCTGAAAGTTCATTCAATACAAATAGTTTTAATCAATTAAGTTCTGATGGATATGGCTCAATAGGACCATTTCAAACAAGAATTTATGATATAATAAAACAAAATGCAGATCCAGATTTAGCGGAAAAGTTAGAAAAAATACATGAAAAACATGAAAAGAAAAGGAAAAATAAAATAGATTTTTTAAAGAAAATTGGTGAATGTTTTGGCGGTTATAAAGATGGAAAACCAACACAGGGTAAATATAAAGATATTGAGAAAAAATGTTTAGATGGGAAAAGTAATCTTAATATATTTGTTAAATGTCCTGATGAGGAATGCAAGGAAATGATAAATACTATTTTTGACCATTATAGTTACACAGAAAATAGACAAAGATATTACAGTTATTCAATCAATTACTTGACTCAAAAATTAGACAAAAATTGTAAATTTAATAATAATTGGTTACAAAGTAGAAAGAGCGCTATAGATGAGGCTTTTAGAGAAGTTGGTTTAGAAGAAAATGAAGCAAGAAAATACTATGATGTCGCTTTTGTTCTTGATTGTTGGCGAGGTTCTCAAAGACAGGAGACGCTTACTACGGAAGATAAAGAAAGATACCGAAAATTAGCAAATATAGTAAAAGTAAAACAATTAGAGAAAAATGGTATAAATAGCGAAATATTACAAGACATAAAAAATTTAAATTCAGTAATTCAACAAATTCAAGACCAACAACAAAAAGTTGGTATAATAAATAAATTTGTTGAAAAAGCATTTGAAGATATTTGGTCAGAATTTGAAAAAAAAGTAGAAAAGTTAAAATCAGGAAATGAAGTAAAAGCTTCTTATGATGTTTTAGAAATTTTAAACAAAAAATTCAAAGATGGTGTGGAAATAAAAACTGAATATATTGATAATAAAACTCAAACAACAAAAACATTAACAGAAATTATACCTTCTTTACAATTAAATGTTCTTGACTTTTGGAATTGCAGTAATTTAAGAAATTTATTGGTTAATGGTGTTCTTTTACCTCAAAAAACTTCCTTATATTTCTTTAATTATTTTATGTTACAAAGAGGATTTAACATTTTACCCGCTGATAGATTATTAACATTAGGAGATATTTTAGATATTTTTCTATCATTTTTGAGATATAGAATGATATTTGTTTATCCATTCCGTTGTAGTATAGATGGGAAAGAAAGGATTATATTTAATGCAGTTGTTCCAGATTTAACTTATTCATCAATAATTTTAAAAGATAACTTGTTTGACCCGCAAAAAATAACTTTTGGCAATTACGATATTGTTAATTATCTAAAAAGCATTATATCGCAATATAGAGTTGTAGATTATCATTACCAATTCAATAATTTTGTCTTGGAAACATTATCTAATTTATTTAAATTTGAAACTAATATTCAAAAACCAACTTCTATTGTCATAAGTATGCTATTAAATAACGAGCCCATTCTTGCTGCTTTACCATTTTCAAGAATGGATAAAATTATAAAAGATTTATTAAATACAAGTAAAGAACTTTCAGACTTAGATATAAATTACTCATTCTTTTTAAGTGATACCAAATTAGAAAAAATAATTCCACGAAATATTTTCATAAACAATCAGGAATTATCAGCAGACCCAATATTAAATGCTCTTTGGAGCAATACTGATAACTTAGATTTAATTGTCCCGTTTTCTTGGGGGTTATGGGTTTATTTAAGACAAGCTTACGAATTTTATAGACACTGGTCTAATGTTCTTACAAATGTTAATATTCCTTACAATCCCTTTATGTTAAGTGGATTACCTTCTTTCTTTTTAACATCAAATTTAGGCTCATTCGGGGGAATAATAGAAAGTGTTTCAAATTATTATTCGGTTGATAGAGGTTTTACAACAAACATTTCCTATTCTGTTCTAAATAGTAATTCTATATTTGTTCCGATACTTAGAGTTTTAGATGAAGATGTTGTTAAATTCTTTGAAGGACAAAGTGGAGGAATATTGGTTGATTTTCAATTTGCACCAGTAGATTATGATTATTTAAAAAAATTAGAATTATTACTTTCCTCTGCATATTTAGTTGAGAAAAATCCACAAATTAAAGCTAAAAAAGTTGGATTTTTGATTTTAAGGAAGGTTGAAGAAAATCTCTTTAATGGTAAAGTCGTATCTTATAAAATGAAAGTATCGCATATCTACAAAGGAACAGAATATTATTATGAAAATTTGGATTTCGTGATTAGGTTTAGAAAGAGAATAAAAGAACTGCTCTTTAATGTAGCAAGTTATACAGAGAGCGTAGCAGTTGCTTTTCCAGTTTTTTCTGCTCTCAAAAGTCAAGTAGAGAAAGGTATTACAATAGAAGAAACATCATGTAAAAACTTTACAGATAAAAAAGATGAAACAGAATTTATTAAATTTAAATATTCTTTCTTTCTTCCGTCAACGCAGTAAAATTTAGAGTAGTGAAGAAAAAGAAATGTTTAAAATTTTCTTTGTATCAAAAAGATTTTTTAAAAACATTTAAAATTGTCTTTCACTTTTTAGAAAAATATTTTTACGGGAAAAACAAAAAACCAAATACATCTGACATTTATGAATTCATAAGAAAATACAAATACAAGATATGTAATAACTACTTAAAAGATTTAGAAAAATTCCTACTCAAATTTGCTAATGAAATCTATTTTGACGAGGAAGAGGTTTTTGATTTTGAAACAGAAATTTTCAAGTAAAATTAATTTTTTGATTTACTTATAAATAAGACTCAAATATAGAATATATGTAAAATTTTATTGATATGTAATCAATCAAACTAGCAAATTTTCTTTCGGAATAAGATTTTAATATATTATGTAAAACTTGGGAAGTTATTTCTTTTTCTTTTGAAATAGAACTTATATATTTATCAATACCTACCATCCATTTTTTATCTCTTAAATCTTTACTTGTTGGAACAGCAAAAAATCTTATTATTTTTACATTTTGTGGTATAGAATTTGTTCTTAATATTCTTCCTTCAACCTGTTTTTCTTTCACGGGATTTGGGTGCGGGTCAACTATTATTAAGTGTGAAGCAGTGTATAATGACAATCCTTCGGCACCTGCCGGTGAAAGCAAAATAATTCTGCTTTTTTTATTTATTATATTTTCTATTGCCTTTTTTCTTTGGGATTGAGTTTGCTCACCAGTAAAAATTTCGTGTTCTAAACCCAATTTTGTAAGAGCTACTGATAATGGTTTAATAACATTATCTTTGAAATTGCTATAAATAACAACTTGATGCTCTGGGTCCTCATCTAATATTTCCTTTACTTTTTTAAGAACAGCAAAAAGCTTTGGAGTTTTAAAAGCAATTTCTTCTTCTGAAATGTTTGGGTCTACATGTCTAATGTTATTAGATATGAGTCTTAATTTCTGAAAATAAAGTAAAATATTTTTAGCAATTTCTTTATCTTTCTTGTTTTGTAATAACATTTCATAAACTCTATTTTCCATTTTTCTTACATATTCTCTGAATTTTTCTTCTTGCTCTTTTGTAAAAGGAACTTCTATATTTTCGTAACTGGCTTTTGGTCTTTTTAATTCCGTTTCATCTGGAAAGTAATAATTCACATAATTAGACAACAAATGTTTAATGGTAGCAATAGAAAACCAATCAAAAACTGGTTCTTTTGTTTTTATTTCTTCTCCTCTTAAAAATTTGTATAAAGCGGAATGTTCTTTAAAGAAACTTTTACTATCTCTTATATAGTTTCTAAAATTTTTCTCTAATATTTCCTTATGTTTTTCATATTGGGGTAAAGTTAATATTAAGATGTTTGTAAAATCTTTGTATTTATTTGAAACAGGAGTTGCGGTTAAACCTATAAAATGTTTTACGTTTTTTGATAATTCTAAGGAAGCTTCATATATTTTAGTATTTTCATTCCTTAAATTGTGTATTTCATCAATAATAACACCCTTTATGTTTTTAAAATTTGGATGCTTAAGAATATCTTTTATGTTATTTCTAATGAAATCATAAGAAGCAACATATACATCATAAGATTCGGACAACTTATCTAAGTCATTTAAATGTTCTGCTTTTAAATTAGTAAAAGTATCAAAATGAGAAAGTGTATGATTAATTAAAGAAGCTGGAACAATATATAGAAATTTCGCCTCTGGCTCATATTCTCTTATTTTGCTTAAAACGGATAATGCTGTTATTGTTTTTCCAGTTCCCCACTTGATGAATAAAGAGAATTCTTACAGGTTTTTTTTCTCTAAGAAAACTTTCGGCATGCTTAGTAGAGGCTATTTGGTGTGGCAAAAGTTCAATATTTTTTAAATATTTCATTATGTAATTGACAAACTTGAAGAAATTATATAAGGCTCATCTCTTAATAATCCATAAAGCTTCATTTCAACATTCAGAATGCCTATGTGACCCAATTTGAAAGAGGAAAGATTGCCAGAATTTTGTTTGGTAAGCTCACTGGTATTAATAACAATTTTAAACACTTGTGGAGCTACTTGGTGATACCATTTAGGTTTTATAGTTCTTTCAACATCAGTATGAACGATATGAACTTCATCTAAAAATAAAACTGGCTCATCAGAATATAAATAAACAATTGTTGAAAAACTTTCTTTTTCTCCTAATTCCGGAATGCTTGTAGCCTTAATAAACTTTACATAAGTTCTTGGAACCCAACCATTTACGAGATTAAGAGATGTTACCTTAAATTGTTCCTTTATTGAAATTTCTTTGTTATTATTTTCCAATATAAATTCTGAGTAATATAATCCAGGTTCATCAATAACAACATTTTCAACATACCACATATTTTTAATGTAATCATAGACAAATAATCCTTCATACTCAAAAACAACATTATTTTTTATATCTCTAACAATCAATTTTTTTACTAGCCAATCTGTATAAAATTTGTTTAATAATATTTCTAAATTAAATGGTATTCCAGCTATTGCTTCATGTTTGAATAATTGTTTGGTTTCATAAAAAGCCATTACTCTCTACTTCCTTTTATTAAAGATGTTAAGTCAATAGTTGTTTCAGAAGCAATCCAAATAATAGCTACTTTTAACCAGCTTTCAAATGATACTTCATTGTGAAAGGCAATATAGAAAATTGTAGCAAGTATAAATACGAAAAATTTTCTGCTAAATAATTTATTTACTAATCTATCTAACATATCAGATAAAAGGTTTTACAATTTAAATGCTAAGTTAATAAATCTTATTGTTTTACAATTGCAATAAAAAACAATCTGTAAATCAATAAGCAACAACCAGCTAAAAAAAGAGCATTGTAAATTAAATCAAAAAATAAATTTACCTTTGAAAGATAAGAAAGAATATAAGCTAATATTCCGGCATAAAAGCCTACGCAATGATAACAATAAGTTAGATATGGATGAAATTTCTTGGCTACAAATTTTCTTGCTCTTTCAAAAAGTGGTGATTCTATCCATCCATAAGCCAAAGAAAAAGAAGTTATTACTATTTTAATTAGTTCAACAATCACAGGTTAAATATAAGTATAGCGATAATTTTAAAGCTCGGCAGAAATTGACCCGTTTTAAAGGGTATCATTTGACAATTACCTTATAAACTCAACTAATTTAATAGGCGTTCTCCACACTAGTCCTCTTTTTTCATGAACCCATAACATCCATTGTTGTGGTTCTGAATATGTTTTGAAATTCTCAAAAACATACTCATCTGCTCCTTTCCATGAACCGTTTATAATAGTCTCTCCAAATGGAGCCTGCAGAATTGTTGCTGAGTGGAAGTGCCCTCTTACTATATAATTAATGATAATCTCTTCTGCTTTTAAAAAGGAGACTACATAGGAATTATCGGCTCTATTCAATCCATAATATGGTATTCCCAAATAACTCCTTATATTATCTCCGTGATGTAAAAGAAAATTGAAACCACTTACATTAACAACAGCGAAAGGTGATTCAGGTATATGCATCTCTACTCTTTTATTATTTCTTAATATTTCTTTCATGAAATTATAAACCAAATAATCCCAATTATCCCACTTACTTTTATAACTTACTTCTTTTTTTAATCTTCCGTGATTACCAACAACACAGAACGCCTTTATATTCCCCATAGAGCTTATTGTATTAACCAATCCAGCAAGAATATATGCCGATTTTATAACTTGTTTTGTAGCTTCTATTGAATATTTTACTAATTCTTCATGTATTGTTCCAGAAATAATATCACCTAAAAAGAAAATAAAAATTTCGTCATAATATGAAGAATTTAATCTTTGTTTTATTAATTTAATAGCTGTTTCTGCTATAAAATTTGCCATTTTTTCTGCTATTTCTATATTGTATTTAGAAAATGGTAAATTAACTTCCTCCCCTATATGACAATCGCTTATTAAAAGTATGGGAGTTTCTTTATCTTTTCCTTCTTTTTTGATGTTTATATTCGCTTTAGGAGGAACCACTGTTACTATGCTATCTTTTATCATATTAAATAATCTTTCCTTTGAAATATATTCTTTTTTCAATTTATCAAGCGCTTTTTGTAAATGTTTCACTCTTTCATTACTTGTATCTTGTATCAAATTTTTAAATTTGATAATAAAATCTGCTAAAATTTTCGGTTCTAAAGATATATTTTCTTCTTTAAACAGATTTTCTAACTCCTCTGATAATGTATCAGGTTCATAGTGTGTCAAAGCACAAGATATTAATATTTCAACTATTTGGTTATTATTTTTGATTGTTTCTTTTTGAGAATCAATTTTTTTCTTAATTGTTTCGTCCGTTTTGGTTTTGTGAATATATTCTTCTCTTTCTTTTTCTTTTGATAAAAAAAACTTTTTTAAAATTTTCTTTTCATTTTCATCCAAAAAAGTCATTTCATCCCAATTTATTTTCACATTTTTTTCTGCTAATTTATACAATTTTTTTCTAATTGATTCAGAATTTACATAATCCTCAAAAGTCTCAGCTTTTCTTCGTATTTTTACATAATAAAGAAGAGAATTAATAGTTCCTTTATTTTCTCCTAGTAAAGTGAAAAATTTGGTTAATTTTTGAAATGGAGAGCGTATTGGTTTCACACTTATAAATTTTAAAGCATATTGTCATCGTTTTTTATTTTTTATTTACTTCAAAGTAATAAATACTTTCAAAAAATCCGTTATTACTCCTTTCGGTTCTCGCTAAAACTGGTCGGTAAAAAACATCAACAAGTCTATATCCACACTCTTCTCCAATCTGAGGATAAAGATCGTATTTATCATTAACAACGATAAAAATCTTTGCTCCTGGTTTCAAGTAATTATTCATATTTTTAAAAACGGCAATAATGTCTTTTTTATATCTTTCTTTGTTATCATTTCTATTTCTATTAGGTGAGCCAATTTCAGCTTCTGGGTATTCTTTAAAATCAAATAATTCATATGCATAACGGTGTTGTTCATGATAATTTATTAAACCCAAATAAGGCGGTGAAGTGAAAATTCCGTCAATTTCTTTTTTGACAGGCAATTTTATTTTTCTGGCATCTCCTTGAAGAAGAATAATTTCTGCAGAAGTTCTTAATTTATCAAATTCCTTAATCCTTCTTATAGTATCCAAACTATATTTTGTGATAAACTTTATAGCATTATTTACTGGCTTGCAATATCGTTTATGTTTAAGGCACCAATATTTTTCTTTTATTGGTTTTTTGGGTCTAGCTAAATCATAATGAGGAATTTGCCTTGCAGATCTAGCCGAACGAGATAGGATAATTTTCAAAATATCTTGATTTTGATAATTGGGAATTAAACTTCTATAAAAATAGATTTCCTTAATAGCTCTTGGATGATACCAATTCTTGAAATACTCTGATGGCTTGAAATCCCAATCTTCAAAAAGAAATATTTGATTTTTTTGAATTTTTCGACTGAATTCTTTTGTTTTATTTAAAATGTCTAAAATCTCTTTCTCTACTAATTCCACATCATATTTTTGAGTTTTTACTTTAGCAATAAGGTAGCTAAATTCTGATAGTTCCACTCCAATTGAAGGCATATTTAAAAGATTTGCCTCAATTAAAGTTGTTCCCGAACCCACAAATG
>JGI20132J14458_1000254_pt1 | contig 11186 bp, 8 predicted proteins | sample OctOCTMetagenome_FD_14458 | JGI IMG/M metagenome (IMG submission 14458)
GGGGGCCATTTTCAAAAACTATAATTCTACCAAGGGATGTAGATGTTGATAATATTAAAGCTAGTTTAAAGGATGGTATCTTAATGATTAGAATTCCTAAAATTAGAGGTGAGACAGTTAAAAAAATTGAACTAGAGTAATGATTTATAATTATTATATGCGGCTGTAGCTCAGTGGCAGAGCGGGTGTCTTATAAACACCAGGTCGGAGGTTCGAATCCTCCCAGCCGCACATTATGAAAAAAAATTTTTTATTATTTTTAATCTTATTTTTACCTTTTTATACTTTTGCTCAAGGATTGCCTTTTGGTACACCTCGAGTAGTTTACCTTTCTCCTTTTCCTTGCTTAAATGGAGGAGTTATGATAAAAGTACAACCTCCTGCTGGAGCTTTTTTAAGTATTCCACCTGGTCCTTATTTTGTTCCTATAGGAAGCAATAGATATTTAAACTTTATTTATCCTCCGGTTCCTGGAACAAAAATGTTAGGGTGGTGGGTTCCTGGAGGAGTATGCATCAAACCAGCATTCCCCTCTCCAATACCAATTCCAACTATTGGAACTATTACTGGTTATGGAAGCGCTTTAGGATTTTAACTTTCTGTAACGATGTTTAAAATTTTATTTTGAGCTAAAATAATTTTATTTATTTTTTTGTTTTCTAAGAACTTTTTCACTCTTGGTCTATTTAAAACTATTTCTTTTAATTTTTCAATATCAATTTGGTCTTCTAAAATTTCTATTTCGTCTCTCTTTTTACCATCTATTTGAATAATTATTTTTCTTGTCTTTTCTTCAATATATTTAGGATCATACTTAGGCCATTTCTCATAATCTAACAAACTTTTATTTCCTAACAAACTCCAAATTTCTTGTGAAATATGAGGAGCAAAAGGAAAGAGAAGCTTTACAAAAGTTTTCCATGTTTCTATAGAAACCTTTTTATTGCTAATAAAATTAATAAATTCCATCATAGCACTTATAGCAGTATTAAACTTAAAATTTTCAATATCTTCACTAACTTTTTTGATAAGTCTATTTAACTCTCTTAATATTTCTTGATCTTTTTCTTTTTTAATTTTTTCTTTCTTAATTTTCTTAGTTAATTCCCATATTCTGTTTAAAAATCTATGAACCCCTATTATTCCTTGTGTATCCCAAGGTTTAACTTCTTCAAAAGGTCCCATAAACATTTCGTACATTCTCAACGTATCAGCACCATATTTTTCAACAACTTCATCAGGATTAATAACATTCCCTCTTGATTTAGACATTTTTTCGTGATCAGGCCCTAAAATTAAACCTTGATTGACTAATTTCTTAAAGGGTTCTTTTGTAGGTACTAAACCTAAATCATATAAAAACTTGTGCCAGAATCTAGCATAAAGTAAATGAAGGACCGCATGCTCAACTCCGCCTACATAAATATCTACAGGTAACCAGTATTTAAGTTTTTTATAATTTGCAAATTCTTTTTTATTTTTAGGATCAATATATCTTAAATAATACCAGCAAGAACCAGCCCATTGAGGCATAGTATGAGTTTCTCTTTCTGCTGGTCCTTTACATTTTGGACATTTTGTTTTAACCCATTTTTGAATATTTTTTAAAGGAGATTCGCCTGTTCCTGTAGGTTCATAGCTTTTAACTTTTGGTAATTTTAATGGTAGATCTTTTTCTTTTAAAGGAACAATTCCACATTTAGGACATCTTACTAAAGGAATAGGCTCCCCCCAATATCTTTGTCTTGAAAACACCCAATCTCTCAACTTGTAATAAATAGCCTTTTTACCGATGTTTTTATTCTCTAATTCCTCCCCTATTTTTAAAATTGCAGTTTTAGAATCTAAACCATTAAAATCAAAAGAATTGATTAAATATCCATAATCTTCAAAAGGTAGATTATCCGGTTCTTTATTTTTTTCTGGTCCTATTACAGGGGTAATTTTTAAATTAAATTTTTTTGCAAATTCGTAATCTCTTGAGTCATGCGCAGGTACACCCATTATAGCGCCAGTTCCATAAGAATATAAAACATAGTCGCTAATCCAAATAGGGATTTTTTCTCCTGTAAATGGATGGACTGCATAAGAACCTGTAAAGACACCAGACATTTCTTCTTCAATTTTCCTTTCTCTTTCAGGTTTTTTTAAAACATCTTCTATATAATTTTTTACTGAGAAATAATACTCTTCTTTTGCAATCTTTAAACACAATGGATGCTCAGGTGCTAAAACTAAAAATGTAACACCGAATATAGTATCCAATCTTGTAGTAAACACTGTTATCCTATATTCTTGGTCTATAATTTTAAAATCAACTTCATATCCTTCGCTTTTGCCAATCCAATTTCTTTGCATCTCTTTAACATTCTCTGGCCAATCTAATTCATCTAAATCTTCTAACAATCTATCCGCATAAGCAGTAATTCTTATATGCCATTGATTTAAATATCTTATTTCTGTTAAAGATCCGCATCTTTCACATCTTCCTTGTACTACCTCTTCATTAGCTAGACCTGTTTTACATGAAGGACAAAAGTTTATAGGTGCAGCTTTTTCATAAACCAATCCTTTTTCATACATTTTTAAAAACATCCATTGGGTCCATTTATAGTAATTTGGATCAGTTGTATTGATTTCTCTTCGCCAATCATAGTTTAATCCCATCATTATCATTTGTTTTTTATATCTTTTTATATTTTTAGGAACAAAATTCATAGGGTTCTTTTTCATTTTAATAGCATAATTTTCTGCAGGAAGCCCAAAAGCATCCCACCCCATAGGATGTAAAACATTATATCCATTCATTCGATAATACCTAGATAAAATATCTGTACCGGTATAACCTTCAATATGTCCAACATGAAGACCTTCGCCTGATGGATAAGGAAACATATCTAAAATATAGATTTTTTTACCTTTAAAATCTTTAGCATGCCAAATTTTAAAATTATTTTTTGCCCAGATCTTTTGCCACTTCTTTTCTATTTTTTTAAATGGATAACCCATTATTTTATAATTATAAGTGATAATTTAAATTAAAAATCAATATGGCTAAAAATAAAAATATTCCTAAGTTTCATTTTTCTTGGAGTACTTTATCTCATTATGAACATCCTTATGGAGATTTACTATGGCATTTATTTTGGGGGATAGTTATAGGAGCTTCAATTATTTATTCAATAATTGCTAAAGATTTTCTTTTTTTAGTTATTTCTTTAATCGGGCTTTTTTTCTTTTTTCATCCAGTTTTTTATGAACCTACAGAATTGAGGATTAAATTAAATGAAAATGGAATTTATATAAATAATAAATTTTATAGCTGGGATGAGATTGTAGGTTTTGAAATATTTTATGAAGGAGATAGAACTTTTATTTATTTTGTACCAAAAGCATTTTTAAGGATAGGTCCTGTTATTCCTTTAGAAATGTATTTAAATGTTGATGAAATTAGAAATTATTTAATTCAATTTTTAGATGAATACGAAGATTCAATTCCATTATGGGAAATCCTTTACAGAAGATTTTTCTATTAATATGAATAATCTTGGAAGAGTAGCAGAAAAAATTGCTCAAAAATTTCTTATCAAAAAAGGATACAAAATAATAGAAACAAATTATTGGCTCAAAAGATATGGAGAAATAGATATTATAGCGAAAAAGGGGGATGTTTATTATTTTTATGAAGTTAAAGGACTGAAATCAAATTTAAACTTTGATCCTTTAGTTCATTATACTAAAGCAAAAAGGGAGAAATTAAAAAAATTAATTTTGTATTACACCAATATGAATAATATTAATGAATTTGTTCGAGGTTTGATTACTGTTGAAATAGGAAGAAAAATAAGAATAAAAAAATACGAAAATGTCTGAAAGATTGATAAGACTTTTAATATTTATTCAAGTTGTAGTAATTTTTTATCTGGGCTTTCTTGTTATAAAAGAAAAAATAAAGAATAAACCATTTAAGGAGGAATTTAAAATTTACAAAAATTATATTGAAAAATTAGAAAAAGAAAATAAAGAATTAAGAGAAAAACTAGAATATCTATCCGACCCTGAAAATCTAAAAAAAGAAATGAAAGAAAAATTTAACTTAGTAGAACCTGGTGAAAAAGTAATTATATTGCCAGAAAATTTTTGATTTAGATTTAAAATTATTTTAATAAGCCAGCATAGCTCAATGGTAGAGCGACTCCTTCGTAAGGAGTAGGTTGCGGGTTCGAATCCCGCTGCTGGCTCAAAAATGAGTAAAACAAAGGTAAAAATTTTTATTATTTCTTTGGTATTGATATTTCTAATAATTATCTTCGTTGGCTTTTTAAATTTACATAAAAATGTTTCTTTATCAGAAAAAGAAGATAAAGAAAAATACGAAAAAATTTTAGAAAGTGCACCTCCAGAATTTAAAGAAATAATTAATTTCATTAAAACTCCAGAAAGTAAAATTTATAAAGAAATAAATTTCATAAAGAAAATAGAGAATTTACGATTATCAAATAGAAAAACAGAAATAGAAGCAGAAATTTTGGAGTTCGCCTCTAAATATGTTAAAAATATAAAAATAAATGAAAATAAGGACCCTAAACTTTATGCTAATGAAATAAAAGATACTTTAAACAAAATGAAATTTATTCAAATAGATTTTAATGATAAAGAATCTTTAAAAAATTCAGGTGAACTTATTTTATCTATTACAAATGATTTTTCTAAAATAGAGGTTCCTAAAGAATATTATGATTTTCATAAAGCACAAACTATTTTGCTTTCAGGAATTGGTTATTCTCTAAAAAATCTTGCCTTAACCGATGATTCTGAATATGCTTATATATTAACAACAATTTTAGATGAATTAACAGCATTACAAGAAAAATTAATTGAAAAATTATGAAAAAAATAATTGTAATTTTAATTATCATAANTATATTAACAGCAAACTTGGGTATAAATTTTGTTTTAGCGCAAGATAATCAAATAGACTTTTCTTCTTATTATCTTCAATGTAAAACNCCTGAACATATAAAAATAGAAGAACTTGAGACTGCTACAGAAACAATTGATTATGTAAATGAATTTGAAAATTTTTCAGGAAAAGAATTGAAGCCTCCTGGATTTTTTGAGGGGTTAATACAGGGATTAATAACAGAAATCGCTTCTGGTTTATTAGGTGATTTATTAAATAGTTTANTAGGAAAAGTACCTGTAGGTGCTTCAGAGGTCAATTTAGATATTAGAAATTCTATAAAAGAAGCTACTAAAAATATCACAGCCTCTATTAAAGCTTCAATACAGCTTGCAATTAAAGATGCTTTGGAATATTTCAAATTTAAATTAATTAGTAGAATAAATGATTTTATTTATAACAAAATTCTTAAGAACTATATTTCTGACATAAATCTTTATAGAAATTTTAGATTATTTTTAGCTCAACAAAAAGCTATAAATAGGGTACTGAATAAATACAAAAACTTACCTTGTATACCGGATGATTTTAAATGGTGTTTTGTTAGTATTTTAAAAAATAATTCTTTAATTGGAATAGATTTAGCATCCCAATCTGAAAATGCTAATAAATTGATAAAGTATGTTAACGCTTTTATGAAATTGCAAGAATTAAATATATTAGGAAAAAGATCTTGTGAGCCAGAAGAAGAAAGGTTAGTTTATGAAAATTTAGGAGTAGAAAAGCCAATTTATGAAGAAGCTTTATCAAGTTGGGGCGAAGGAGGACCTGTTTCTGCTGCTTTTAATACTAAACCAAAAAATTTAATAACAAAAATTGAGGCTAAGCCACGTAATGTTTTTGCTAATATTTTTAGTTTAATAAATCCAAAGAGTCTTTTAGCACAATTTTATCCTTCACAAGATTTTGAATTTTATGGGAAAATTTTCTTTCCCTTTATTGAAAAAATCAACACAGAAATTAACCTTAGAAATTGTTCTTATTTAATCTCGCGAGATCTTGCAATCATTAATGCTGAATTAGAAAAAGAAAAAGAAAGATTAGGTATACAATTTCAACAACCAGGTGGATTTACATTTAAACCTAAAACTGAATGTCTAAAAACATGGGCTGAAGTAGAAAGAGAAGAGATTATGAGACAATTAGATCAAGCTAGAGATAAAGAAGATACACAAAAAATCGAAAGATTAAATGCTGCCTTGAAAGACCTTGAACAACGGATTTCTCAACAAAAAGATATAACCGGAGAAGATCCTAGATGTTTAATACCTGGTCCTACAATATCTGCTCCTTCTGATTACGAAAAGTTAAAAGAGCAAATTTTAACGTCTCCTTTAGAATTCTTTAAGTCCCAAGAAAGAGCTGTAAATACATTAGTTGCCTTTATAAGATCTTGGCTTTCAACTAAACTATTCAAAATAATAGATAAAGGCTTTGCTAGTTTAGAAAGCAGAAAAACTAAAAATGAAATTTTAACAGATATTAAAAATGCTTATTCTAAAGAAAGGATTGAAAAGATTTGTTCAAAAACAGAGTATTTAGGTACTCCTGGTTTAACGCAATCCTGTAAAGATACTTTAGAATCTCAATTAGTAAAAACAGCAGAAATTGCACAAAATGAAATTTCAGATGCTATTAAAAAAACAAGTAAAATTTTAAGAAAATTAACAGATCTTTTGGCTAATTTAGATGAAATGTCGTATACAATTAATGCTTTTTCTGAAAAATTAGATGAATACTTAATAGCTCAAAATTTGACGATCTCGGAAGAAAAAATAATTCAACTTGAAGAAATAAAAAATCAAATTAATAGAAACTTAGAAACATTAAACAATATTAAAAATACTCTCCCTACTTCCACCTTGGAAGAATTAGATAATATCAAAAATATTTTAAATAGTGCTACAATTACTGCTTTGACAAATGAAATATCTTCTACTTCAAAAAGAATTGAAGAATTAGAAAAAGCTGTTGGAGAAAAATTAAAAGCAATTAGTTTTGAAATGTCGAAATTATATAATATAGGTTACAACAACAAATTAATGACCTTCTTTGCCGATTATCCAGATGTCAAAAAATTGATTAGCGGAAGTAGTAATTGCATTCCTTTCCCTTCCAATTATATATTCTACTATGATGAAGCACAACCCAATAGACAAGATAAGATTATAGGTGGCCGCTGTTTCTATTATAATGATAACTACCCAGATTTAAAGAACGAAACTAAATTAAGTTTTTACAAAAGATTTTACCCAACTCATTTATTTAATTTAAATATTTCTTATAATTGGGTAGAAGATAGGTACGAAAAAAGCGAGGTAGATATTCATGGTGATGGCGAAGATGAAATTACTGCTTCAACCAATAGATATGCTTCTATTTACTTAATTGCTCATGATCTTTTGATCATTCTTTATTCTTTATATGGATCAGCACAAACAACTGTTGATCAAGGTTATTTCTTAAGCTCTCTTAATACACATATCAATAACATAATTTCTGGCAACTTTGATCCTACACAACTAAATACCATTCAAAATGAAATTGAAAATTATTTAATTCCATATTTTGACAAAATTGAAACTTATGCTAGTTATACTATTCAATATACGAAAAAATATCAAACTCGGGCTGGAACATATTTATATGAATTTAATTTTAGATATTCTGCAGAGCCAAATAAATTAACTAGAACAATTGCCTTAAGGTTAGGAGAAACACTAGAATACTTAAAAGATTTAGCCTCTTCATATAAAAACATCTTAATCAAAATAAATGAGCTAGTATTAAAGCAAGGCATAGAAATGAGTGAACTTGCAAGACTTAAAAGCAGACTTATTGATTTAAATAAACAGCTAGAAGAAGAAACTAACAGAATTTGGGGAATATACTTATCAAAATTAAATGAAGAAGAAATTAATAAAATTTCCAATGAACTAGAAAACAATGTTAGTCAAATAAATGATATAATGGATGAAAATTATAATTTGTGCCAAGAATATAATCAATTGATAAAAGATATAGAAGAAGAATTAAAATCAGCATCGCAAGAACCTGCACCTTCTTTGCCTGAAGGAGAATCTTACAAAATACAAAAAGAAACAAAATTTAGTTTAATTAGAAGAGCTTTTGATATTACAAAAAATTTAATTGCCAGCATATTTAATGTATTTAACATATTTAAACCAAAGAAAATTTACATAAAATGAGGAAGGGGCATTTTAAAAATAAAGGTATAGGTTGGGTTCCTTTACTTTTAGCTGGAGTAGCAGCTGGTGGAATTTTATGGTATTGGTTTCGAGGAGGCCTAGTTGCTTTTGCGCTTGATATACTGAACCTTATTGCTTATATTGTTTTACCTATAACTGATTTCTTCTTTAGGACCTTATCTCAATTAGCCGCTACACTTATTAATGTTTTTATATCTTTAAATCCTTTTGCAGACTATGGAGCTGCTTCTATTTTATGGGAATTTTTTAAAAATATAGCCTATGTTGTGATAGTATTTTTAGCTTTAATTGCAGGATTTGAGTGGATATTAAATAGAGAAGATGCAGCAAGAAGATTGCTTTTAGGTCTTTTATTAATAGCATTTTTAATTAATTTCACTTTTGTATTAGCTAAAGAAATTTTTATGGCAATTTGGTATTTACAGATAGGAATACTTCAGTCAGCAAATTTAGGCGGAGAAAAGGACTCACAATTTGGTAGTTTATTATATGCAGCTTTATCAATAGTTCCTCCAACAGAGGTAGCTAATAAAATAGTTAATGAATTAAGTCCAAGGATAGCTCAACAAGTTCAAGAACAAGGTGCAGGTGCTGGATCGGTTCATAATGTACAAGTAGCTATTAATATTTCAGGGCGTCTACTCGGTATTTTCTTAAATGCTATTTACTCAATAATAATGTTTATGTTTGCTGGTATAGCCATAGGTAGATTTTTAATATTATCTTTTTTGGTAGGAGTATTACCTTTAGCTTGTGTTGCTTACACTACTCCTTGGTACAAAAGCAAGTGGGATGAATGGTGGAAAATGTTTTTTACTTGGAACGTTAATATTTTAATTTTGATTCCTTTAATTTTGATAGGAATAGCTTTAATAGCAACACAAGGGAGTTTTAATGAGGTAAAAATACAAGAACTTTTCTTAAACCCTGTTACAACAAGGCCATTTGGTACTTTAACAGGTGATGCTGCCTTAATAATAGCCATTGTTATTAGATCAATTTTTATAGCTTTATATTTCTGTTTTGTTGTAGTTGTAGCTTTAACTTGGGGTGGTAGAGCAGCAGATTATGGTTATAGATTTGGAAAATGGCTATGGGGTTCTGTTATAGGAGGAGCTTTATTATGGGCTGGTAAAGAAGTTGCAGGTAAGCCTGCTTTAGATAAATTAGGATCAGGCTTAGAAAAATTAGGAGATACATTAGCTATGTCTAGATTTGGTGTTTTTAGAAGTTTAGGTGCAAGAGTTAAAGATTTAGGTGAAGGTTTAAGAAAACCTGTAAAGAAGGATATAGAAGCCCAAGCTAAGGCAATTTGGGAACAAATTAAAGATAAAAGCCCTGAAGAAATTGCACAAACAATACAAAGATATCCAGCAGCATTACAAAAAGAAATAGCAAAATTAGCAGAAAACGAGAAAGATGAAGATGAACTTCTTCAAATTGCTGCCAATTTAAACTTACAACAATTAGCTAAAACAGGAGTGTTAAAAAACCTATGCGGAAGAAAATTAAGATGCCAATTAACAAGACTAGCAACTGCTCAAACTATAGAAGAAAGAGCATCTGCTTTAGCTGGTTTAGCACAGGAATTAAACTGGAGAACAGCAGATTTAGGTCATTTAAATAAGGTATTAACTAATGCTGGGGTTACAAAAGAGGAAGAAAGGAGGCAGCTTATTACTAATTTGCTTCCTGATTATATACCAAGAGAGGCTTCAAGATCTTTTTGGGGTAATTTGCGAAATTTAAGAGAGCTACAAAATATGGGGAGAGGAGATATTATTAGAGCTAATATTGGTAGAATTGCTGGTTCGTTATCTTACAGGACGGCTAGAGAAGGTGCAAATGAGATTGCTAAGCAATTAGGTATTGATGAACAAATTGTTATGGATATTTTTACGGAATACTTTTTACAGGGTACATTAGATGAAAAATTACACGAATGGAGTACCGAACAAGGATTTGAGAAGTTTTTAGATGAGGTAAATCAACGACTAGCGTCTACGCAGCCTCAACCAAAATATAGCCAAGAACAAATTGACGCAACTAAATCGTCTTTAGGGGTAGTGAAAACTACCGTTTCTTTTAGGCCGGATCAGTTCGGTTCGGTAGTAAATATAGAAGCGCAAAGCCTTGCAAGGGTTTTAGGTGTCCCCGAAGATAAAATCAAAGATACCATAGAAAATAACAAAGATAAATTAGATCAATGGATTCAAAAACCAGAAGAGTTTTTAGAAACTCTTGGTGTTCAGCCTGTTACTCCTGCTCCTCAAATTCCTCAAGTTCGACAACTTAAAGATGAAGATAAAATCAATCTCAGGAATCTTTTATCAAAATTAAAAGGCCTAATTAAAGTTCCTCCGCCTGGTACACGAGAAAGGGCTGAATTGGAAGCTTTAAGAAGACAAGTAGAAAACCTGGAAGCCAGGAGCACACAACAACCAACTACAACTACGCAAGAAGGTGGATAAATAGATGTTTTTTAATTATGTCTATGTTTATTTTATAATAATTTTAAATAATTTTATTATAATTAATTTTTAAAATCCGATGAGGTCTTTCATAGATTCATTATATGAAGCTCCCTTAGAAGTTCGATCATTTTTATATTCTGATGATTTTTATTCATTTTTGGATGAATATATAAAAAAGTTTGAATTGAGAGAAGAAAAAGAAATAGAATTTACCTATCTTTTACAAGACATAGCAGTAAGATTAATTGATGAAAATGCTGACTTAAAAGAAATAATAAAAGAAAGGCTGGGGTTAAATGATGCTGATGCTGGTAGCTTAGCTTTCCATATAAAAAATAAATTTTTACCTTTAGTAAATTCTGTTTGGCAAATAAGTCAAAAAAGAAAAGAAAGAGAAGAAAAAGTTATAAAAACTGCTCCAAAAGAAATAGCTGATATTATTCAAAAAATTAAAGAGAGGCCTAGTCCTACAAAAGTATTAAATTTGCAAAAGGTTATTCCTCCAAAAACAGAAGAAAT
>JGI20132J14458_1000257_pt1 | contig 11117 bp, 7 predicted proteins | sample OctOCTMetagenome_FD_14458 | JGI IMG/M metagenome (IMG submission 14458)
TTTCCCTCCAGCAAAGTAACTGGTTCTATATTTATCTTTTCTCCTTCAACAGATATAAGATTACGGTATTCGTGAATTATTCCTCTCCATCTTCTATAATTACTATTTGCAAAGCTTTTCAAATTATTATCTTCACTACTCATAAATTGGGATAATAATAAAAAAGGAAGTTTTTAATTATTATTTATTTTAACGATTTAAGCTTATTTATCGGAAAGTCTTTTTTAGTTTATTGCAATTTTTTTGACTATTGGTCAGGTTTGCAAATTGTGTTTGGTAATTTTATGTAAAATTACAGGTTTTTATATGAAAGGATTAATTTTTATTTTGATTTAGTGTTTGCGCCTGTAGCTCAAAAGGATAGAGCGTTGGACTTCGAATCCAAAGGTTGCGGGTTCAAGTCCCGCCAGGCGCACCACTTTTCTGCTTATTTTTCTTATTGCTCTATTATATTTTTTTCTTTTTTCTTTTTTCTTATATTTCTTTTTCCATCCTCATCCACCTTGGAAAGCTTTCTCCTGTGAAATGAAAACCTAAAGATTTATAAAATCTTATGGCTTTTTCATTATTTGCTCCAACCCATAATCCTACCTTATTAACACCTTTGATTTTAAAATATTCAATAGCCTGCATTATAAGAAATTTTCCTAATCCCATTTTTTGAAATTCTGGGGTTATACATATCTCATGAATTTCTCCTGTTTTTCCGTTCCACCACCATTCAGAGCTACAAGCTATGAATCCTATTATACCTGTTTTTTTGTCGTAAAGTATCTTGAAAAAATCTGAGTGATTTATCAGCCACCTTATATACTTTCTTGCATGCTTTTCCGTCGGTTCCCCGTATTCCTCCATACCTTCGTATGCCTTCATATACACTTTTGTAATCTCATCAAAGAACCTATCTGTTATTCCAAATTCAGATAAGTCTTTGATTTCTATTTTTACTGTGCTTTCTATTTTTTCTTGTGGGCTTTTTATTTTTATCTCATCAAATATGGTTCCCATTGAGGATAAAATTTTAAGTCTATTTCTCTTGCGTTGATAATATTTATTGTTGGTTGGCGTGGTTCCCTGATTAAAGTTAATCCTGCTTCTTCTGGGGTTCTATCTCCTTTTTTCAGGTTACATGATATGCAGCTTGTTACTACATTTAACCATTCAGTTTTTCCTCCTCTTGACCTTGGTATTACATGATCTATCGTCAGATTTTTCGGAGAGAATTTTTTCCCGCAATACTGACATGTAAATCCATCTCTTATGAAAATTCCAAGTCTTGACACTTTTGGTTTTGAAATTTTGGGGTCAATATCTGTATCTGTTACGATTATTTTAGGAATTTTTATCCTCCTTGAGACGGTTGAGATATATTCCTCTCCATCCTGTGGTTCTAATTTAATCCATTCCCAAATTGAAAGGGTTTCAAAATTTTCTGTGAGGACTTTTGCGGATTCTCTGAAAAGCAGAGAAAATGTATGCCTTAAATTAGTAATATAGCAAGGAATAAAATTTTTATTGAGAGCAAGAACTGCTCTTTTTATTATCCTTTTCCCGCTTTGATTTTTGGTTATATTATCCCCCTCTGAATAAAAAATTACTTCTCCATCTTTGCCGTTTGTACCTTTTATTTCTTCCCAAAAGAAGGCATTCACCTCCTTTTCTTCAATCGTTGTATTTAATTTAAAATAAGCAATTTTTGAGCTTTTGAGGCAATTTTACAGAAAATTTTTTAGTCTATTGTTAAAAATTTTTGAAAATTAGAAAATAATTTTTATAATCATCGATAGAAATGCTGATAACTATTTATTATTATTCCTTCCGTCGCGCTATCTAAAATGGCGATCAAAATATTTTAACAATGGGCTATTTTCAGTCTTTTGAAAATTTATTTATTTACTTTTGAAGATTTATTTATTTTTTTGATATAATGAGGGGAATTTTTATTTTTTCTGTTTTTGTTTCCTTCTTTTTTGTTTTGGGCAAAATAGATTGTATGGAAGCGGGAGAGACAAAGGAAAAAGGGACAAAGACATTTCAGATAAAATCGCCGGCTTTCAAAAACGGTGAAAGAATACCAAAAAAATATACTTGTGAGGGAGAAGATGTTTCTCCTCCTCTTGAATGGTCGGGAGCCCCAGAAGGTACAAAAAGCTTTGTTTTAATAGTTGATGACCCAGATGCCCCAATAGGAACCTTCAATCATTGGGTGGTCTACGATATTCCTGCCTCTAAAAATTCTTTACCTGAAGGAGTTCAGAAGAAACCTGAAATTGAAGGTGGAATAAAGCAGGGAAGGAATGATTTTGGTAAAATAGGGTGGGGAGGACCATGTCCGCCGCGTGGGCATGGCACTCACAGATATTTTTTCAAAATAAGAGCTATATCTCAGGAAAGTTTAAATCTTCCTCCGGGGGCATCAAAATCGGATGTTCTCAAAGCAATTGAGGGGAAGGTTTTGGGCGAAGCGGAGTTTTTTGGGACATACTCAAGGTGATAGCTTGAATCTTTGAGTCATTTTCCCAAGTTTATCGGCAATTCCCAGGATGTTATCTGCTCTTGCTTTTAGGATTGTTATTATTCTTCTTATTTCCTCTGTTGTCCCAGATAGCTCAACTGCTGATTTCCTCACTATATCAACGCTTTTGTATTCCCCTTTCAGCTTCCTGCTTACACCTTCTATCATCTCATATGAATGAGATATATTGTGGAATAGAGTTTTTATGTTATCTAATTCATCGGACATCAGAGTTATGAGTTTTGAGGCGTTGTTTTTGATCTCTTTGAGATCATCATAAGAAAATAATACTTCATTTGAGCAAGATTTAGCTATATGATGCACCTTTTGGACATCTTGAATGATTTCTCTGACTTTCATGAAAGCTTCTTGAAATTGACTTATTGCCTCATTCCCTTCTTTTTGAGCCTCCTTTAATTCTCTTTTCGTTTCCTCTGAATGCACTATAATTTTTGTTACATTATTTTCAATAGTGTTTCTTGTTTTATCAAGAGTATTTATAGGTTCTTCAACTTCGTTCTTTATTACCTCAGCGGCATATAAAATGATGCTGTTTAGGTTTCTGATTTCATTTACTAAATTCTTTAACTTTTCTTCTGCTCTCTTTGAAAGTTCTTTTATCTCTCCTGCTATCACTTTAAATTCCTTTCCTATTTCCGTCTGAGCTTCTTCATGAGAGATAGCTATGTGGACATTAACTGATAGTATGTTCATATCATCCATGTGGTCAATAAGATCTGATATATCTTCGGTTAGTTTTTCTATTATTTCTAGGGATTCTTTGAGGGATTTGAGAGTTTTACTTTTAGCAGAGGTTATTCTGCTTATTGAATCTGCAAGGGAATCATTTTGTGCTCGTATGTTTTCTCCGCTTTCGGTGATAACCGTTGCAGATTCTTCGGATTTTTTTAGCTTATTTTGTATATCTTCAAGCTTGCCTTCAATTTCTGCTTTCACATCCGATATCTTTGATAGATCAGAGTATATGTTTTCTGATTCTAATATAGTTTTTATAGTTTTTAGATTTCTCACAACATTTTCTATGATTCTGTGTATATTTTCTGAATCTTTCAGTATCCTTTCGGCTTCGGATTTTGTTTCGCTGAGTTTTTTCTCAGTATTCTCTACTCCCTGAATCACATGAGTTATAATAGATGCCAGATCTTCTAAAAACCTTACAACATCTTGAACTAATTCATATACACTTTCAGTTGATTCGGATACTATCTCTATCTCTTTTTCTTGTTTATCGCTATTTTGTTTTATCTTTTCTGTCATTCTGTTTATATCTTTTACTATGGAAACTAAAATTCCAGACAATCTCTTTATTTCCTCTAACTCGGTTCTGAGGATATCTACCATTTTTGCAAATGCCATGGAGATTTCTCCTATCTCATCAGAAGAATCTGAAATTGGTTTTTCAGTAAGGTCCAAGTCATCTGCTATTTTTTTTGAGATATCCCTTACTTTGTTCAGAGGTAAGATTAAGTTGTTTAGTATTATCACGAAGATAATAGCTGAAACCAAAGTTAAAAATAGAGCGAGAGAACCTATGTGGGTGATTTTTGACCAAAACTCTACATCAAAGTTCCTCATAGATACAGCTAAAACAGTAAAACCTTTAAACTCCTTCTCTTCATTTTTTCCTTCAGCAAGACCCGGAAAAGTCTGTTTTTGTATTATTACAGGATTAAGAAATAAAATTACTTCATCACCAGTTATAGTTTTCTTGCTCAATATGTTCTGCGTGGAGTCGTAGCGGATAGAGTTTTCAGATTTTGTTAAGTTTCTTATGAACCATATAAGATCCTGTGATATCTTTTCATCTTTTGTTTTATAAGTTATGATTTCACCATTTCTATTTATCGCTCCTGCAAATACAACATCTTCATTCCCCATAAATAGATCTATAACCTCACCCAAAAGAACCTTATCTTCCTGAATAAACCCATATGTTATTGATGAGTGATTACGGAAGAATTCGGATATTTGTTGTCCTTTCTGTACTATTTGCTTTTTGAACATCTCTCGGAAGTTTATGAATACGACAAATCCAATAGCAAGGAATATCGTAATAATCCCCAGCCCGAAGAAAAGAATAAGTTTTATCCTAATTGAATTCAGTTTCATAATTTAATTTTAATATTTCAGATTAAGTTTGATTATTTTTTCTGATGTAGGATTGATAGAGATTTGCTATACTATTTTCTTTCTTGGATTGATGGGATAGCAAAAAGAATAGCTCCATTTTCCCATAGCTCGTCTTTGAAACGTGGGAGGACAGAAATTTTTCTTTTATATCTTACAACATTCTTCCCAACCTCCAACAAAACTTCAAGGTTGCCATCTGGTTGATTTTTCAGTATTTCCCGTATTTTTGAGAGATAAGATAAGCTTTGGATCTTTATGAGTAGAGACATTTCAGATGGTTCAAAAAATAAAAAAGATATCATTTTTCTCTGAACTTTCTTTCCAACAAACACATATATTTTGCCTTCCTTTATTTCTTTTCCATTTTTTCTTATGAGGAGAATCTCATAGTTTTCCCTGGGGTCATATGATACTTCGCAAGTCAGAATACTTCCTGATGGAGTTTGAATAATTTTTTTTACTCTTCCTATGATTTCTGCTATATCTTTGAACTCTATTGGGAAAATTCCATAACTTATGGATTCTATTTGATGTTTTATTTCACTCTTTGAGAGAAGAACTCCTATTGTTTCTATTTCCATTTTCTCTATTTCGTATTGTCTTTGTTTATTTCCATTATCAAATAGGCTTGTTCTTTGCGACAGGAGAGCTTCTAACAAATTCAGAGCTTTCTCCCTTGATATGAATTCGTCAAATGCTCCTGCTTTTACAAGTGTTTCTATAACTTTTTTGTTTATTTTGAACCTTGAGCATTCTTTATAAAACCTTCAAAGCTCGTTATTTTTACTCTCTGTCTCATTTCCTCTATTGCTTTTACTGCTGCTTCTCCTAATCCCTTTATTCCTCCGAGACCAAACCTTATTGCATTTCCTTCAACCGAAAACTCGCTCTTGCTTTTCGTTATAGATGGCGGCAAAATTTTGAAACCAAGTCTTAATAGTTCTTCTATGTATTTTGAGAGCTTTTCCAGATTGTTCATCTCAGATGTCAGGAGGCTTGCCATGTATTCAAGGGGAAAATTGGCTTTCAAGTAAGCAGTAACATAAGCGAGGAAGGCGTATGCAGCGGAATGAGATTTGTTAAATGCATATCCTGAAAATTTTTCCATGATTTCAAATATTTCTTCTGCTTTCTCTTTTGGAATCCCTTTTTGTTCGCAACCCTTTAAGAACCTTTCTCTGACTTTCTCCATAAGTTCTGCTTTCTTTTTCCCCATAGCTTCTCTGAGTATATCTGCTTCACCCATAGAAAATCCTGCGAGTATATTTGCTGCAAACATTATCTGTTCTTGATATAAGAAGTTTCCATATGTTTCTTTCAATATACCTTCAAGGTCAGGATGTATGTATTCTGTGGGCTTTAACCCCTTCTTCCTTTCTATAAAATCGTTTACCATACCAGACTGTATGGGACCTGGTCTATATAGTGCAACAGCTGCTATAAGTTCTGAAATGTTTTCTGGTTCGAGTTTCATCAGAAGTTCTCTCATACCTGCGCTTTCGAACTGGAAAACGCCAAATACATCTCCCTTTTTGAGCATCTCATAGGTTTTTTTGTCGTCTAAAGGTATATTGTTAAAGGAGAGTTCTTTGCCGTGATTTTCTTTTATCATCTTGAATGTTCTATCTATCACGGTCAGCGTATCAAGACCGAGGAAGTCAAATTTTACAAGCCCGATTTTTTCCAAAGATTCCATGTCAAACTGGGTTACAAATTCATCTTTTGCCCTTGCGATAGATGTGTATTCTGTGATTGGTTTATCTGATATGAGAAATCCAGAAGCATGTGAGCCAATATGTCTTATTAATCCTTCAAGTTTCTTTGCTTTTTCAAAAATCATCCTAAATCTTGGGTTTGAGTCAATTTTATTTTTGAACTCTGGGATCTCTGCGTATGCCTCATCAAGGGTCCATTTTCTTGATGGCTCCTGTGGTACAAGTTCTGCAAGTTCTGAAACACTTTCCAGAGGCTCATCTAATATTCTCCCGACATCTCTTATAGCAAGTCTCGCTCCAAATGTTCCGAAAGTTATTATATGGGCAACGTTATCTTGACCATACTTTCTTTTTACATATTCTATCACCTCATCTCTTCTTTCCTTGCAGAAATCAACATCTATATCTGGTGCCTTTTCTCTTTCCGGGTTTAGAAATCTTTCAAATATGAGCCCGTACTTTATCGGGTCTATTTCTGTTATTCCAAGCGAGTATGATACTAATGAACCTGCTGCTGAACCTCTTCCTGGACCAACCATTATGCCTTTGCTTTTTGCCCAGCTTATAAAGTCATCTACTATGAGGAAATATCCTGAAAAATTTTTTTTAGATATGACATCAAGCTCATTTTCAAGTTGTTCATAATATATTTTCTCATCAAATTCTTCACCTTTATCTCTCTTTTCTTTTAACCTTCTTTTGAGCCCCTCATATGCTTTTTTTCTGAGCGTTTCATCTGGATCTCCAAACTCTGGAGGCTTTGGAATTCTCAGATGGTCTGGTTTTTTGAATTCAAATGAAACAGATTTTATAATATCTTCGTGAGATTCTATGCTTTGTGGAATATCTTTGAATATCTCTATCATTTCTTCTTTTGATTTCACATACAAACCCTTTATTTTGTACCTGAATCTGTTTTCTGATTTTATTTTTTCCCCGTATGCTATGCAAACAAGCATATCTTGAATCTCGTATCCGTCTGGGGTTGCATAATGACAATCTGCTGTTGCTACACAAGGAATATCAAGTTCTTTTGAGAATTCAAGGAGATAACTTACTACTTTTTTCTGTGTTTCCCAGGTTTGAATATCTTCTTTTCTGTTTGGGTCAGCCGGTTCTCCTCTCATTATTTCAAGGTAGAAATCTCTCCCAAAGATTTTTTTGAACTCCTCAGCCTTTTTTCTTGCTTCATCTATTTTCCCTTCAATTATGAGGCGTGGAATGATTCCGTTAAGGCATCCAGATAGCATTATAAGACCTTCTTTATATTCAATCAGGGTTTTGATATCAATTCTTGGTTTTCTATAAAAACCTTCCATATTTGCGATTTTGAGGAGGATACAGAGATTTTTGTAGCCTTCTTCATTTTTTACAATAAGTGTTGCGTGAAAGTTTTTTTCATCCTGATTTTTTTCTGTAAGCTTTCCGGGAGCTATGTAAATTTCGCAACCTATTATGGGTTTTATTCCCGCTTCACTTGCCTTGAAGAAAAATTCAACTGCTGAAAAAATATTTCCGTGTTCTGTTATAGCTATTGCGTCTATTTTGCCCTCACAAGCTTTTTGTATGAGTTGGTCTACCGTCATCGCACCATCAAGTATGCTGTAATGAGTATGTGTATGGAAGTGCCCAACCATATATTGAAAATAATTTTATTAGAACAATTTTTATTTTTAAACTTCAAAATCTCTTTGAGAAGAAAAGCGAAAAAGAAAAATCAAGAAATTTTTTCCCTTTTTTCAATTGAGGTTCAAATGGGTTGGAAGACAAATCTGGATTTTCAAAGAGAAAGAACATAAAAGATATGCCCGCTGTTGTGGTTTCATCTAAATCTATTGCCAAAATTGGACCGAATTCATATATTCTTTCTTGATCTTCTGATTTTGAGCTTTTTTCAGCCCATCTTCTTGTAAAATGAAATCTTGTTCCCAAATAGAAACCATCTAAAATTTCTCCTGACATTTTTATCCATAGGTCATCAGAAAAAGGTCCTGCGTGCGAGCCCGTGTACATTCCTCCTACTGAAAGTGGATAGTTGTGATGTGCATAGAAAGGTTTGTTTTTATTTGTTGATGTAAATTCTGTTATAAATGAAAATCTTCCTATTTTACCTGATATGCCAAGTAGCCAAGCTATATCTAAAAGTCCAAAGGGAACGGGGAAGCATTTCATACCTGCTGCTCTATCTTCGGGTTGCCAACAAGCCATAATATCATCTCCGGCGTATTCAATGTAGCCTGCAAGTTCATCAAAGAGTTGAACTCCTAACTTATCTAATATCTGACCTATGTTTGTGATTAAATAAAACCCTGCTGCCTGATTTGTGTCTCTACTTGCCCAGTATTCCTCACATTCTTTCCTTTTCTTTTCATCTTGTTCATATTTGCAGATTCCTGAGGCGTTTTCTAATCTTCCTGTGAATAGGTCAAGGTATTCTTGAAATGTTTTTGGTTTTACTCCTCCTTTTCCTCCGAAAGCAATAATTCTGTTTGCACCTAACCGAAAAAACAAGATTCCCCACTCAAATCTCATTATAAGGAAATTTGGATCGGGATATTTATAATTTGGATCACTTACGAACACTAATCCTAAAAGCCCAGATATATCTCCAAAGCAAAAATCACCTATGCATGGCAAGGGTAAATTTTTTATTTGACCTGACAAAAATTTTTGTGGTTCTATATTGTGTGAAAGTAAAACTGAATTATGAATACCTGGTCCCAAGGATATTGAATCTTTGCCTCCTGAAAAAATCAAATATTTGAATTTTGTTTCAAAAGATAATCTGTGAAGAAATATTGGCTCATATCTTGGGAGTGAAAAGAAAGGTTCTGCTAAAATTTTTGTGTTTATATTCTCATCGCCGTATGTTATTCCGAAGAGAATAGAGTTGTATGTATTCAATCCCTCCGAGAGTTTGAATCCTTCGTAGTTTGGAAAAAGTATTTGATCTTGGAGAAAAATTGTTCTTTTCCCATTTCCTGAAAAGAATGCTAATGAGTTTCTGATTTCGGCTCCTAAACTGAATTGTCCCAAAATTAAATTTGATATTATTATGAGTGAAGTTGTCATCAATTTGTTTTATGAAGATTTTACGATTTCTCCTCTGAGAGAGTTTCTGAAAGCTTCTGTTATTTTTACATAGACTATTTCTCCCGGAGGTATTTTCCCTTCAAAATTTACAGGTTTGTTGGTTCTTGTTCTTCCTGTTGAATCTTTATCTGGATTTCGTTGAGCGGGACCTTCAACAAGTATTTCCTCAACCTTTCCTATGTATTCTTTCATTTTGCTTAAAGTGATTTCATCTTGTATAGATTGCAGGTATCTTAATCTTTCCGCTTTTACTTCTTCTGGGATTTGATTTTCCATTTTTGCGGCTGCGGTACCAGGTCTTGGAGAGAACTTGAAAGAGAAAATATCATCAAACTTTACTTCTTTTATGAGTTTGACTGTCTCTTCAAAATCTTCGTCTGTTTCTCCTGGAAATCCGACTATTATATCTGTTGTGAGTGCGATTGATGGGATTTTTTTTCTGAGTTTTTCTACTATCTCCAAGTACTGTTCTATTGTGTATCTTCTTGCCATTTTTTTTAAGATTCTTGTTTGAGCCAGATTGAACTGGCAGATGAAGGTGTTCGCATACTTTTTCACATTCTGCCATGGTATCTATAAGTTCATCTGTCATATATTTTGGGTTTGATGTTGTGAATCTTATTCTCAATATTCCATCAATTTTGTTAATTTCTCTGAGAAGTTGTGCAAAAGAGATCTCATCGGGAGTGTTCCATCCATAACCGTTTACATTTTGCCCTATCAAAGTTACTTCTTTTACGCCTCGTGATGCAAGTTCAATTATTTCCCTTATTATATCATGAGAAGGTCTTGTGACTTCTCTCCCTCTTGTTATTGGGACTACACAAAAAGTGCAGAATTGATTACATCCTTCTTGTATTGTGACGAAAGCTTTTACTCTTGAGCCATCGTAAAAGGTCTCTGGTATTGGGCTTTCAAATCTATCGTTTATATTTGTGGTGAGTGATGTATCAACTACGATTTCTCCCGCAATTACTCTTTTTACTATTTCATCTATTCTGTGTATTGCATGTGTTCCTACTACAAAATCAGCTCCGGTTTTATCCAAAAGCTCTGAACCTTTAAGTTGCGCTACACATCCAGTTATTCCTACTTTCAAATCTTTCTTTATTTTTTTTAGTTTTATGAATTTGCCGACCTCTGAATATACTTTATGTTCTGGTTTTTCTCTTACTGCGCAGGTGTTCACTATTATTACATCTGCTTCATATTCTGATTGAGCTGGTATCATTCCGAGTTTTGCTATCATTCTTTCTGAATCTTTTTCGTTCATCTGACATCCAAAAGTCCTTATAAAAACCTTTTTACCTTCAAGTGATATTTTGTCTATATCTTGTGTTCTTTCACCCTTGTAGATTTTCTCCTCTTTATATATTTTCCCTGCTGTATTCATGGTTTGCCCCAAAATTAAAAGTATAATGAATTTCTCTTCGGAGTTATATTTTTCCTGATATTGTTGATTAAATTAAAAAAAAGATTTTTCAGCTTTCCTTCATACGAATCGCTCTCGCTATAACTGATATAACATACAAGGTTAAGATTAGAGTTATTGCCGGAAATAATACAGATAGTCCTTCATAATTTTTTATTCCTACCATCAAAAAAGAAAATATTACAATTGATGAGAAGATAAAAAGAAGAAT
>JGI20132J14458_1000260_pt1 | contig 11096 bp, 9 predicted proteins | sample OctOCTMetagenome_FD_14458 | JGI IMG/M metagenome (IMG submission 14458)
TTGTCCAATAATTCTGAAATATAGATTATTTCTTATTTTTCCCACCCACCCTAAAAATAAGGCTTCGCCTTGTAAATACCCATTTTTATGCCTCGGGGGACTTCGCCCCCCTTAAATCCCCCCAAAAAACAATAATTTTCTGAAATTTTTATAAGTTATTGATAGTCAATCATTTAACACTATTTATTGGACAAAGCACAAAAACTTTGCTTTGTCTAGTAATTCTAAAATATAGATTATTTCTTTATTTCCCACCCACCCTGAAATCAAGCCTTCGGCTTTAAAAAACTCCATTTTTTGACTTGGTGGGCTTCGCCCCCCTATATTCCCCCGTAAAATAAATAATTTCCTAAAATTTTGATAAGTTGCTGATTATCAATCACTTAACACTACTTATTGGACAAAGCAAAAAAACTTTGTTTTGTTCAATAATTCTGAAATTATTTATTTATTATATTTTGCTCATCTACCCTAAAAATANGCCTTCGGCTTATGAACTTCGCCCCCCTTAAATCCCCCCATTAAATCAATAGTTTTAGAAAATTTCTTNTAACTTATTGACTATCAAGAACTTAACATCATTTATTAGACAAAGCAATTAATTCTTGCCTTGTCTAAATAATTCTAAAATATAGATTATTTCATAATTTACTATTTCACATAAAATTTTGTTCTTTGACCTTCAACATCAACAATATATGCTCCCGATTTTAAATTATTCTCAATCATTATCTCGTTAATGCCTTTTAATTTAACTTCAAAATCCTTTTCAAGGACTATTCTTCCTGAAAAATCAAAAATCCTTATTTTATAGTTTTTTATTTCATCTGCATAAAATCTAATTGTAAATTTTTGATTTTTATTTATTGGATTTGGATAAACTAAAATGTTAATTCTTTTTACAATTGGAAAATCTGAAATGTCATTATAATTTAAAAATGAATAAAATAGGGGATTATTTGAAATCAAAGACCAAAAGTAAATGTTATTTTTAATGTCAGAATAAGCAAAAACACTATCAGTTATTACTGGATAAACTTCATTAAATCCTTTTGAGTAGTTAAAAATGAATGAATTGAAAATGATGTTTGTATCTGAACTTAAAGCAAATGAAGTCTTTTCATTTATAAAACCCATTAAAGCACCATTAAAATCATACTTATAAATTCCATTTTTCGTAATTACTAAAATTCCACTTTGAAAATAGCTTAAAGCAATAGGAATACTTTTTAATTTGACTTGATTTAAAACATTTAAGTTTTTATCCAATATCCAAAGATAATTATTTGTAGCAGTGAAAATTCTATCTTTTAAGACAATAGGAATTATTTCAATTGGGTTTGGTAAAATTTCAAGGTCTTTTGATTTTAAGATATTTAATTCACTATCAATAATATAAAAAGTTCCATCAATTCCTTGAATATAAATTGTGTCATTTCTAATTAAAGGACATGTTGAAATTGGAAAACTTAAATAAATGGATTTATAAATTGTTTGGCTTATTGGATTAAATAAAATAAGTTTTCCTTCATCAGTTCCCAGAAGAATATAATTTCCTATTTTTCTTAAACAACTTCTAATTGGGAAATTAAAATTTTTTGTAAAGTTGTTTGAAAATGTACTTGTAATTAAAAAACTATATAAATTCCCATCTGTTCCTGCTAAATAAACCTCATAAATCCCATTATTGTCAAAATCTTCAATAATGGTGGATATTTAAATAAATATGGATAAAATGTAAAATCTCTAAATTGAATGAATGTTCTAACTAATGGCTGATTATAATAGCTCTGACCATTCTTTTTGAAAAGATAAAGTTCAGAATAAATCCTAACACTATTGGTATTTTTATCAATTGTATCAATATGAGCATCAAAAAGGGCAATAATTAAACTATCTTTTAAATTGAAAAATTGTCTTTGAAACTTATAACTTTCATTCCCAAAGTAAATTTTTAATAATTTTTCATTTTTCACTTTAAAGCTCATAGTATTTGAAATGTTGGATATATCGTAAATTTCAAAACCTGTTAATTTATTTTCATTTGATTTTATTGAAGGATAAGTAAAATCATCAATTCTATCTCTATTTCCCTTATAAAAAGGGTCATACTTTGAGCCTTTCCAACCTTCTGGATACTTTATAAAATATTGAAAATCAGGAACACCATCTGCTTCAATTAAAACAACACCCATTGGTCTATTACTTTGAAAATCTACAAGAAAACTATCTATAATATTTTTATCAACATGCCATATCAAAATTCCTTCACCAGGTAAAGCATAATCCCATTCCTCATCATATATACCAAGTATAAGTGAGCTATCAGTATTGTAAATAAAATTAACTTTTTTATCTTCAATTTTTTCCCTTTTTCTAAATTCAATTAGAAGATATTCTTTATTATCAAATTCAATTTTATAAAATTGTGGATAAAACGAAGATGGTAAAATATTAAAATTCTGCTCATTTTTAGAAGGTTGAATTTTTATCACTTCATTTGGCATAATAATTCTTTGACAAGAAGGGCAAATTAAATTTAAGATACTATCCATATAAAGTTTCGTATAAGCACCTGGTAATGTTGGCAAATAGCCTTCTGGAATGTTATCAACATCTCCACCATAACCACCAACTGCCATTAAATCAAAATATCCCGCTCCTGTTCCAAGTCCTGAATAATCATATAAATCATCAACAAAGAAAATTAAGTGATTTAGTTCATGAACAGCAGTTCCATATAATCCTATATTTAATCCATCCTGTCTTAATGTTTGAGGAAGTAATGCTGCATCATAAATTGTATCATTGCCATTATTTACAATAATGTAAGGTTCTCCAAGATAATACTCTAATGCNCCTGCGAAAATTGTAACTGCTGGTAAATCATAAGGTGTATCGCCATTTACATCGGTTTGATAAGCAGANCCTGCATAAAATATGACAATTCTTCTAAATATAAGCTCACCGGGCTGTGGATTACAATAAGCTAAATTCGTATTTGAAAATATACCCATTTGATCAGCACTTCTAATAGCATCTCTGAAAAATGATGTTATACCTTGTGCAAAAAATCCTAAATCTCCATAATATCTAATTTTATGGGGAACTTTAACAATTGGAGAAACTGAATATTTAAATTTTATTCTATGATAAGTTGCAGAAAGAAAGTAATTTTTTGAAAATTCTAAAATTGAAGCAAAATATAAGCTATCATAAGGTGGCTTATAATCAAAAGTTCCTTTAATACCATAACTTGTTGTATCAAATGTGCCATCACCAGTAGTTAGTGGGTCATCGGGAATTTCCTTTTGAAATTCTACTCTTAATGCTAATATACAAATTGTTAATGTATCAGTTTGAAATGTGCTAAATTTATTTTTATAAAATTTAAGTTGGTCTATCCTTTTATTAAAAAACGATATTTGCTTTTCAACATAAGAAAATTTTTCAAATAGCTTCTTATTTAATTCAAAACTGCTATTTAAAAGAATTAAAATCATCCACTAATAAATCTATTTAAGACACCATTAACGAAATCAACAATAACAGAAGGATAAATCCCAATAAAAATTACTAAAACTAAGGATAAAGCTGTTATAAGTAGTGGGAAATGACCAAAANCTACTTCCTTTTCACCATCTGAAAACACATAATAAACAACCCTTAAATAATAATAGTAAGAAATTATACCATTTANAAATAGCCAAATAGCAAGACCAATATCACCAGCATTAACAATAGCATAAGCAATATAGAATTTAGCAAAAAAGCCAGCAAGTGGAGGAACACCAGCCAAGGATAGCAAAAAGATAGCAAAACTAATTGCTAAAAATGGACTTTTCTTATATAAACCTTTTAAATTCTCTATTTTTGTATCATTTTCAGCTACCATTTGAACTATTGAGAATGCTCCAAATGTCATTATTGTATAAATAAATAAAAATAATATAATTGATTTAAAACCTTCAATTCCTCCTACATAAATTGCTGTTAGGGCATAACCAGCATTAGCAATCGTAGAAAATGCCAATAATTTTTTAATACTATTTTCTCTAATAGCAGCTAAATTGCCAACAATCATCGTAAAAACACTAATCCATAAAATTAAATCTTCCCAAAGTTTTGGATATGNACTAAAAACACCTTGAAACAATTTTANTACAATTGCNAAAGCAGCAGCTTTTGATATTGTTGAAATATAACCTGCAGTTGGTGAAGGAGAGCCTTCAAATACATCAGGTGTCCAAAAGTGGAAAGGAACAGCTGATAATTTAAATCCAAGACCTACAATTATAAAAGCAATTCCAAGAATTGACAAGAAATCTTTTGATTTAAGTAATCCAAAGAAACTTCTAAAAGCATAATTTTGAAATAAATTTTCAAATGATAAACTACCACTTACAAAATATAAAAATGCTATTCCTATTATTAAAAATGAACTTGAAAATGCTCCAATAAAAAAGTACTTAGTTGCTGCTTCATAAGAGAATAAATTTCTTTTATATCCTACAAGAGCATATAATGAAAATGATAAAATTTCAAGTGATAAAATAAAAACTGCCCAATTTTCACTTTTTGGTAAAAGCATTGAGCCAAGAAGGGCAGAAAATATGAGAAAATAATAATCACCACCAGATTTGTTTTTATAGTAATCATAAGATAGCATTACAAAGAAAATTGTTCCAATTAAGAAAATTAAATCAAATAATCTTTCAATTGGTCCAAACCTTAAACTTTCAATTATATATTTTGCATACTCATAATTTTGAGCAGTTTTAAGTAATTCTTGAAAAAATTCTTTATTCATTTTAAGTAATTGCTCAAAAGTAAAATATGTTGAAACTATTAAAAAAATTAAGGAAATTAAGAAAGCTATTAAACCTCTCCTTGGAAAAATTATTTCCACAATTAAAAGCAATAGAAGACCAATAGAAATAACGATTTCAGGAGCAAAAAAGTAAAAGATGCTCATTTTTCACCTCCTTTTTTTATAACATTTACAATATTTTCAGATGGCTTTTGTAAAAATTTAAAAATAAAATTTGGATATATACCTATTGAAAAAATAAGGATAATTAGAGGGGTTAAAATAAACCATTCCCTTATATCTAAATCCCTCATTCTTGGAAATTTAACTTCAAGAAATGNTATTTTCTGAAATGCTGGCAACATATAAATAACAGAAACAATTATCCCTAAAACAGCAAATATANCCCANGAAAAGTNTTTCAAACTTGCNCCAAGAAGAATAAGAAATTCTCCAATAAATCCATTTGTTCCAGGAAGACCAACTGATGATAACATAAATAAACCAAAGAAAACTATTAAAACAGGCACACTTTTGGCAAGACCACCAAGTTCAGATATACTATTCGTTTTAAACCTTTCATATAACATACCTGAAATTAAAAATAAGGCAGATATTATTATTCCATGATTTAAAATTTGGATACTTGCTCCATTTATCCCATAACTATTTAATGAAAATATTCCAAGCGTTATAAAACCCATATGTGAAAATGATGAAAAAGCAATAAGTCTTTTAAAATTATCTTGAACATAAGCCATAAATCCACCATAAATAATTGAAATTATTGATAAAATAGCAAATATATAAGCATATTCAATTGAGCATAACTTGGAAATAAAGGAATTAGAAATCTTAAAAATCCATAACTTCCAATTTTAGCCATAATGCCTGCAATAATTAAAGCAACACTACTTGGAGCATTTGTATAAGCATCAGGGAGCCATGAATGTAATGGGAAAATTGGTGTTTTTACAGCAAAAGCAATAGCAAAAGAAATAAAAATTAATAAACCTAAATTATCTTTTAATAATGGAATTTGCTCTAATAAATCCAAATAATCCAATGTTCTAAATTGTAAGTAAATTATTGCTATTGATACAATAAGAAGGACTGATGCTAATGCGGTATATAGTAAAAACTTAAAACTTGCCTTAACTCTATCATTATCCCCCAAATTAGAATTAAGAAATAGGCAGGAATTAAGGAAAATTCATAAAAAATAAAAAATAAAAATAAATTTAATGAAGAAAAAACACCAACAAGTGTTCCTGTTAAAATTAAATACCAAAAAGCAAATTCATTTTCTCTTGTTTTTATTAAGTTAATTGAAGACAAAAGACCTAACAAAGATAAAAATGTTGTTAAAATAATTATTAAATAACTCAAACCATCAACACCAACATAGTAATTTATATTTAAACCTTCTATCCACTTATGTTTTTCAATAAATTGAAAATTTTTTGAAAAATCAAAATTAGAAAGAGGCAGAAGGCTTAACAAGAATTCAAATAGTAAAATAACAAAAGACCAAATCCAGACGAAATTCCTGTTTTTAATAAATAGTAAAAGCACTGATGAGAGAATTGGGAAAAATATAAGGATGCTTAAAATCCCATTCATTTTTTTCCTCCTTTTGAAAAGTCCAAAATTTTATAGCTTAAAATTTTAAAACTATGAAAATTTACTTAGTTCGTCATGGTCAAACGGATTATAATTTAAATGATTTAATTCAAGGATGGGTTGATATTGAATTAAATGAAAATGGAATAAAGCAATCTATGGAATTAGGAGAGAAACTCAAAGATATAAAATTTGATGTTATTTACTCATCTGATTTAAAAAGAGCTATTCAAACTTCTGAAATTATAAACAAAATAAATAAATTCAAAAGTTCAATTATTTTAGATAGTCGTTTAAGAGAGCAAAATATGGGTGATTGGGAAGGAAAAAAATCTTCAATTATTATTAATGAAAACAAAGAATTCTTCATTAAAGTAAGAGAAAATCCATTTTTGTATAATCCTCCAAATGGTGAAACATTTTTACAAGTTGTTAGTAGAGCAAAAGCATTCTTAGATGATTTGGAAGATAAAAATTATGAAAATATATTAATTGTTGGACATCAACTTATAAACGCTATTATATTTTTCATTTTGAATAATTTAGATTGGAAATTATTTTGGGATTATAAGCAAAAGAATGGAGAGGTTTGGATTTTAGATATGAAAACTAATAGAGCAATAACTAACCCTGAATCTGTTAATTCCTCATAATAATTTTTATATTCAATAATCTGAGCCTTTTTAACATTTAATAATTTTAAAATTTCAAGAAAAACATAATTTGTAAATTGCCCATCAATTCTCGTTTTATTTTGAGAATTTCTTAAAAACTCAAATGCTTTATCATTTTCTAATTCCAAGATATAATTAATATATTCCATATCAATATCTTTTGGCTCATAATACATTTCATCACCAAATTTCTTTCCAACATGACTTAAATCAATACTTGATATTAAGAATATCTCATCTTTATAGTTTCTAATAACTTCATATAATCTATAAGCAATTGTCTTTAAGTCTTCTTTATTGTTAGCATACGCAACAATTGATGGAATTATTGAAAATTCTTCAAATAAACTATCAATAAATAAAATTGGAAATTCAACTGAATGCTCATTTCTATAAGCTAAAACATCAAAATGAATATCATAACCAAATAAATTTTTAATTTTTTCTATAATTTCCTTATTTACATTTACAATTCTATCTGTAAAGTAATTTTTTGGGAATATTGAAAATGGTGTTAAATGAATAGAATGAGCAACACCAAATATTATGAAAATTTTTCTATTTGTCCTTTTAACTTTTGAATAAGTTTTTAAATAAGTATCCATAGCTATCCTTAAATCAATATGTGGAACAATTAAAGCAATAATATCATTTTCAAAGTTATCAGTTAAATTTTGTTTAATAAAATTCTTTACTTGACTTATGTTTTCAATCATTTCAATGGGCTTGTATTCCAAATCTAAAATTTTTTTCCTTTCTTCCTCAAACCTATTTATAAATCTATCATTATAGAATAAATAATAGCTATCCATCTGATTTATAAAATTCAATATCTCACTATCAGAAAGCATTATATTTGTTGCCTTGAAAAAATCTAATTTTACTTGGTCAATTGTTCTTGTTCCATCAAATAAGCTAATTAAATATAATGCTTCTTTTGTGAAAAATAAATCCTCAAAAAATCCAAAAGGGTCTATAACTCTATATCCATCTTCAAATTCCTCAACTTCAAAATATCTAATTCTTAATTTTTCACTATTCCCAAAAGTTTTAGTAAAATCCATAGCATTGCTAATGTTAAGGTGATATTGAAAACCAAAATAACTAAAATTGTATAAAGTTTAAATTTTAGTCTTATTTCTACTAAAAAAAGTGTTCTTTTACTCGTTTGGTGAAATTTTTTTATCTTTTCATAAACATCCTTAATTCCATTCATAATTTCAATTAATTCTTTATAGTTCATATATCAAGCTCCTTAATACTTAAAGCGTACTTTTCAATAAATTCTTTTCTTGGTGATACATCAAGTCCCATACATACTGAAACCCATCTTTCAGCTTCTGCTGCATCTTCAATAGTAATTTTCTTTAAAACTCTTGTCTTTGGATTCATCGTTGTTTCCCAAAGTTGTTCAGGATTCATTTCACCAAGACCTTTATATCTTTGAATAATAACATTTTCAGAACCTATTTCCTTTAAAATTTTACTTAGTTCCTCATCTGAATAAGCATATTTTACAATTTTTCCTTTTTGGATTCTATATAATGGGGGTTGAGCTATATAAACCATTTCCGCTTCAATAAGATTGTAAAAATATCTATAAAATAAAGTAAGTAATAATGTTCTAATGTGAGCACCATCTATATCAGCATCAGTCATAATGATAATTTTACCATATCTACACTCATTTGGATTGCAATTTTCTTTTATTCCGCAACCAAGAGCAGAAATGATTGTTTTTAATTCTTCATTATCTAATGCTTTATCTAAACCTTTCTTTTCAACATTTAAAATTTTTCCTTTTAATGGTAATATGGCTTGAAATTCTCTATTTCTTCCTTGCTTTGCTGAACCTCCTGCACTTTCACCTTCAACAATAAATAATTCAGCTCTTTCTCTTTCTTTCGTTATACAATCTGCTAACTTTCCTGGGAGGCTATCATTTTCAATAAAACTTTTTCTTCTAACAACTTCCTTAGCCTTTTTAGCAGCAAGTCTTGCTTTTTGATTTTCTAATGCTTTATTTATTATAATTTGAGCAATTTTAGGATTTTCCTCTAAAAATCTTGAAAATTTTTCATAAAAGTTTGTTTCTATAAAACTTCTAACATTATCATTCCCAAGTTTTATTTTTGTTTGTCCTTCAAATATAGGATTGGAAAGTTTTGCATGAATTATCGCAGTTAATCCTTCTCTAACATCTTCTCCTTGTAATGGCTCTTTTTTTATTAGGTTCATTTTTCTTCCTATATCATTTATTGCTTTTGTCAAAGCACTTTTAAATCCTGTTACATGTGTTCCTCCCTCTTTTGTGTTAACAGTATTTACAAATGAAATTATAACTTCATCATAACCATCATTATAGGCAAGTGCTATTTCAACTTCCATAAATTCATCATTGTTATTTGTAAATTTTGTCCAAAATGTTGGTGTGATATGTTTTCTTGAAATATCAATATAATCAATAAAATCTACTATTCCTTTTGGATAATGAAAAACTTCTTTTTTATCCGTTCTTTCATCAATAAGCTCAATTTTTACACTTGGAACTAAAAAAGCAATTTCTCTTAAACGATTAGCAATATAATCATAATCAAATTCAAGTTTTGGATAATCTGTAAATATTTCTTTATCAGGTTTAAATCTAACAATAGTTCCCGTTCCCTTTGTACTTGAAACAACTTTTAAATTTTCAACTTTTTTTCCTCTTGAAAATTTTATTTTATACAATTTTCCATTTCTCTTTACAAAAACTTCCGTCCATTCCGATAAGGCATTAACTACGCTTGCTCCTACGCCATGAAGACCTCCTGAAATTTTATATATATTCCTTTCAAACTTACCACCTGCGTGAAGCTCCATAAATACAACTTCAACCGCTGGTGTTCCTGTTTCTGGATGAATATCAATTGGTATTCCTCTTCCATTATCTTCAACTGAAATGCTATTATCCTTATGAATTGTTACTTTTACATAATTTGCAAATCCTGCAAGAACTTCATCAATGGCATTATCTATTATTTCAAATGCTAAATGATGAAATCCCTTCTTACCAACATCTCCAATGTACATTGCAGGTCTTTTTCTAACACCTTCAAGTCCCTTTAATCGTTTTATACTTTCAGCAGTATATTCAAACATTTGCATATATCAAAAGTTTAAAGGACATAGAAATAATAATTTGTTTTGTCCTCAGGGGGCTTNAATCTTCTGGCCAAATATAACTTTTAAATAAATAATTAAGGTTTTTATCCATTTTAATCAGAATAATATCAGGATAAAAATCAGTTCTCATNTGGTCATGCGCATAAAGAATGTTCCCATCTCTATCCTCAATAAATACGCCCTCCTCACTCATTCTAATGGGAAAACTTACTACTTTTATTGTATTAAAATCATCATCAAATAGCCAAAAGAACTCTCCCATCAAGAAACCTCCAACATGCACAATATTCAAATTATTTGAAAGTTTAAGAATATAAGAAGACAAAGGCGAATCATTATAAGCATTAAATATCTCACTTAAATTGGCAATTTTTAAAACATTACCATTATCATCTATCTTATAAATAAATCCTCTTACAAATGGTGAAATTTTTGATACCCAAGCAGTTCCTATTAAATAACCTCCATTTATTTTAGTAATTGCATTAACATAACTAACATTCCCATCTTGAAAATATTCCCTAAATGTTAATTGTTTTGTCCATAATGTTTCAAGCTCCGTATTAAGCTTAATTAAAAGATGCCTATTTATTGAATCTTTGCTATATAAAGCAGCTAATAAAATTTGATTATTTATTTCATCCTTCTCAATCATAGCATTAAAAAAAATTCTCCCACCATTAATTTTATAAATAAAACTATCAACAATTTGACCATTAACATTTATTTTATAAACTCTTACTGATTCTAAGGAAGAAAAAGAAGAAACAAAATAATATTCTCCAAATGATATTATAGAATGGTTGTCAAATCTTGACCCCCCT
>JGI20132J14458_1000264_pt1 | contig 10999 bp, 10 predicted proteins | sample OctOCTMetagenome_FD_14458 | JGI IMG/M metagenome (IMG submission 14458)
CCAACCCCTATGGGTGTTAATAGCAATGCTTGTGAAGAAAGTGTTCTCAACACCATTTAGATCTTAGTAGCATCTATTGGTTTCCACATGTTGTCATCAACTAGCCGTGGGCTAGCACTATTGATCCCAGGCACTAGCACGCCCCGTAATCTCAAGATCAGCCTGATCCTACACAATCTCCTAAGCCATTCTCTAAAGGTATCTCCTGATCCTCCTACCCCCAAGATCCTTAATCCCTAGGTTTAAGTATTTAACAAGCTTATCGAAGATCTCTTGAGAGTATTGCCTAGCCCTGTTCCTCCTTAGGGAGATTCTACAGAGATGCCACTATGTTGAAAGAATATATTGTGATGATCCACTATAGAATTGATAACTGCCTTGTTGCGTAGTCGTAGATCAATTCTCCTTTGCTCAGATGATCTACTTATAGAATTGATAATCCAAGGGTGAGAGGATGACTTTATGTGGTAGTGCTGTAGATGATCTACTATAGGATTGATAAGGAACATCATGTATGACGATTATCCACAATCATTAGAAGCCGTTGATGATCTACTATAGAATTGGAAGGGCATCCTGAGTGGACTATCAAACGCATAGCAACTACGTTGCCGATGATCCACTATAGAATTGGAAGTGGGATTTTATTGCTATTTATTTGCTTCTATAAACATTATTGCCTCATCGTATGTGGGCATTGCTTCGGAGCATGAGTGTCTGGTGACTACTATTGCTCCGACGGCGTTACCGAATCTAAGTGATCTATATAGATCCCATCCCTTTGATTAGGCCGAAGAGGAAGCCTGCTATGAATCCGTCTCCTGCTCCTAATCCCTTTAGATGTTTAACTCTATATGGCGGTGCCCTAATTTCCTTCCCATCGGCTGTGATTGCCATTGATCCCTCATCTCCTAGGGTTAGTACCAGTAGGGCTTCTCTATTAATACCCCTCATAGTCTCTATGGCTTCTTCTATGCTATTTTTCCCGGTGGCAGCCATATACTCGGATCTGTTTCCTATCACTATATCAGCCATCTCTATAGCCTTTCTATATATGGATAGCCTCTCCACAGGATCTACATGTTTCCAGAGAGTAGGTCTCCAATCCACGTTGAACACAGTCTTTGTAGCATGTTCTCTAGCTAGCTTGAGGGCGTAGAAATTAGCGGTTCTAGAAGGATCTGCGCTGAGCCCTGTACCGGTTATCACGAGGAACCTGGTGTCTTTTATAGCTTCCTCGGGTATGTCCTCTTCCCTCAGCAATAGATCGCTGGCTTTCTCCCTATAGAAAATGAATCTCCCATCTCTCCCAGGTATTATCTCTGCGAACACTATCCCCGATTTCCCCTCAGGATCTTTCTTTATATACCTAGTATCAACACCCATCCTAGATAGATTCCTTATAATGAACTCTCCCAGCTCGTCATCGCTTACCCTCGTTATGAGGGCTGACGAGAGCCCTAGCCTAGCAGCTCCTACAGCTATATTGGCAGCACTCCCACCAACGTACCGTGCGAATCTCCTGACCTCCTCAAGGGGCTCGTAGAAGTCTAGGGAATATAGATCTATGCCGGCCCTCCCAATAGCTATCACATCATATCTCCTGCCCACTCTAAACACCTATCCAGCAAGATGCTTAGATGGTATATCCCAGTACCCATATGCCTTTGTACCGCTATAGGGGAACCTTGTCTCAACAGGGATCTCCAGAACGGATGGGGCATCAAGACCTAGGAGCTTTCTAACACCTCTCCTAACCTCCTCAACACTGGCTGCCCTCATATACTCCACACCATATGCCCTCACGATCTTCTCAAAATCTATAGTATATAGATTCCCTCTCCTGTCCCTGAACTCTGTGGCTATTATTCTTTCCTTGAAGCTCCTTATCTGGAGGTCTCTGATCGATACCCAGCCATAGTTATTAAGCACAACCACTAAAACAGGGATCTCGTACTGCTTTGCTGTTGATAGCTCTACGCTATTCATTAAGAAGGATCCATCGCCCTCTATAGCTACAACTTTCCTCTCGGGCTTAGCGAGCTTAGCACCCATAGCGGCTGGTAGCGCGAAGCCCATTGTGGAGAAGCCTCCCGAGCTTATGAATGTACCTGGGTAGTATGAGATCCACTGTTGAGAGAATATCTCCTGTGGGAGGCCTGCTGACAACGTTATGATCGTGTCCCTAGGCAGCTCCTCCCTAAGGATTTTAACTATGTTTGGTATCCCCATAGGGGCTTTAGATCTAAGCTCCTCGATCTCCGCAAACCACCTATCCTTAAGCTCCTTAAATCTCCTATACCACTGCGAGGATCTCCAGTCCCTCTTAACCCCCAGCTCGATAAGAGCCCTATAGAGCATCTCTAGAGAAGCCTTGGCATCCCCCACAATGCCTATCTCAACAGGATAGTTCTTACCTATCTCATGGGGATCTATATCTATATGTATAAGCTTCGTGGGGGGTATGTTAAAGGTTACACCCCTCACATATGAGCTCGTAGTCTCATCACTAAAAGTAACCCCAACAGCTAGTATTACATCCGCCTCCTTAGCAAGCTCATTCCCAACGAGGCTCCCAATATTCCCTGGGTGGAAGGCATAGAGCTCGTGATCCTCAGGAAAGCCTCCCTTAGCATCACCCCTAAAGGAACATATCACCGGGGCTCCGAGAAACTCAGCAACCCTGACAAGTTCCTCGGTCGCTCCAGACATCACAACACCACCTCCAATGAGGATCAATGGTTTCTCAGCCATCAAGAGAAGCTCCGCCGCCCTTTTAACCGCTATGGGATCAGGGTACATCCTGCCTGTTGGCAGGTATTTAGAAGGATCCTCAAGCTCTGTCTCAACCCTGTCTACTTGCACATCCATGGGCAGATCTATTAGAACAGGCCCCGGCCTCCCACTAACAGCCTCCTTAAGAGCGTTTAGAAAAACCCTCTGAAGCTGCTTAACACTAGTTACAAGCCAAGACCTCTTAACAAGATGATTCATCGCATTTACATAGTCAACCCAGTTTTTCCTCTCGATCTCCTGGAAGATCCCCATACCGAATAGATATGTCTGGATCTGCCCCGTAATAGCTATAAACGTAGAGGAATCCACATAAGCTGTCGCAAGAGCCGTAGCAAGATTAGTAGCACCCGGACCCACGGAAGTCGTTACAATAGCCGGGATCCTCCTGTTAGCCCTGAAATAGCCGTCCGCCATGTGGCCCCCCCACTGCTCATGCTTAACAGCTATGATCTCAACATCTGGGTGCAGATCTCTGAAGGCATCGAAGATATTTACATTACCATGGCCAGGTATTCCAAAGACATATCTGATTCCAGCCCTCTTCGCAAGCTGTGCAACAATATCGGCTCCAGTGTATATTGGCATCGAAAACCACCACTTTATAATCTAGTTAGAGAAAATAAGCATCTTCTCCGAAAATCTATTTAAGAGAGGGATGTCGCCCAGAGACATATGATCAGTCTTAGCGATTAGAGCACCTTAACGTATTAGTTAATTGCGTTATCTATATGCAGAGATGACGATATCACTATTGATCTCTATAAAAATCTATGCTATAGAGTATCTTTACTAATATTCGATTCTATGAAACGTGCTGCCAACACTGGACGATCGACTAGTGATCTAGATCACTCTTCCATATGCTATGACCTTCTCGATCTCCTCAGGTGTGGTGCTCTCCCTAGGCATATCCAGGATCTTATTCCCCTTCTCAAGTACCACTATCCTGTCTGAGATCGAATATACGTGATGAATATTGTGCGATATCACTATTGATGCTATTCCCCTTTCCTTCAGATTTCTTATTAGCCTCAGCACGTTCTGTGTTTCTCTAACAGAGAGAGCTGATGTAGGCTCATCAAAGATCACAAGCTTAGCCCCAAAATATACTGCCCTTGCAATCGCTATAGCCTGTCTCTCTCCACCACTTAGCTTCGACACAGGTGTGTCGGGGTTCTTATCTGATATCCCGATCTCTCTTATCAGATTTAGCGCCGCCCTTCTCATGGACTTCTTATCTAGGAGCTTTATTGGTCCGAAGCCTCTGCCTATCTCCCTTCCAAGGAATATGTTTCTATAGATGCTCATATAATCCACAAGCGCCATGTCCTGGTACACTATTTCTATCCCAGCTCTCCTCGCCTCTTGGGGAGACGAGAACCTAACCTCTCTGCCCTCGAAGAAAATCTTCCCACTATCTGGCTTGTAATATCCTACTATAATCTTAGCTAGGGTGGATTTCCCAGCCCCGTTATCACCGACAAGCCCTATGATCTCACCCCTAGCTACTCTGAGACTTATATCCTTTAGAGCCACTATACCTCCGAACTTCTTTGTGATCTTTTCCAGCACTAGAAGATCATCGTTCATGCTGTCCTCCCCCTCCTAAGACTTATCACCCCAACAACTATTAGCAGGAAACCAATAAATCCTATATACCAGTAGGCAGGGGCTCCGGCAAATATTAGCCCGACCCTTATGATGCCAATCAGCAGAGCGCCCAATGCTGCACCCGCTATAGATCCGATACCACCGGTCAGAGAAGTACCTCCGAGAACAGAGGCTGCTATAGCCTCCAGCTCCAACCCAGCGCCTGCTGTCGGCTCCACGATCTTGAACCTGGCTACAGCTACTTGACCTGAGATAGCCGCGCATAGGGAGCTTATTATGAAAGCTAACATCTTCACCCTCTCGACTCTAACGCCAAGAGCTCTAGCCACGCCTGGCGATCCCCCTACAGCTTGTGCTCTATTTCCATAGGGGGTGTTGCTCAGTACTATCTGGAGGATCAGTATTAGCGCGAGGAACCAGACACTACTCGCCCTCAGATCTCCTATGACCTGGTATGTATAGATCACCATCTCAGGCGGCAACCTCTCTAAACCAATAGGGAATCCACCCGTTATAGCGAGTAGAAGACCTCTTAATAGCCACATCATCCCTAGCGTAGTTATGAAAGAGGGGATCCTACCATATGTGGTTATAACACCATTAATAACTCCAATTGTTAATGCAAATGCTAGGGATAATGATAATGATGCTGGGTAGCTTAATCCATTGTTAAGAGCCCATATAGTTATGAGTCCTGAGAAGGCATATACAGATCCAACAGATAGATCGAATTCCCCAGCAATCATGAGAAACGAGACCCCAAGAGTTATTATACCTAGCTCAGTCGCTAGGGTTAATATGCTATAGAGAGCCTCTCCTGAGAAGAACCTAGGGTTTATATATCCAAAGAGAATAATCATGGCAATCGCTGAGAGAACCACATATAACTCTCTAATACCAAGAACCTTCCGTGGGTAATACATAGTTCGGAGGTTCATAAAAAACGCCCGAGTTTAGTATTAAAAACTTAATTTAAAAGCTAAGCTCCTCCAGTTTCCTTGATCTGTTTGAGAACGAGATCTATTAGGGATTTATCAATTATAGTTGGGCCGGTTGGAATCTGGCTTGGAGGCTTTATACCGAACTTAACATAGAGGTACATGTAGACTACTGGTAGGAAGCCCTGTGCATAGGGCTGCTGCGATACAGCTGCTATTGTTACACCATCTCTAATTCCTGCAATGATCTTGTCGTCGAGATCGACTGTTGATACGAAGAGCTTTCCAACCATATTTAGATCTCTTACGAGCTGCATCGCAGGGTGAGCCCCTAGAGGGCCTAGAGTGAATATTACTTCAATACCTCTTCTCGTTGTGACATAGGACTTCAAGATCTCATAAGCCTTAGTAATATCTGTAGTTATATCAAGCTTCTCAGGTACAGGCAGTCCTGCCTCTTTAAATGCATCCTGGATCCCCTTGGCCCTCAGCTCAAGCCCAACATGCCCTACCTCATGTATACCTACGACACCGCCGGTTGGAAGCCTACCCATGTTCTTCTGGAACCATGATATTGTGAACTTAGCAAGTTGATAGCCCGCCTGATACTCGTCCTGACCTATATACCCTAAATAGGGGATTCTCTGATCCTCTGGTCGAGGATCATAGACATTAACGGCGAGAACAGGGATCCCTTGGGCTATAACCCTCCTCAGAGGATCATCAAGAGCCCTGTAATCAGTTACGGTTATTATAATCCCATCGGGTTTCGCAGCAACCGCTGATTGAAGCGTGTCTACTAACCACTTAACCGAGAACTTCTCTGGACCCAGATACACGACCTTCACACCAAGCAATCTACCAGCTAGCTCTGCACCCTTTATAACCGGGGCCCACCAGGGATCTCCTGGACCGCCGTGTGATATATAGTAGAACGTATATTGGGGAGCCACAGCAGGTGTGATCGTTACAGCTACAGTGACAGTTTCAACCATTGCATGAACTCCGGGAGTAGCGGTAACAGTTCTATACTCAGTAACAAATTGAGTAGGGGCGGTTCCAACGCCAATGGCGTATCCGGCACCAATTCCAATTACTAAGAGAACTACTGCAATCGCAACCCAAACAGTTGTTGATATACCTTTTAGACCACCCAATGACACTTGGTCTCACCGTATATAGTAAATGTAAAGAGGTATATATATTGCCTAGTAATTTCTTAATATGTCATATTAGGCATTACTTATATAGCTTAAAAATCATTACATTATTTACAAATTATTTAAGTTCTTGGGCTGGGGCTCGATATTAGTGGATGTGTTGGAATGTTACACTATGCAGCCGTCATAAAGCTCTTAGGGTATTCCCACTTGCTAAGGAAAGTGCTTTTCTTTCGATATAGCGAGGTCAAACCTTCTTTTAGGGTAAAGAGATCATATCGAGTAGGTACTAGCTATTTTATATACACTATATCTGCGTGTCCCATCAATCTAATGGATCTTTGAAGCTGTTGTGATTGTATATAATGGTCTACTTTAAAAGTCTTCTGTTAATTAGATAAGAGGTAGCTATTAAGCGACAGAATCATTAATTATAGATCTAGCTGTCAGGATCTCGTTGGGATCTTTTAAAGGAGTTCTGCAATGTTTATAGGCCTCCTCTCCATAGCAGATCGCTTTGCGGCTTCAGACAATATACATGCTCTGAGCCCGTCTTCCTCATTTGGTGATGGCTTGCCGTCTCTGGCTATTGCCTCTACGAAGCTCTCCATCTCTATGTAATATGCTTCGGAGAATTTCTCCGCGAACCACGGTAGTTTTGGCATTACTGAGGATCCCTGTTTTCCGTAGAAATATACATGTGTCTCCGGGGTGTTCTCCATTTTTACGAGCCCTTCTGTCCCTAGGATCTCTAGTCTCAGGTCGTGTCCATATGCAGAGCACCTGGTGGCCTCTATATTTATTAGAGGTCCCCCGCTGTATTCGATGTTGATTAGAGCGTTATCGTAGTCCTCAATGTTGAAGTATAGTGTTGCTCCGAGGGCTGTGAGGGTTCTCGGTGGGAAGTTGAAAAGCCAGTTTATGAGGTCGAATTCATGTGTAACCATGTCATCGAAAATGGCTCCCCTATATATCTTTCCCAATCCTATGCCGGGCTCGGGCATTGGGTCCCTCGCTATGAACTTGGCTATGAGGGGTTTTCCGAGAACCCCTTTTGAAATGATCTTCTTAACCTCTTGGTAGTTCTTGTCAAACCTTCTCTGGTACCCCACTTGGAGCTTAATGCCTTTCTTCCTCACAACCCCAACGATCTCCCTGCATTCTGGGAGGCTCGGAGCCAGGGGCTTCTCGACAAAGACGTCTAATCCATATTCACTAGCCACCAGGATATTCTCTGGATGGGCTGTGAGGGGTGAGGCTATGACAACCCCCCTAACCCTTTCTCCAAGAGCTTTGAGGGCAGCCCCTAGATCAGGGTAGTAGGGGACTCTATGCTTCTCGGCCAGTGCCCTAGCCCTATCAAGATCGGGGTCCACAATTGCCAGGAGCTCTGCCTCAGAGATCTTCCTAATATTGTTGGCATGTATAGAACCCATCCTACCAGCTCCCGCCACTACCAAGCCGATCTTCAATCAGCCGACCCACTTCTATTTATACTAATATTACTATTAATTTTTTAGGGCCATATATGGGAAAATCATTCCACAGCTATAAGATAGCTGTGGCAACAATAGCCTGGGGGCCTCTTAAAAGGACCCGGGATTTCATCGACATAGCGAGATATGTGAAGGAGCTCGGGGTCCAGGGGCTTGGGATAGAATATAGAATGCTTCCTAGAGAGCTTAGGGAAAGGCCTGAGAGGTTGAGAGATATACTAGAAGATGTTAGCTTGGAGAACGCTGGGTCATACTCCACTATAGAGAATCCCCCTCTAGACTGGGTGAAGAGATCTGGAACAAAGCTCCTCTGGATAGTCAGCAGAGAGAGGGACTGTGGGAGGGCTGATGAGGAGCTGATAGAATTTGCCAGAATAGCCGATAGGGAGGGCATCACAGCTGCTCTCCACAATCACCTAAGAACATGCTACGAGGATCTAGACGATCTTACGAGGGTTCTCACAAAATCAAGAGAACTCAAGCTCTGCCTAGATACTGCCCACGCCCAAGCGGTGAGGCTAGAGATAGAAACCGTTCTAAAGCTATTCAGCGATAGAATAGCAATGATCCACCTAAAAGATCTCAGAGAAAACCTTCCAAAGAACAAAATAAGGTTCAAAAGAGACTTCGTAAATATAGGGGAAGGAATCATAGATTTCAAGAAGGTACTCGAACTACTAGATAAATACAGATTCAGCGGATACATGGTACTAGAAATAGAAGCCCTTAACAAAGAAAAACCGGAAGAAGCTGTAGCAAAAGGAGTAGATAGGATCAAGAATATAATAAAGTCAAAAACCTAGAACAGGAAGCTATACCTTAAAATAAAGACAAAAACCCTATCTACTAGCTATTCTTTTACTCTTCCTCTGATATATCAAAAGCTATCCCAGATAGGCGGTTGATCTAGTTCTCATGATCATGGCTAGCTATTAAAAGCTTATTAAGGAGCAGCTTTATTATTAGGTGATTACATGCCTATAAACAGAGCTCTATTTTTCGTGATAGTTATCATTAGCGCTATAGTAGCATCTAGTCTAGGATTCTATGCTGGGCGTTAGCATCACCACGATATGGTGAGGTAACTATAACAAGGCTCTATACAACAACATATACATCTATGGTTACACAGCGAATAATGGTGACACCCACGATGATTCAGACATATACTCAAGTGCCTAGCTAAGAGCGACTATTAGCTCTTATCGTAGAGGAGGCAAGGAAAGAGGGTAAACTGGTGATATACAGCACTCTTGATAGGCCTAGTGCAGAACCTCTTCTAAATACTTTTAGATCTAAATACTCATTATATAAATATACAGTACGTAGAGCTCAACACCATCCAGCTCTATAATAGATATGTTAGAGAGAGGGCTGCAGGTGCTGCAACAGCCGATATCCTGTAGTCCTCAGGAGCTGATCTCCAGCACCTGCTTATTCAGAATGGGAGCGCCCAGCCCTATAGAGTTACAAAGTATGATGCTATACCGGATGTAGCTAAGTACAGAGATCTAGCCTATATACCATTCTACGGGTTGGTAGCCCCTATATATAGTACTGAAAAGATACCGAAGGATCTGGCTCCTAAATCACACTCAGATATATTAAGTGAGTTAGAGGGCAGGTTAAGCGCTAGAGGAGTGGGCTAGGAGGAGCAACATCCCGGGTTACGATGTTATAACAGATATTGATAGTGATCTTAACGAGGATAGGAGGGGTTTCAAGAAGCCACCGAAACTAGCTATGGAGAGGGGGATATTGAAGATCGCTGTGGAATATCAGAACAGACTTACAAGATTAGGCTTCAAAACACTCGAAGAACTTCTAAGAGCCTTTAGCTTTGAAATAACAGCTTTAAGTCATGAGGATAGGGAACAGAGGGAGGAGCTGATAGAAGACCTCATAACAATAACCCCCACATCGCAGAGAAACTCTACAGCATAAGAAGCCATAAGCATAAAGGGATAGTTGAGGGTGTAAGGAGACTCATTGAAGAATCTTGAGCTTGTGAGAGCATATAGCATGCCTATTAGTGATAAGAGGGCCTCGGAGCTGTGACATGGCATGTTAGGGCTCTTCAGAAGGCTATAGATATGATCTGGGATAGTATCGAGTGGAGATATTGCTTCCCAGAGCTTGTTAGAAAAGGTAAAAAGCTGGTCGTGATCAGAGGTTCGAAGGTGAGGATCCCAATAATTCCGAGGGGCAGGGCTTTTAAGAAAAGGCTTAGAGAGGAGCTTATGAAGGAACCCCTACGCAGCGCACTGGGTAGATGCTGTTATTAGGGAAGCGTATTCGATTATGAAGAGTTGGAGGAAGAGGTATCTAAGGGGGAAGGGCTAGGAAGGTTAAGCCTAGGGTTAGGAGGAGGTTCGCTAGGTGCAAGACAGCACTTATGAAGATAGATTATCGATCAAAAACCATTATGATAACTCTTAGGCTAGGGGAATATCTCTATGTATCGTGGAGATCGACGTGGTTTGAGAAAAGGGTTGGGGAATGGGGTGTTGGAGAGGCTATAATCAAGGATAACAGGGTTAACAATACTGTTTAAGAGCTCTGAGGAGATCGTGGTTAAGAGGGTTATCGATTGGGGTGGTAATGAGCTTTCATTGGATGGCTACGAGCCATCGATAGATTTCATACATGTTGATCTAAGGCCTCATCAGAGCATAAAAATCGTGTATGAGGAGAAGGCTATTGCACAGAGTATGGGTAAGAGGGATCTCTATGAGAAGTATGTGGCCAGGCAGAGGAGTAGGGAGAGGGACTCTGTTAACAAGCTGGTAGCCGGCTTGAGGATGCTATTCCTAAGCACTATCCATGTTTTCGAGGATCTAGATAAGGAGGATCATGCTAATAGGAAAAGGATTAAGAAGAATAGGAGGAATGCTAGAATACCCTGGAAAGGCATACATAGGAGAGTGTCAGAGTGGCATTAACGGCTTCTGTGGATCCTAGGAACACATCTAGAGAATGCCCCAAATGCTGATATGCC
>JGI20132J14458_1000267_pt1 | contig 10945 bp, 11 predicted proteins | sample OctOCTMetagenome_FD_14458 | JGI IMG/M metagenome (IMG submission 14458)
TATCGGTATTCCAGTATTGAGTGTCTCCAGCCTAGTTAATTCTTCTTTGTTTTTTCTAATTAACCTTGCTACTTCATGCAGTATATCAGATCTTTTTGAAGCAGAAGTGTTGCTCCAAACTTCAAAGGCTTTTTTTGCTGCTCTTACTGCTTTATCAACATCTTCTTTGCAACCTACAGGTATTGTTCCCAAAAATTCGTTATTTGCAGGATTTAAGAATTCAAATCTTTTATTATCTAGAGAATCGACAAAATCTCCGTTAATAAAATGTTTTAGATGTAATTCCATAATCTAAATATGTTTTAAATTATAAAAATGCATTATGTTAAATATCTTTTTATAAAATAATTAACACATTAAGAAATTTCTAACAATTTGTTTGAATTAGAAAGCATCAAATTTCTTCTTTCCATTTTCCCTCATGTTCTGATATTACTCTATAAACATTTTTCCAGCAAAGTTTCTCAATATCATTATCACTTAAGCCTTTGTTTTTAAGATTTTCGATTAAGCTTGGAATTTTAGAAACATCTTCAAGACCTTCAGGAGTTTTACTTATTCCAAAGAAATCTGTTCCTAAAGCTAAAATATCTGAACCAAAGTTTTCCCATACAGCAATTATATGTTTAGAAAGCTCATTTACATCTGCTTTTTCTCCTATTGTTGAAGTTATGAAAGTAAATCCTATGACTCCCTTTGTTCTCTTTATTCCTTCCAAAACTTCATCATCTAAATTTCTATTATGATTTTTTATCTTATAATAATTTGAATGACTTGCTATTATAGGAAGTTTAGAAACGTTTGTAGCTTCCAATGCTGAATTTTTGCTTGCATGTGAAACATCAACAATTATTCCTAAATCGTTGCAAATTTCAATTAAATCTTCACCTGCTTTAGTTAAACCATAGTCTTTTTTAGATGTACAAGATGAAGCAAACTTGTTATCATAATTCCATGTTAATGCTACACTTCTTATACCTAAAAGATACAGAATTTCAACGTCTTCAGATTTTTTCAAAGCATCAAGACCTTCAAGGCTGATCAAAATTCCTATTTTTCCATTTTTATTAAGAACTTCAACGTCTTTTTGCTTATTTATTAACATAAGCTTATCTTTATACCTTTTTATAAGATGCCTATAAATTAACACCTGATCTATAATTTCTTCAAAATTACTAATATGGGGTACTAAAGGTATTTTCCAATCACCGTAAAGCTCATCTAGTCTTTTGGATTCAATTTCACTAAAAGTATTTAGAGCTGGAAATATCGCTCCGAATACAAGACAAACATTTCCTTTGATATACTTGGGAATATCTGCATGTCTTCCCTTAATATCTTCTTCAAAGTTAAGAATTAAATTTTTATTGTATTCAGGCTGGAAACCTCCTGTTTTAGATGCATATGCAATATCTTCATGAAGATCTGCTATTTTCATAACAAATAATAAGCTTTAAATTATTTATTTTTATTTTTGTCTTTAATTATGTATTTTTAATTTTTTAAATAATAAATTTAAAAAAATCTAATCTTAACATAATTTCGGATTTCTAAATAATTTATTTTCAAATACTACTTTATCTAATTATAAATAAAATTATTAAAAATTATTTAAACATATTTTTAACTATAAAAATTAATATAAAATTATATGATTAAATGTAAAAAAAATCTGTTGGGCAAGTAAAAATAAATGTTAATAAGGATATTAATAGTAAAAAATTCATATAAAATATATAAGAAGTATAGCTAAAGGCATTACTATTACTAGTATTGTAACGGGCATCGTAGGATTAATAATCGGAATAATAATAGGATATTCTGTTTTTGTAACTCCTCCACCGGCAGAAGCAATTCCTACAAAAGAAATTAACATGAGAGTTTTTCAATTCGGTTATGATCCTTCGATAATTAATGTTACTGAAGGAACAAAAGTAATTATTCACATAACAGAAGTTACCGCAAATTTAGAACCAGGATTTGCAGTCCATACTTTTACTATAGGTCCACCTTATAATATTAACGTTAATCTTGAAGTTGGAAAGAAATATACAATTGAATTTGTCGCATCTTATGTAGGAGAATTTATATTTGAATGTGCAGTATATTGTGGTTCTCAGCATGCTGCAATGAAAGGAAAATTTNTAGTTAATCCAAAAGTAGCTGGTAAAATAGTAAGAGCAGAAGATTACTTAGATATAAAATTCGTAAATTCTACACTTAAAGTTTATGTTAAAGAAGAGGATCTTCCAAAGGAACCTAAAAAATAAAAAATCGAAGATTATCCATATTTGATGGCTATTGTCCAAAGAGAATATCCTAAAGGAGCGATAAAAATAATAAATACAAAAACCTTAGAAGATTTAGGCGATATTGTTGGAGTTGGAGATAAGGTACATGTTGTTGAACTGCATCCTAACAAAAGATGGATATATTCAATTTCTAGAGATGGCTATGTATCAAAAATAGATACATATTCATTACAAATGGTTAGGCAAGTAAGAGTTGGTGTTGATTCAAGAGGATTGGCATTATCCTATGATGGAAAATATTTGCTAGCAGGAAATTATGAGCCTGCTTCTGCTGTAATCCTTGATGCAGAAACATTGGCTCCATTGAAGATAATTTTAGCATACGGTATCGATTATGATGGAAATTCAATAAAATCAAGGGTTGCAAATGTATATGGTATTAATAAGTATAAGCTTTTTGCTATAAACTTAAAAGAAGTAGGAGAAACATGGTTTATTGAACAAAAACCTCCATTTAAAATAGTTAAAACATTCAAAACTGGAATAATCTTGCATGAACTTAATGCTTTAGCAGAAGATGAAAGATATATTGCTGTAACTTCACAAGTAGATAATACTTATACAATAATTGATGTTGAATAGATGGAAATTGTCAAAGTAATTAAAACTCCTAAGATACCGCATCCTGGTCAAGGAACACCTGATTTTAAATATGGATTATGGTATGCAAATTCAATAAGTGTTGCTAATATTACCGTAATAAACATAAATACTTTAGAATTAGCAGGCTACATATGGCCTTCAGGAATAGATGTAAGTGCAGGAGGAGGCTTATTCTCTTCACCAATTCCGATCGGTAATCCTAATGTAAAATATATCTGGTTTGATATAGTATTTGGTAAGCACAATGGAACCTTATTCATTGTAGACAGAGAAATGGTAGCGAAAGGAAAGTTTGGCTCAGAACCTGTTGTTAAAGTAATTACATGGAAAGATTTGGGTTTGGATAAACCTGGAAGAATAGTTCATCCTGAATATAGCTATGATAGAAAGTATGTTGTAGTTTCAGCATGGGACCACAATAAAATAATAATTTTAGATGCTACTGCTTTACCAGAAATTAAAATAGTAAAAGTAATAGATGCTACTACACCAACAGGAATATTTCCACTCTGGAGAGCATTTATAGAATATCTAGGATAGTTATTCAATTTAATTTTTTTAATTAAATTTATTTTTTTTAATGTGGTAATTTTAAGGAAGCTTTTATTTGTATTTAAAGTAATTTTTATTTTTCGTAAAACACACAATAAAACATTATGCTATTTTTATATTTAATTTATTAAACTCCTTATATTTGTGGACGGGGAAATAATAAAATCAAAAACAAAAAGCTTATAAATAGATGTTTTCATAAATTTTTTGTAAAGGTGGGGAATTCATCTTTAACTCCTGAGTTATACGAATTAATTTTAAAAATTATAGATGAGAGAGTCAAGGAAATAAAAGTAACTAGAGAAGAATATGAAAAATTAGCTAAATCTGTCAACGAGCTAACCGTTTCAGTAAGAGAATTATCTGAAAGAGTCAATGAGCTAATAGAAGCACATAAAAAAGCAGAGGAAAGAATTACAAAACTGGAAATAACAGTAGCCAATTTAGTGAAAACTAATAGAAAGGCTGAAGAAAGAATTACAAGATTAGAGAATGCGGTAGCAAAATTAGAAACTACAGTAGCTAATTTGGTGGAAGCTAATAGAAAAGCAGAGGAAAGAATAACTAAATTGGAAAATGCAGTAATAAAATTGGAATCAACTGTAGCCACTCTGATAGAAGTTAATAAGGGATATGAAGAAAGAATTACAAGATTAGAAATAGCAGTAGCCAATTTAGTGGAGGCTAATAGAAAGGCTGAAGAAAGAATTACAAGATTAGAGAATGCGGTAGCAAAATTAGAAACTACAGTAGCTAATTTGGTAGAAATTACTAAGAGGTTAGATGAAAGAGTAACAAAATTAGAAGATGCTGTAGCTACTTTAATAGAAGTCAATAAAAGATTTGACGAAAGGATAACAAAACTAGAAGAAGCCGTGATCACATTAACTCGTTCTGTTAAAAATTTAAGTGAAACAGTTGCAGGTTTGGGAGAAACTATAGGTTTTGGTTTAGAAGACATAGGTAGAGTTGTATTACCTTCATGGATTGAAAGACATTTAGGAATTAAAGTAAATGAATTTGAAAGGAAATTCTTTTTCATAGATAATGAAATGATCGAAGTTAACCTATATGCAGAAGGAGTGTTGAATAACGAGAAAATAATCGTATTAGTTGAATCAAAATCTAGAATACATAGAAGCGATGTTAAAGATTTCAGTGAGAAGATAGATAAAATTAAAAAAGTTATTCCTACGAAAATGGTAGGAATTTTGTTTGGTTATGTTATTTATCCTGATGCGGCTGAAGAAGCACAAAAAAGAGGTCTTTATACTGTAGCTTCATATCAAAGATAAGATTAATAAAATATTTTAAAATGATAAATTTAAAGTGTGTTTTGATTTAAAAATTAAGAATTAGGCAAATTTTGTAGTCTCGTAGAAAATTCTTGGGAAGTTAATACATCTGTTATTCATTTTACTTTTGTGGTTATCCATCTATATATTTCAAATATTACAACTAAAAAAGGTATTACTTCAATTCTTCCTATTATCATTTGAAAGATTAGAATTAATTTTAAAGCTGAAGGCGTATCAACATTTATAATACCAGAAGTGAGACCAGCATTTGTAAAAGCAGAAGTTAACTCAAACAATGCATTCTCGTAGGAAATTCCATAAAATGTAAAAAATATAGAAAACAAAAATATAGAAATGATACCAAAAAAGACCAAAAATGAAGAAAAAACGAAATCTCTTTCGCTTAATGTTTTATCTCCTAGTTTTATTGGCAAAACAATTCTAATAGGTAAAATTTGTCTTTTAATGATCCATGGTACAAATGTTAATAAAATTATAAATCTTAGGAATTTTATACCGCTTGCCGTTGAAAAATAGCAACCGCCTATGAACATCAACATTAATAAAGATACTTTCATTGTTTCACCTATTTCTTTTGAGCTACCTAAGAAATATCCTGTTGTTGTAATTGTACTTAAAATATTAAATAAATATTTTATAACATCTAAATTAAACATTAAAGAATAAATTAATGTAAGTAAAAATATTAAAAATATCCAATAAACAAAACCAATAAATTCATAATTTAAAATTCTTTTAATTTCTTTAACTTTCTTTAACATAAATGTTTCCTTTCTCCAAAATCTATAATGAATAAAGAAGCTAATTGAACCAAGAAACATCATAAGCATTATTATAAATTTTGATGGAAGGTTTGTAATTGAATTTAAATCGTTTACTGGAACAAAACCTCCAGTAGATATTCCTGCTAATACCAAGTTCGTTGCTATAAAAATATCTATTCCTGTTGTGTAAAGCAAAAGTATAAAAAATAAAGTGTAAAACAAATAGAGACGCATAACGATCAAAAACGTTTCTCTTGGAGAAATACCTATTTGTTCAAAGCCGCTTATTTCTATTAATATTCTTGCTTCCCTTGATGTGCTAAAGAAAACTAAAAAAAGAAATATTATACTTATTCCTCCAATCCATTGAATAATGCTACGATAAAATATTAAAGATTTGGGCAAAGATTCGACGTTGCTTATTAAGGTTAAACCAGTTGTAGTATAACCTGAAACAGATTCAAATATGCTATTTATAACAGCATCTTTTTCAAATATATTTGCCATTAGATAAGGTATTAGACCAAGAATTGATAGAAAAATAAATGCTAAAAAGATTAATAGATAAGCTGAGATGGTATCTAATTCTTTCTTTTTAAAAAAATTACTGAAAATAAAACCTAAGATAAAAGAAATTAAAGCAGTTAAGGAAAACATTCCAAAATTTTCGTTGTATATTAAGGCAACTATGGTAGGGAAAATTAATATGATACCATTAAATTGTAGTATTATTCCTAAATAATGCAAAGAAGATTCTAACTTCATTAATTTAGCTTAATTCATCCAAAATGTTCTTTAATTCTTCAGAATTTACATATGCAATAACGACATCATGTGGCATTAAAAAAGTTTCTTCATTAATAGGCAAAAGCTCTTCATTTCTCTCTATCCAAATTATATTTTTCCCATATTCCAAATCACCTATTCTTCTTCCAACAACCTTTGAATTTTCGTCAATTATAACTTTTATTATAAAGCAAAATATTTCCGCTTGATAATCTTGCAAGCTCATGCATTGAAAGAACAATGTTTGTTGTAACATCTACAGCTTCTATTCCATAATCTCTAAAACAACTATAATTTTCTGGCTTTGAAACTCTCGCTATTACTCTCTTTACTCCTAACTTTTTAGCTTTTAAAGATGCTAAAAGATTAACTTCATCGCTACTAGTAGTAACTATTACACTTTCAGCTTCTTTAATTCCTGATTCTAATAGTACTTTTTCGGAAGTCCCATCTCCATAGATAATCGTTGCATTTAATTCTTTAGATAATTCCTCAGCAACTTTTTCATTCTTTTCTATTATAATCACTTCATAATCTTCATTTATTAACAATGAGGCTAATTTTCTTCCTACTTTACCTCCTCCAATTATTATTACTTTTTTCATTTAATAATTTATGTAATTAATATATTAAAAACCTATATTAATAGGTATAAGCTGAACCATAATTTGTTGAAGCTTCATAACAAAATATTTTAAGTGATTTCATTTTTTGCAAATATTCTTATAATAGATTAACATTTTAAATAAAAGATTTTCTTTTAAATTCGTTCTATAGCAATATGGATAAAAATTTAAGAGGATCCTTTTTAGTTTCAATTTCAGCTATATCGTTTGGCTTTTTACCGATTTTTGCAGAATTCGTGTATATTTATGGAATGAACGTATATGATATGCTGTTCTATAGATTCCTAATTGCATCACTCATTATATTTCTGTACTTACATTTTAGAAAAGAATTCTACATTCCTAAATTAAATGTATTAATTAGTTTAGTTCTTTTAGGAAGCATCGGATATTTTTCCCAATCTCTTTTATATCTTAGTTCCATAAATTATATTCCTGTTTCTGTAGCAGTTCTATTACTTTATTCTTATCCTTCAATTTTTTTACCTAAAATTATCGATTATCCATGAACTTACTTTTAAAAGACCTTTTGTAGAAATAATGAAAGATTCTCTTGGTACGTGGATAATCGATAACGAAAGGGGGATAAAATTGCAAGATCTTTTAGTCTGAGTTAGTAATAAAGAATACTGGATGAGAGGGTATTATGGGGAGGGATTAAAGATAGCTGCAGGATATTTTCTTTCGTTAAATAAACCTGTTTATATATTTACTAATGAAAATGTTTTTAGGTTCATATATTATGATGAATAAAATCCAAAACTTTATGTAATTTTAGGTAAAACAAATAAAAAATTTGAAGGAACAAGCGTTTTAATAAAAGATTATTATCCTCCAGATGAAACTTTAAACAAAATAGTGATTTTCAATAATAAAAAAGTTTATGAAAGAAAAATAGATGAAGTATATGTAGCATCAGAGGAATGCAACTTTCCCAAACCTTATGCTATTTATGATTATCCCAATTTATTTTATGTTAGAAATATATTGGTTGGAGAAACAAGTAAAGTGGCAAGAAGAAGGTCTCTATTTAGTTATGATGTTTGGTGGTTTAGATTAGATGTTTCAAGAGAACTTATGAGTTATTCTATGCCAAATCTTTTTAAAGAAGTATCTAAAATATTTGAATTATCAGAAAAAGCTAGGGAAAAACTTGTAGAAAAACTGATAGAAAGCGGAATGTTGATAGTGAAGAATGTTGATAATAAGATTTCAATACATTTTAGTCCAATTTTTGCAATATTTGAAGGACATCTTTTTGTTTATCACTATCAAAAGGGATTATTAAATAGCATATTAAAGCATTTAAAAATCGAAGATAAAAAGGATCTCGTTGTTAGAGTAGCAAATGAGGAAGAAGAAAGGAAGGCTCTTGAAAAAGGACTAATACCTTTCCTTGTTTCTGAAGAATTATCTGAAGAATTTAGAGTAATTCCTAAATTTAAGGAATAGTGAAATTAAAGCCTAATTTAGAAATACAATTAATTATTTTATTTTTTTAAAATTAAAAATTAGGATAAAAAATGATTAATTACAAAGATGCTATAAATATAATTTTAAAAAATATACCTGATAATTTATCAATAAAAAAATTAAGCTTGTTCAAAACTTTAGGATATGCTTTAGCAATGGATATCTATTCTAAAGAAGACATTCCTACTTTTAGAATTTCAAAAGTGAATGGTTATGCAGTAAGAAGCGAAGATTTAAAGAATTGTAGCGAGAATAATCCAAAAAAATTAAAATTAATAAGATACGAAAAAATCGAAGATCTTTTCAAAATTAAAATTAATGAAAATGAAGCAGTAAAGGTTCACACAGGATACTATGTTCCTGAAGGAGCTAATGCAGTTGTAGCAATGGAAAGCTTAAAGGAAAAGGAAAATCATGTAATTGTTTTTAAGTCTGTAAAATTTGGAGAGAATATAAAGGAAAAAGGTGAAGAAATAAAAAAGAATCAGCTAATTGCAAAAACTGGCGAAATTTTAACTCCTCCCTTAATAAGTATGATTGCAAAAGTAGGTTATGCTTCGATAAGAGTTTACAGAAAACCTAAAATCTATTTAATAATAGCAGGAGAAGAGCTAATTACTCCAGGAAAAGAATTGGAAATTGGATTGGTTTGGGATCCAATATCGTATCCTTTATTTACAGCATTGAAACTTGATGGTTTTCCTCAGGTAAAATGGTTTAGAGTAAGAGGAAATGTAGTAAAGTTCAGAGATGTAATTGATGATGGATTACGATATTCAGATTTTTTGATTGTATGCGGGAGTGTTTTTGCAGAGGATAAGAATTATACAAAACATTTTTTAGAAAATATTGATGTTAAGAGAGTAATTTGGGGAGTCAATGTTAAGCCAGCGGAATCATTATATTTCGGTACTTATGAGAATAAATTTGTTTTTGTTTTACCTGATGATCCTATTTCAGCCTTAATTTGCTATTATGAATTTGTAAGGCCCGCTTTGCTTAAAGCTAGCGGATTTAAAGAAATATTTTTGAAAGAGATCGAAACTAAAATAACAACAGATATGGAAGGAGAAGCTGGAATAACAGAATTATTGCTGGGAAGATTGTTTTTTGATAATGAATATTATGTTGAAGTTAAAAGAGATTACGCACTTTCAGATTTCTTATACTTTAATTGTATAGTTATAAACGATAAAGGAAAAATAAATAAAGGAGAAAAAGTTAAAGTTCACGTTCTTCCTTGGTATTAGCTTTTCTTTTTTATTTCAGCCAATTCTAATACAAGTCTCTCCAATGCTACAATTCTTTCTTCCAATTTTTTGTTATTTTCTTCATTTAAATTGATCCTTCTTGATAAATTTTTATCAACTTCTTCAAGTACAATAATTTGATTTGAAATTCTTTTAAAAGATTCTGTTGTAGCTTCGGCTAACTTTTCAACTTCTTTAATTTGTATCTTAGGAATAGTATAATAAGCAAAAATTAGAGATATAATCAGTGCTATTGTTGTGGCTATTATAATATTAAGCATTGAAACTTCTCTTAACTCGCTTAATTTGTAGTTTAATATAGCAACTATAGAGGTATTTGTTATTATTGATAGTGTAAACAAAAAAGAAAGAACAAAGAGAATGGTTGCAAGCAAAGCATATATAAGTTCTCTTACCATATTTTTATTTGGTATTTAATGTTATATATTTTATGTGTATAGAAAACTAAATTTCTTAATTTTTGAAAATATTTTAGAGTATTTAATTTTAGAACTTATTTTCACTCTTTCATTAATTTTATTTTTTAAAGCTAAAGATAAAAATAAATTATTCATTGGAATTACCAAAGCTTTAAGCTTAAAAGATATTAATTTAGTTGATACCAAATGATTATAACTGACTATAAATTGTATAATAAATTCAACTTATTCGTAGATAGGCATGATGCAGGTAAAAAATTAGCTAATTTTATTAAGGATCATATTCAAGGAAATGAATTAGTCTATGCTATACCTGCGGGAGGAATACCTGTTGCTAAATCTTTATGCAAAATTTTAAATTTAAAATTTAAAATAGCTTTGGTTTCTAAGATTGTTTTACCTTGGAATACTGAAGTAGGATACGGAGCTGTTAGCATAGAAGGAGATGTTGAGTTAAATGAGGGCCTTGTAAGATTTTTAAGATTAAGCAAAGAAGTCATAAATAAAGGTATTGAAGAAACTAAAAATAAAATAAGAAGAAGATTTGAAATATTACCAAANGAATTAACAATTTTGGAAAAAACTGAAAATTCAATATTAGTAGATGATGGTATAGCTTCAGGATATACGATGCTTGTTGCTTTAAAAATGCTCAAAAGATATTCTAAAAATGTAAGCATTGCATCTCCCACAGCTTCAAAATATGCTTTAAACCTTCTTGAAAATAAATGCGATAAAATATTTGTTTTAAATATTCGAGATATTTATCCCTTTGCTGTAGCAGATGCCTATGAATATTGGTATGATCTAAGTGAAGAAG
>JGI20132J14458_1000268_pt1 | contig 10937 bp, 7 predicted proteins | sample OctOCTMetagenome_FD_14458 | JGI IMG/M metagenome (IMG submission 14458)
GCGATAGCGAAAGCGCAGGCAGAAGCAGGGCTTGGTGAAGGTGCGGTGAGGACGGCGAAGATGATTCTCACCGACCGGAATAAGCGTCTCCCCGAGATTGCTGAGGCCCTCGTCATCGCAGGCGACAAAGAGCATTTCAAACAACTGCTCCTTCCCTGCGCCTACTATCTGGATGCTGCGTATAAAATGTGCGGCTTGCTGGCGAGGTTGTATCCGAAGCAGGTTCTGGCTGTGGCTGAGGTGGTCAGGGGTGAAGTGAAATCAGAAAGCGGGGAGCAGTTATGAAGTTGAGCATGCCATTCTACAGTTAAGAACATTCGCATGCGTGCGGTCCTACCTGCCTTCGGATGGTATTGGAGTTCTTTGGCATGGCGCTGACAGGGAGTGAATGAGCACAACGCTGTGGCACGACCCCGCTGGGGACGGGGCGCGCGCAGTGGACGCAAGCGGACATTGCGTCGGGCGTGGCTGCCCCCAGGTGTTCACCGCCTGGTTGATCTTCCACGAGTGCATCGGATGGCCGAAACGACCGGGGACCGTGCTAGTGGCGCTGGGGATCCCCCTGATCCCCGGGCGACGCTGAACCCCGCAGACCGTGATGGAGGCCCTGGTCCACCCGCCGGATCCTCTATGGGGCGCGGATCCCCTGGATCCGCACGGGCAGGAGGATGTGGTCGCTCCCGTCCTCCGCCCGCAGGCGCTGCATGGTCTCGGGGTCATACATCACGACGATGAGGCGCCCCTCCCCGCGCAAAGGCTCTCGAAAGGTCACCGGATGCGGATCCTCGATGAACTCCCCGGAAACCCATGAGGTGGTGGGGGAGCGGCCGTCCGCCGGCGGCCGATCGTCCTGGCCGATCAGGCGTCCCTCGGCGTTCAGGGCCTGCACCGAGACCACGTAGGGACGCTCGATGGGCGTTTCGTTCAGCGCCCGCCAGACCAGCTTCACGTTGAGGCTTTCCCCCTCCCGCAAAGTGGTCCGATCCAGAGTGACCCCCACCAGCTCCGCGACGCCGGGGAACCGACGGCCCACCGGGATGTCGAAGGGCGGGGCCTCGAACCGCCGGGGGCGCCCCGCGATCTCCACCGTTCCCAGCGAGAAGGACGCCCCCTCTCCCCAGCGCAAGCGCACTTCGGCTTTCCCCGCCGTCACCTCGGGGGGGACCCAGAGAGTCCGGCGGTCCATCACAGGCAGGCCCGGGATCCACCGGGAGACCGGATAGCGGCCGTAGCCCGGATCTCCTTGCTGTCGCCCGAGGATCTCCTCACCTCGCAGGAGCTCCAGGGTCAGCGGTCGATCCGGCAGGCCGGAGCGCGTGGCCCGGAGCAGAAGCGATGCATGGAGGGGCTCCCCCGGTGCCACGGTGGAGGTGGAAAGCTGGAAGCCCAGCAGCTCCAGGCCGTCCCCCAGGGGAACAGGGGCGGGGAGCTGAGGGATCCCCGACATGGTGCCGTAGGGGTCCACCTGCATCCGGGGCGGATCCACCCGGACGGCGCCCAGGGCGAGGCTCCGCCCTCCCGGATTGCGGGCCTCGTCCAGGATGTCCAGCCCTTTGAGATCCGGCTCTCGATAGAGGGTGACGGTGAGGGTGTAGGGCCCGGGCGGCGCGCCCAGCGGGATCGGGACCACGAAATACGTGGTGGTCTCCTCGCCGGGGGTCCAGCGCGCGGTGTAGCGGTGGAGGTCGTTCATCAGCATCCAGTCCATCCCGCTGACGCGCTGCCGGCCGGCGTCCAGGAGGCTGACCGCCGCCTTCACGTTCTCGGAGATCGGAGCCGGCATGCGCCAGCGGAGGGCGACGGCGATCCCCTCGCCGGCATGTCCCTCTGTTTCGTAGAAGACGCCGGACAGAAGCAAGCGATCCCCGAAGTTCACCGCCGCCGGCTGCAGCGGCGGCATCGCCACCGGGCGCTCCAGCTCATACACCCAGAGGGTGTATCCCGGGAACTCCCGGTGATCGACCAGCCGTCCGGCGTGTTCCAGAAGGAAGGGGATGAAGCGCTTGTCGTCGGTCACCGAGCGGAACCAACGCAGGAGGAAGACGCGCCGTTTGCCGGCGGCGATCGCCCGGAGCTCCGCCAGCCCCTCCGCCTCCCGCCCCCGCATCTTGATCCCCTGGATGGGGGAAGGCCCTGCGTAATATTGTTGCAGCGTGTATTCCTCCGAGTCCACCACGATGGCGTCGTCCGGGGTTGTCACCCCGGTGAGATAAGCGGCCACCCCCCGCACGTCCTCCCGGAAGAAGGCGGGGTCATAGTAGACGATCCACAGCCCCTGGAGGAAGGTGGCGCCGATGGCCACGGCGAGGGCCAGCGCGAGGAGACGAGCGGGCCCGCGTCGCAGGCCCTGCGCCCGCCAGAGATCCACCATCAGGAAGGCGTCGGTGAGCAGCAGCGCCGGCGTGAGCATCAGGATGTAGCGAGGGTGGACGATGGGCTTCCAGCGGGTGATGCCGAAGACCAGCAGGAGCGGCACCGCGAAGGCGGCCAGCCACAGCGCCGGGGCGGCGGGGACGCGGCGGAGGTCCCGTCGCCGGCTCCAGAGGGCCAGCGCCAGGGCTCCGGCGAAGGCGAGCCCATAAGCGGCGGAGGCCCCGACGAAGCCGGGGCGGGGGGGCGGCTCGCCGGTCTTCCCGAGCACCTCCCGGATGCCGATGTTGAAGAAGTGCCAGGTGAGGGAGAGGAACTCGGGCAGCGTGGGGAACGTGGCCCGCTCATCGCTGTGCTGGCCGGTCTGGCGGTAGGCGGGCGGGAGCCAGGGGGCGTAAGCCAGCACCACCAGCGCCTGGGTCAGCGCCCAGCGTCGGAAATTCCATCGACGATCTTCGATAGGTTGGCGCAGGAGCAGGAGAAGGGCGGTCAGGTTCAGGAAGGCCACCGCGACCACCGAGAAATAGTGGGTATACATCATGGCGGCCTCCGCCGCCCCGATGGCGGCGAGGGTCGAAGCCGGCCAGCGCCGGGTTTTCATCAGGCGGGCCAGCAGGAGGAGGGCGATGAGATATTCCAGGGCGAAGAGGGTATACATCCGGGTTTCCTGGGAGTAATACACATAAGCGGGGGCCAGGACGGCCAGGCCGGCGGCGAGCAACCCCACGGCGCGCCCGGCCCCCTCCCGGCCCGCCCGGTAGAGCAGGGGAAGGATCAGGATGCCGAAGATCGTGGAAAGAAAGCGCGTGGTGAACTCGGTATAGCCCGTGAAGGATCCCCAGAGGGAGAGCAGAAGGTAATAAAGCGGGGGATGGATGTCCACCGCCGTCATGCGGATGGCGGTGAGGAAGCCGTGGCGGGCCAGATAGGTGCTATAGCCCTCGTCCCACCACCAGCTCTGGACGGCGATGCGGTGCAGCCGCAAGGCGAAGGCCGTCCCGATCAGCCCCAGCAGAAGGATCCAGATCCATATCCGGCGGCTTAAGGACATCCCGACGCTCCTCTTAGGGCCCATCGGAGTCCGAAGCCCGAGCAGGTCCCTGCCGGCCCGGGCTCCGGCCAGGGATCCCATGGTAAGCGGGATCGCCCCCTCCGGCGAACCGACGGGAGCGGCCCGCCCGGCGTTCCGATCTTCCTCATCTGGTGATCGGAGATAAGATGGAGGACGACTGCCCGCAGTCGCCCTACGCATCCCGGAAAATCCGGAAGGTCCCGAAGGGTGGGGGAGATCCCTTCCGAACATGAGCATGGCCGAAACTCTGGAGAAGGGAGTGCGGCATGACAGCGTCTTCATCTCGCCTTTTCGAGCCGATCCCCGGTCTTCGGGTGGCGCTGGCGGAGGGGCCGGATTACGAGGCGTTGCTGGCCTGCATCCGGTGCGCCCGCTGCCTCCCGGTCTGTCCCACGTATCAGGAGACCCTCCACGAGGCGCAATCCCCCCGGGGGCGCCTGGCCCTGCTTCGGGCGGTGGAAGAGGGCCGGCTGTCCCTCGATGAATCCGTGGAGGCCCATCTCTATCACTGTCTGGATTGCCGGGCGTGCAACACGGTCTGCCCGGCGGGGGTTCCCATCGGGGAGCTGATCGTGGCCGGGCGGGCGGCTGCGGCGGCCCAGCGCCCGCGGCCGTGGTGGCTGCGTCTGCTGCTGGAGCGCGCCCTGGGCTCGCCCCGGGCGGCCGAGTGGGCGGCTGNNCCCCTGCGCGCGGCCTGGCGNCTGGGCCTGATCCCCCTCGCCCGCCGGCTGTTCCGCTTCTTCCCCCCGCTGCGGGAGCTGCTGGACCTGGTTCCGCGTCCCGCCCCTCCGGTCCGTCGGGCGCTGCGCCATCGCCCGGCCCCGGCGGGGGCTCGTTACCGGGTGGGCTTCTTTCTGGGCTGTGTGATGAACGCGGTGTATGGGGACGTGGTGCGGGCCAGCGTTCGTCTGCTGGAGCGTCTGGGGTGCGCGGTGGTGGTTCCGCGGGATCAGGCGTGTTGTGGCGCGCCTCAGGACGATCAGGGCCTGCGGGAGGCGGCCCGGCGCTTCGCCCGTCGCAACATCGCCGCCTTCGAGGCCCTGGGGCCGCTGGATGCGATCGTGGCGGACTGCGCGGCGTGCAGCGGTTTCTTGAAGGAATACCCCCATCTGCTGGCGGAGGATCCGGAGTGGGCGGATCGCGCGCGGGCCTTCGCCGCCCGCGTCCGCGACCTCACCGAGTGGCTGGAGGCGATCTGGCCGGAGGAGCTCCAGCCGGTCGCTTCAGGTCTCCGCCTGACGTATCATGAGCCATGCCATCTAAGCCACGTCCAGGGAGTGCGGCGGCAACCCCGGGCGTTGCTCCTGCGGCTGCGAGGGGCGACGTTCCGGGAGCTGCCGGACGCGACGCGCTGTTGCGGCAGCGCCGGCATCTACAACCTGACCCATCCGGCCATGTCCCGCCGGCTGCTGGAGCGGAAGATGGCGGACATCGCCGCCACGGGAGCCTCCGTGGTGGTCACCGCCAACCCGGGATGCCTGCTCCAGCTGGAGTGGGGCGCCCGCCGGTCGGGGCTCGCCGTGCAGGTCCGGCATCTCTCCGAGCTCCTGGACGCGGCGCTCTCGTCTTCCGAGGGGAGGGAAGGATGGGGCGCTGGGTGATCCCGCCGGAGGTCCATGGGAACGGCCGCTTCGTCATCCCCCGCCGCGAGTTCGTCCCGGCTTACTTGAAGACCTACGAAGAGGGCCGGCTGAAAGAGAAGGTGGAGGAGGCCCTCTCCCACCTGGGGCCCTCCTGTCGGGTCTGTCCGCGCCTGTGCAAGGGCGTGAACCGCCTGGAGAACGCCTTCGGGGTCTGCCGGGTGGGGCGCTATGCCCGCGTGGCCAGCGCCTTCCCCCATTTCGGGGAGGAGGACGTCCTGCGCGGCTGGCGGGGGTCCGGGACCATTTTCTTCTCCTGGTGTAACTTGCGTTGCGTCTTTTGCGTGGCGCCGGAAACCATGATCGCCACGGAGGAAGGGCCGCTGCCGATTCGGGAGATCTACGAACGGGGGGATCGGGAGCTGGATTACGCTGGCGGGCAGGTGCGTTTCTTCGAGAAGCCATTGAGGGTCTTCACGCGTCTCGGTCGGCTGGCCTGTGTGAGCAAGGCCTTCCGGCATCCCTTCGAAGGCCATCTGATTCAGATTCAGCCTTACTACTGCCCGCCGTTGCTTCTGACCCCGAACCATGAAGTGTTTGCGGTCCATCCCTCGGCGCCGGATCAGGTGCGGAAGATCCGTGCAGATCAGCTGACCCGCGAGCACTGGCTTCTGGTCCCCAAGCGGATCGGATGGGAGCCGGTGGAGCGCCTGGAGGTTCAGGGGATCCTTTCCCAGGAGAAGGTCCGTTTCCGCAAGAAAGGTCTTCCTCGTTATTTTTACCAGGATGTTGGAGATTTCTATCTGATACAAACACGGGAGATTCATCGAAAGAGTTATAAGGGCTGGGTGTATAATCTCGAAATCTCAGACCCGGATCATTCCTATGTCGCGTCATTTGTTGCGGTTTCGAATTGCCAAAACTATGAGATCAGCCAGCTGGGGGAGGGGGAGGAGCTGACGCCGAAGGAGCTGGCCCGGTTGATGATCCGCCTGCAGGAGATGGGCTGTCACAACATCAACTTCGTCACCCCGGAGCACGTGGTCCCGCAGATCGTGGAGGCGCTCCCCTATGCCATCGAGATGGGCTTGCGGGTCCCCCTGGTGTATAACACCAGCGCCTACGACAGCCTGGAGAGCCTGCGGGTGATGGAGGGGCTGGTGGACATCTACATGCCGGATTTCAAGCTCTGGACCCCCGAGCGGAGCCGGAAGTATCTGCTGGCGGCGAACTATCCGGAGGTGGCCCGCCAGGCCATCGCCGAGATGCATCGCCAGGTGGGCGAGCTCCGGGTGGACGAGGACGGCCTGGCGGTGCGCGGCGTGCTGGTGCGCCATCTGGTGATGCCCGGCCTCCTGGACGAAACCCGGGAGATCATGCGCTGGCTGGCCGGGCTCTCCCGGGACACCTATGTCAACCTGATGGATCAGTATTACCCGGCCTGGAAGGCGAAGACGGACCCCCGCTACGCGGAGATCAACCGGCGGGTGTTCCGCCGGGAGATGGAGGAGGCCTTCCGGATCGCCCGGGAGGCCGGGCTGTGGCGTTTCGACGTCCGCTGGCGGATGGTGATCCCCGGCCTGGAATGGATCGCCATCGAATAACCCGAAGCGAGGCGCATTCCGATCCGGAACGCAGATCTCAAAGGCACCCCTTTATGGAGCGGCGCGATGGCAGCGGAGATGATCCCAGACGGTGAAAGGGTGGTGGGCGTCCGGTTCCATCCGGTCGGCAAGATCTATCACTTCGACCCGGGGCCTTACGACCTGCAGGTGGGCGATTGGGTGATCGTGGAGACCCCCCGTGGCAAGCAGTTGGGCCGCGTGGTCTCCCTGGGGATGCCCCGCAGCGGACGGATTGAAGGCCCCCTGCGGCCGGTGGAGCGGCCGGCCACCAACCGGGACCTGGCCATCCGCAAATACTGGGAACGCAAGGAGATCGAGGCGCTGGTGGTGGCCCGTGACCACGCCCGCCAGCTGGGCCTTGCCATCAAGATCGTGAAGGTCGAGATCTCCTTCGACGGCAAGCACATCTCCTTCCTCTATCACACGGAGGAGAAGGTGGACCTGGAGCCCCTTCGGGAGCGGCTGGCGGCCATCTACCGGGGCCGCCAGGTGGAGCTCCGGTTGATCGGGCCCCGGGATGTGGCGAAGACCATCGGCGGGATGGGGGCGTGCGGCCTCGAGACCCGGTGCTGCGCCCTGTTCCTCACCGAGTTCAGCCCCATCTCCATCAAGATGGCCAAGGAGCAGGGCCTCTCCATGAACCCGGAGGACATCACCGGGATGTGCGGGCGGCTCCGGTGTTGCCTGATCTACGAATACGAGCAATACGTCCGGGCGAAGCAGGAGCTGCCCAAGAAGGGCAAGGCGGTGATGACCCCTTACGGGGAAGGGGTGGTGGTGGAGGTGCTCCCTCTCAAAGAGGCGGCCCTGGTCCGCGTGGGCGATCAGATCCACGAGGTGCCGAAGGAGCAGCTCCAGCCCCTGGAGGAGCTGAAGGCCCTCCAGCAGAAGGCGGAGCAGCCTTGCTCCGGCGGCGAGAACTGCACCTGCGGCCGGCGGAACGGAGGGTAGGCGCGCGCGGGCCGCGCTCCCAAGCCTCTCTCCATGGCGAGCGGACGATGGGGGTGGCCGATGTGGTGATCTGCGGGGCGGGGATCGCGGGGATCTCCGCCGCTTATCATCTGAGCCTTCGGAAGCCTTCCCTCCGGATCCTCCTGGTGGATTCAGGCCCCCCGCTGGGCCTCACCAGCGACAAGTCCACCGAGGCCTACCGCAACTGGTGGCCGGGGCCCGACGGGGCGATGGTCCGCCTGATGAACCGGAGCATTGATCTCCTGGAGGAGCTGGCCCGGGCGACGGGGAATGCCTTCCGCCTGAACCGGCGGGGCTACCTTTACGTGACCACGGATCCCTGCCGGGCGGAGGGGTTGCTGCGGGCGGCGGAGCAGACCGCCCGGGAAGGGGCGGGGCCGGTCCGTCGCCACACGGGCTCCCCGGGGGATCCACCTTATCTCCCCTCGCCCCCTGAAGGGTTCGAGGGCCTCCCGGATGGTGTGGACGCGTTTCTGGATCCTGGCCTCATCCGCCGTCGTTTCCCGTATCTCACCGAGCGGGCGGTGGCCGTGTTCCACGTCCGCCGGTGCGGCTGGTTGAGCGCCCACCGTCTGGGGATGTTGCTTTTGGAACAGGCCCGGGCGCGGGGCGTCGCCTTCCGATCCGCCCGTCTGGTCGGCGTGGAAGTTCGGGGCGGACGGGTGCAGGCGGTCCGCCTGAGCGTCCCGGGGGGTGAGGAGACGGTGGCCACGGGATGTCTGGTCAACGCGGCCGGCCCCTTCCTCCGGGAAGTGGCCCGGATGATGGACGTGGAGCTCCCTGTGTTCTGCGAGCTGCATCGGAAGGTGATGTTCCCGGATGTGGAGCGGGTGATCCCCCGGGACGCGCCGTTGATCATCGGGATGGATCCCCTTCCGCTGTCGTGGTCGGAGGAGGAGCGGGATCTGCTGGAAGAGATGGGGCGTTCGGAGATGCTCGGGGTGTTGCCCGGGGGCGCCCATCTGCGCCCGGAGGGCGGCCCGGAGAGCCCCTACGTCCTGATGCTCTGGCCTTATGCGGCCCGGCCGGTCGAGCCGGTTTTCCCGCTTCCGGAAGACCCGCTGTTTCCCGAGGTGGTGCTGCGCGGGCTGGCGGAGCTGATCCCCGGGCTGCGGATCTATCTCTCGCGCATGCCCCGCCCGGCCGTGGATGGCGGATACTATGTGCGGACGCCGGAGAACCGCCCGCTGATCGGCCCACTGCCGGTGGCGGGGGCGTATGTCATCGGGGCCCTCTCCGGCTTCGGCATCATGGCTGCGATGGGGGCGGGGGAGCTGCTCGCCGCCCACATCCTGGGGGAGCCGCTCCCGGACTACGCGCCCGCCTTCACCTTTGATCGCTACGAGCGACCGGATTACCGGGCCCGCCTGCACGCGTGGGGGGAAACATGGCAGCTGTGACGCGGTTCGAGGCCTAAAGATGTGGAAGCCAACCCGGAGAGGATCAGGTCTCGGCCATGTAAAGATGCGGCGAAACAGAAGCGATGCGCTTGACAGAGGTTTTCACCTTGTGAGAACATGGGGACGGTCATGCCAACAACTTGCATCCAGGCCAGCAGCCCAAATTCTTAGACGCTTTTTTAGGACAGGGGGAGAATAAGGCTTGAGAGGACATAGGCCGATCAAATATTTTTAGAAAGATGTTGCTCAAAAAATCTTCAGAAAGGGAGGAGGAGAAATATGCAAGAGAAGCATATCCGCTGGCGAGAGTTCCTGCCTCTTATTATCATTTTATTCATCGCAGCAGTGGCGATGATTCTGTGCGACCGCCCGCTGGCTCGTGGGGATGGCTTGGCCTATTTCATATGGCTAGATTCCATTGCAGGCGATGGGGATATGGATTTAAGTAATCAGGCGCAAATTTTTGCTCATTTAAATAATGGTCAAGTTCAATGGAACGAAAAAACCGGTAAATGGATCTCTCTGTATCCGTATGGCTCGGCGTTACTGCTGGCACCTGCTTATTGGTTGGGTTCTCTTATGGATCGAATCGGATGGTTCTCTGTGAACCCTGAATACTTCATCAATCATCAGGGTCGTCCTCTTCCTTACAGTCTTTTTCCGATGTTTGCCATCAATATTTATGCATTAGGAGCAATCGTATTGGCATATCTCTGCGCTCGAATGTATGTTCCAGCCCTTCCAGCCGCAGTGTCGGCTCTCTTCTTGTTCCTGGGCACACCCATGTTATATTATTCTTCCATTGAGCCTTTCTTTTCACATGTGCCAGCCACATTTATGGTTTCTTTTAACGATTTATTTGATATTGAAATGGGCAGAAAAGCCCCGATCGCTTCTGGCTATTGTGGCAGGTATTGCGGGAGGAATGGCTACCTTAACCCGCTGGCAAATGGCCTTGCCGATTTTGCCGTTTGCTTTTCTATTCCTGCGCCGACGAGCTTGGTTCGACTTGGTTCTTTTTGCTATTGGGTTATGTATAATCGCTTGGCATCCATTTTATACATGGAAATGGATGTTTGGACGATCTCTTGTTGAAATACACACAGAAAATAGGTTTATTGTGTTTCCAAAATATGTTATCCAGGTTCTCTTCTCCGGAGGGCGGGGTCTATTTATCTGGTCCCCTTTGACTGTTCTTGCCCTGATCGGTGTGATTCTTCTAAGACGCTATAATTGGGCTATTTCTGTTATTTTGTTAACATCTTTTTCTCTTCAAGTCTTAATTAATTCTGCGGTTGTGGCTGATTGGTGGGCTGGATGGAGTTTCGGTATGCGCAGGATGACGGAACTATATCCTGTTTTTGTGATTGGACTGGCCGCTCTCTTGGCGTATAATCGATCTGTTTGGTTGCGAAATGGGATATGGACGATCAGTATTATTGGATTATTTTACAGCTTGTTGCTCTTTGTCTCTCATCTAAACTTTATTAATACAGCTCTTCCTCAAGGAGATGCCGCCTGGGTAGAGATTACTCATCAACTGTTTCAATCAAGCTTTCGAATCACTGTGCAGGTATTTCGTGAACATTACGGTCCATGGGCCTGGAGTCGTCCGGGACCTTAGTAGGCAAATATAAAGCGCTATGACCGGATTTGAGGGCGTTTTAGTATGAGGAGAAACCTATCGCCGATGATGTGGTTTCGATGATTCGACGAGGGCTCCGGGGTCCGGATCTTGGGAAGATTAGCCTTTCAGGCAATCCTGGCCCCATGCTGGGTTAGCCCTCTCCCTCTCAGGCCGAAGGGAAGGCGCGGGTATCCTTCACGGCTTTCGGCGCAGGAGGTCCAGGCACAGGAGGGCAAACGCCATCCCGGAGAGGGCCAGGCCCAGGCGCACGGAGAGCGGCTCGTAGCGAAG
>JGI20132J14458_1000276_pt1 | contig 10725 bp, 8 predicted proteins | sample OctOCTMetagenome_FD_14458 | JGI IMG/M metagenome (IMG submission 14458)
GGAGGAGTGGGCCCAGACCCAGGTGCGCCCCCACCCCGAAGCGCCTCCTCCTGAGGGATCTGCAGGGCGATAAGGGTCCAGCCCTCGCCTCTCGGGCTTGTAAGAATCGAGGTCAGCATGGACTTCCCCTTCCCGTTGCGCCATCGGTTCAAGCGGGGCGACTGCCTGCGGTTGCTGGAATCCGTTCTCCGAGTATCGGAGGGGAAAAGAACCCCGGTCCTCTCGCTCCTGCTCCGCCTCGGCGGGGATCTCGGCGGATGGCCGGACGCCCGGCGGGTCGGCGGGCTGCTGAACGGCCTGGCCATCCTGATCTTCCTGCTCCTCATCGCCCGAGCCCTCCATGCCGGCCTCCGCGCCGAATAGTAGAATCTTCTCCGAAGCCGCGCATCGGAGGTCCGTTATGCCCCAGGCCGAGGTGCTGGCAACCGGCACGGAGCTGCTCAGCGGAGATGTGGTCGACACGAACTCGGCGCGCATCGCCCGCGCCCTGCAGCCCCTCTCCATCCCCCTGGTCCAGATCACGGTGGTGGGAGATGATCTCCCCCGCATGGTGGCGGCCATCCGGACGGCGCTGGCCCGTAGCGAGATCCTCGTGATCAGCGGAGGGCTGGGGCCCACGGTCGACGATGTGACCCGGGAGGCGGTGGCGGAGGCCCTGGGGCGTCCCCTGATCTTCGATCCGGAGCTGCTGGAGGTCATCCGGGCCCGCTTCCAGGCCTTCGGGGTGTCCATGCCCGAGAACAACCGGCGCCAGGCTTTCCGGCCCGAGGGCTCTCGCGTCATTCCCAATCCCATCGGCACCGCCCCCGGGTTCCTGGTTGAGACCAACGGCCGCGTCCTCTTCGCCCTCCCGGGCGTCCCCCGGGAGCTGGAGCGGATGCTCTCGGACACGGTGGTCCCTTACCTTTGGGAGCGGTTCCCTCCCGCGGAGGCCCTGGCCTGGCGGGTGGTGCGCACCATCGGGTTGGGGGAAAGCTGGATCGATGAGCGGCTGCAGGATCTGCTTCGGGGCGAGAACCCGCAAGTAGGATTGAACGCCCATCCGGGGATGGTGGACATCCGCATCCGGGCCCGGGGATCCACCCCGGAGGAAGCCGCCGCCCGGGCCGAGGAGGCCGTCCGCCGGGTCCGGGAACGCCTGGGCTGGGCGGTTTTCGGGGAGGGCAACCAGGCGCCGGAGGAGGCGGTGATCGCCGCCCTGCGGGCCCGCGGGGCGACCGTCTCCACGCTGGAGCGGGGCACCCTGGGGATGCTGGGGGGGCGCCTCGCTGCGGCGGATCCTGAAAGCGAGGTCTTCCGGATCGGTGAGGTCCGCGCCCGGCTGGCCGCCGCCCCGGAGCACGCCGCCGAGGCCATCCGGCGTCAGGCCGGGACCACCTTCGGGCTGGCGGCGGAGGTCCTCCCCGAGGCGGAGGGCTTTCAGATCACCGTGGCCCTGGCGGCCCCTGAGGGTTCCCGAAGCGTCCGGCGCGGCCATCGCGGCCCGCTCCCCCATGCGGCCGAATGGGCCGCGCACGCGGCAATGGGCCTGCTCTGGCGCTGGCTCCAGGAGGGGCCATGACACTCCCGTTCCGTCCAACGCTGCCCCCGGTGCGCCTGCCCGTCTTCGAGGGCCCGCTCGATCTCCTCCTTTACCTGATCGAGCGGAACGACCTGGATATCACCCAGGTCTCCCTGGCCCAGGTTACCGAACAGTATCTGGAATACGTCACCATCCTGCAGGCGCTGACCCTGGACCAGCTGGCGGAATATCTGGTGATCGCCGCCAAGCTCCTTTACATCAAGTCCTCCCTGCTCCTCCCTCGCCCACCGGAGCCGGATGAGGCCGAGGAGGATGTGGGAGAAGCGCTGGTGGAGCAGCTCAAGGCCTACCGCCTCTTCCGGGAGCTGGCCCGCCGGCTGCGGGAGCGAGAGGGGTTCACCGCCTACGGCCGGACCGCGCCGCCGCCCCGGCCCGAGGCCCCCGGGACCGGCCTGGAGGGCATCACCCTGGAGGATCTCCTCCGGCTGGCCCGCCGGGCCCTGCGCCCGGCGGTCGAAGCGGCCCCGGTGGGGGCGTTCCTTCCCGCGTATCGCCTGACGATCCAGGAGGCCATGGAGCGGATCCTGGAGGCGGTGCGGGAAGGAGGGCGGGTGGCCTTCACCGGGCTGCTCCGGACGGCGGGGAACCGTTACGAGGGCATCGCCTTCTTCCTGGGACTGCTGGAGCTGTTGAAGCAGCGCCGGGTGGTGGCCTATCAGAGCCGGCTGTTCGATGAGATCTACATCGAGCCCTTCCCGGAGCGCCCGTAGGGGAACCACCAGGGTTTCTCGCCGCCCTCGATGTCCCAGTGGACGTGCTTGGTCTCCCGGAACTCCTCCAGTCCCTCCAGGCCCAGCTCCCGGCCGATCCCGCTGAGCTTCATGCCCCCGAACGGCCCGGCGTAGTTATCCGTGAGGGGATCGTTGATCCAGACCGTGCCCGCCTTCACCTCCTCATAGAAACGGCGGATCAGGCGGGGGTCATGGCTCATCAGACACGCGCCCAGCCCGTAGGGGTTATCGTTGCACAGGGCGATGGCCTCGTCGAAGGTCCGGTAGGGCATCAGGGGGATGACGGGCCCGAAGGTCTCCTCGCGCATGACCTTCATCGTGTGATCCACGTCCACCAGCACCGTGGGCTCGTAGAAGAAGCCGCGAGGGAGGTGAGGCGGCCGGCGCGCCCCGGTGAGGGCGTGAGCCCCCCGCGCCAGGGCATCGGCCACGTGATCCTCCACCTTCGCCCGATAGGAGGGCCCTGCCATCGGCCCGATGTCTGTTTGCGGATCCAGGCCGTGGCCCAGGCGCAGGGTGCTGACAAACGAGGCGATCTCCTCGGCGAACCGATGGTAGATCGAGGCCGGCACATACACCCGTTCCGTGCTGGTGCAGACCTGGCCGGCGTTGATCAGGGCCGCATACGCCAGGGCCTTCACCGCGAGCTCCAGCGGCGCGTCCGGCCCGACCACGAAAGGATCCTTGCCGCCCAGCTCCAGGTGGAGCTTTTTCATCATCGGGGCGGCCAGGGCTGCGATCCGCTGGCCGGTCGCCAGGGATCCGGTGAAGGCGATGACCGGGACCTCCGGATGCGTCACCAGCGGCTCGCCGACCTCCGGCCCGTATCCGGTCACGATGTTCACCACGCCCGGCGGGAGATGATCCATCGCCACCTCGGCCAGGCGCAGCGTGGTCAGGGGGGTGAGCTCGGAGGGCTTGATCACCACCGTGTTGCCGGCGGCCAGAGCCGGCGCGACCTTCCAGGCCATCAGGAGGATGGGGTAGTTCCATGGGACGATGCATCCCACCACGCCGTAGGGCTCCTTGAGCACCAGGCTGAGCTGACCGGGCTCCGGCGAGGGGATCACCCGGCCCCGCTCATGACGGGCGAGCTCCGCGTAGTAATCAAAAGTGTTCGCCGACCAGAGGATCTCCTCCTCGTTCTCCGGCCACGGCTTGCCTTCCTCCAGGGTGAGCAGTCGGATCAGCTCCTCCTGGTGCGCCCGGATCTTGCGGGCGATCTCGTGGAGCATCTCCGCCCGGATCGCGGCGGGGACGCGGCGCCAGGGTTCGAAGGCGCGACGGGCAGCGGCCACCGCCGCCTCTACATCCCGGGCTGTCCCCCGGGGCACCGTCTCCAGCACCTCCTCCGTCGCCGGGTCCTGCACGGGGATCTCCCCGGCGGCGGTCCCGGCCGTCCACTCCCCTCCGATCCACATCGGCTTCATGGCCAGCCCCTCCATCCCCGACGATCGGGGCGGGGGATCGTCTCCAATCCCCCGCCCTTCCAGCCCCATCTCATTGCTCTACGCCCAGCTCGGTCCAGATCCGGTCATACAGCTCGATCGCGTCCCCTACGTCGATCAGCCACTCCATCTTCCGCTTCAGCTCGTCCGGCGGATAGATCCCCGGGTCGTTGAGGAGCGCGGGGTCGATCAACCGCTGCTGGATGGCCGTGCGGTTCGGGCTGCCGAACTTGATGGTGTTCGCGTTGATGGCTGCGATGTCCGGCCGCAGCAGGAAGTTGATGAACACCTCGGCCGTGTATTTGTTTTTGGAGGTCTTCGGGATGGCCAGGTTGTCCTGCCAGATGGTGCAGCCCTCCTCAGGGATCACATACTTCAGCGTCGGCTTGGCGTCGCGGGCCCGCATGGCGTCGCCGGTCCAGATGTGCGCCACGACGACCTCGCCGGCCACCAGGAGATCCCGGTTGGTGTCGCTGGTGTAGGCCTTCACATAAGGCTTCTGGCGAAGCAGGACCTCCTTGGCCTTCTGGAGCTCCTCCGGGTTCGTGGTGTTCATGGAGAACCCCAGATACTTGAGGGCCGCCCCGATCACCTCTCGCTCGTCCTTCAGCATGGCGATCTTCCCCTGGATGTCCGGGGCCGGCTCGAAGAGATCCTTCCAGCTCTTGAGCTCGCGCTGGACCGCCGCGGTGTCATACATGAACCCGGAGGTGCCCCACATATAGGGCACCGTGTATTTGTTCTCCGGGTCGAAATAAAGGCCCAGATGGGCCGGATCGATGTGCTTCAGGTTGGGAAGGTTGTTCTTGTCCAGCTCGGCCAGCATGCCCTCCTTGATCATGATGGAGACCATGTAGTCCGAAGGCACGATGACATCGTAACCGGTGGCGCCGGCCTGCAGCTTGGCCAGCAGGGTCTCATTGGAGTCATAGGTGTCGACGATGACCTTGACCCCGCACTCCCGCTCGAACCGCTCCAGAACCTCCTGGGCGATGTAATCGGGCCAGTTGAACAGATACAGCTGCTTGGAGAGCCGGGAGCGATCCCCGCACGAATCCTCAGCGGCCGCCGGCCCGGTCGCAGGAGGAGCCTCTGTGGCAGGAGCCGTCGGAGGAGGAGTCGGTGGGGTCGTGGGACTGGGAGGGGCTGCCGGCGCCCCGCACGCCACCAGGATCGCCAGGAGGACCATAAGCGTGAGACCGCGCGCCCACTTGCCCATCGCTACACCTCCTTTCCGTAAAATAAGGTTGGCAGGGGATTTTCCCCCAGAAAGCGCCGTGACCCAGTGGGGTTCCTCGTTCGGGACTCACAGCGCAGGAAGACGCTCCGCATAGACCCCGGCTTCCGCGAGCCGTCCCTCCAGATGTCGTCCGGCTTCCTCCACCAGGGCCTGCGCCTCCTCCGGCGTCGGGGCGGCCGCGGAAAGGTAAATCTGTATGCGCACCTGAGGTCCGAAGGCCCGGGCCCGGGATTTGATATAGACATGGGGGAAAGCCCGGCCCACCTCCCCCAGCAACGGCGCCAGCCGGGATTCATCCCCACAATCCGTAAGCAGGCGCAACTCCGCAAACCCGGCCCTCCCCAGGCGGGCCTGCAGATGCGGGGCGAGGGAGCTCTGGACGATGGCCTTCATCTCTTCGGGGACGCCGGGGAGACAGACGAGGAGTGTCCGTTCCAGAGGCAGGAGGACCCCTGGGGCGGCCCCCACCGGGTTGTCCAGGGGGATCGCTCCGCGGGGGAGCATGGCCATCTTGCAGCGGGGGGGCGTGAGGTCCGGCTCCGCGACGAAACCGGCGGCCGCCAGCTCCCGGTAACGCGCCGCCACCATCCGCAGCGCCTCCGGATGCTCCTCCAGCGGCCGCCCGGTGGCCATCGCCACCGCGGCCAAGGTTCGGTCGTCCTCGGTGGGGCCCAGCCCGCCGGTGGTGAACACGAGGGCCGGAGCTCGACGCAGGGCCCCCTGCAGCTCCGCCGCGATGGCCTCCACCTCGTCCGGCAACACCACAGCCCGCTGGACCTTCCCGCCCAGCCCGGTGAAGAAGCGGCACAGCCAGGCGGTGTTGGTATCGACAACCTCCCCCAGCAGCAGCTCGTTCCCGATGGCCAGGATCTCCGCCGTCGGGGGATGGGCAGGCATCTCGCTCACTCCTCGCCGGGCTCGGTCTGAACCGAGCGGCTCATCACCCGCTCGATGCTGGCGATCAGCTCCGAGGGGCCGAAGGGCTTGGTGAGATAATCGTCGACGCGGGCGATGTGAAGGCCGAGGATGCGATCGACGTTCTGGGCGCGGGCGGTGACCACGATCACCGGGATGTGGCGCAGCTCGGGGTCCGCCTTCATCTGCTGGTAGACTTCCCAGCCATCGATGTCCGGCATCATCAGGTCCAGCAGGACGAGATCAGGCTTCTCCCGCCGGATGACCTCGATCCCCTCCACGCCGCCCGTCGCCCACCCGACCAGCTCGTAGCCCCGCCGGGTGACGATCAGGCGGATCAGGTCGATCATATCCTGGTCGTCCTCGATGCAGACGATCCGGATCTTTCTGGGCTCTCCTTCGGTCATCTTCGCTCCCCCTTCTTTGCTTAAATGCAGTTTATCCGCAATCCGGCTCTCCGACAAACGGGGCCGGGGCCCCTATGCCCCGGCCCCTGCAGGGATCAGCTCTCCTCCCGCACGATGCGGATGTGGAGCTCCCGGAGCTGGCGTTCGTCGACCTCCGAGGGGGCATCGAACAGGAGATCCACCGCGCTGGCGGTCTTGGGGAAGGCGATGACCTCGCGGATGTTCGGCTCGTCCGCCAGCAGCATCACCAGGCGATCCAGGCCCAGGGCGATGCCTCCGTGAGGAGGGGCGCCGAACTCAAAGGCCTCCAGCAGATGGCCGAACCGAGCGCGGGCCTGCTCCGGGGTGTATCCGAGCAGCCGGAACACCCGCTCCTGGATCTCCCGGCGGTGGATCCGGATGCTCCCCCCGCCGATCTCATAGCCGTTGCACACGATGTCATACGCCTTCGCCCGGACCGAGGCCGGGTCGGTCTCCAGGCGGTCCAGATCCTCATCCAGCGGGGAGGTGAAGGGATGGTGCACGGCCTCCCAGCGGCCTTCCTCCTCGTTCCACTCGAACATCGGGAACTCCAGGATCCAGGCGAAGGCGAACTCATCCGGATCCGCCAGCTGCAATCGGTCGCGGAAGAGCAGGCGGAGCCCGCCCAGGGCTTTGGCGACCACCTCGGGGGCGTCGGCCACGATGCAGAGCAGATCGCCGGCGCCGGCCCCGGTCCGCTCGGCGATGAGGGCGCGCTCGCCTTCGGTCAGGAACTTAACGGCCTGGCCTTTCACCCCATCGCCGGTGAAGGCGAGGGTGATCAATCCCTTCGCCCCCTGCGATTTCACGTAAGACGTCAGCTCGTCGAGCTCGCGGCGGCTGTAGCCGGCGCAGCCCGGCGCGCGCAGGGCCTTCACCTGTCCTCCGCCCCGAGCCGCCTCCCGGAAGATCTCGAAGGCGCTCTCCCGGGCCACATCCGTCAGGTCGACCAGCTCCATGCCGAAGCGCAGGTCCGGCTTGTCCGAGCCGTAGCGGGCGAGGGCCTCCGCGTAAGTGAGGCGAGGGAACGGCGTGCGAAACCGCTTGTGGGGGGCCACCCGCTGCACCACCTCGATCAGCAGCCCTTCGATCAGCTGCAGGATGTCCTCGCGATCCACGAAGGACATCTCCAGGTCCAGCTGGGTGAACTCGGGCTGGCGGTCGCCCCGCAGGTCCTCATCGCGGAAGCAGCGGGCGATCTGGTAGTATTTCTCCAGGCCCGCCACCATCAGCAGCTGTTTCAGTTGTTGAGGAGATTGCGGCAGGGCATAGAACTTGCCGGGGTGGAGCCGGCTGGGGACGATGAAATCCCGGGCGCCCTCCGGTGTGCTCTTGATCAGGATGGGCGTCTCCACCTCCACAAACCCCCGGGCGTCCAGGTAGTCCCGGATGGCCCGGGTGGTCTGATGGCGCAACATCAGGTTCCGCTGCATGCGAGCCCGCCGCAGGTCCAGGTAGCGGTAACGCAGGCGGACCGCCTCATCGATGCGCCGGCCGTCGTCGTCGATGGGGAAAGGCAGCGGGCGCGCGGGGTTCAGGATGCGCACCGCGTGGGCTTCCACCTCCACCTCCCCGGTGGGCAGGTTCGGGTTCTCCGTCCCGGCGGGCCGCCGGCGCACCCGCCCCTGGACCTGGATCACGTATTCCAGGCGGACCTGATCCAGGGCCGCATGGGCCTCCGCGGAGCAGGAGGGATCCCCCACCACCTGGATCAGCCCGCTCCGATCCCGCAGGTCGACGAAGATCAGGCCGCCATGATCCCGGCGCCGGTGCACCCACCCGGCCAGCTCCACCATCTGGCCGACGTGGGCCGGGCGCAGCTCCCCACACCCATGGGTCTTCCACATCGAGGACCTCCATGCGCAGCGTCCGAATCGGTTGCATGGGATTATAAGGCATCGGCCTGGGGAAGACGGCAAGGGGAGCCCTCAGACAAAAGGATCGGGGCCGGGGATACGCGCGGCGCGCCTCCCCGACCCCCGACCGCCTCCAGCCGGGCCCTGCGCGCTCCCGGCGGCTTAGCTTTCCGCCGGGGCACCCGATGGATGACGGGCCCGGCGCACGACCTCCAGGATCTCCGCGAGGAGCGCCTCGGGGTCCGCACCCGCTTTCTGGAGCAGCCGCTCGATCCGCCCGTTGAGCCGTCGGCGGTCCTCCTCGGTCAGCGCTTTGGCCGTGAGCACCAGGATGGGGAGGGAACGGGTGGACGGATCCTCCCGCAGCGCCTCCACCACGGCGAACCCGTCCATCTCCGGCATCATCAGATCCAGGATCACCAGGTCAGGCCGCTCCCGTCGGGCCAGGGCCACCCCTTCCGGGCCGTTCGCCGCTTCCAGAACGTGATAGCCCCCTGCGTTCTCCAGGACCCGGCGGATCAGCTGGCGATCGCCCTCCGAGTCATCGATCACCAGGATCTTCAGGGGGCGGGGTCGACCGTCCACCCGCTGGATGGCTTCCAGCAGCTCCTCTTCGGTGAAGGGCTTGACCAGATATTCCGCAGCCCCCAGGCTGAACCCCTGGCCCCGCTCGTCGAGGATGGAGCAGATGATCACCGGGATCGCCCGGGTTTGGGGATCGGCCTTGAGTTCCTGAAGGACCGTCCATCCGTCCTTCTGGGGCATCATGATGTCGAGGGTGATGGCATCCGGCCGGAGGCGGCGAGCCGTCTCCAGGGCCTCTCGGGGATCCGTCAGGCCGACCACTTCGAAGCCGTGCTTCTCCAGATACCGCCGGTATAAGGTGATCACGCCGGGGTCGTCGTCGATGCAGAGGATCACCGGCCGGCCCGGTCGGGGTTCGCCCGCAAGCCGCGGCCGGGCCCGGGGGAGCGTGAAGAAGAACGTCGAGCCCTTCCCGACCTCGCTCTCCACCCAGATGCGCCCGTCCATCAGCTCCACCAGACGCCGGGCGATGGCCAGCCCCAGCCCGGTCCCGCCGTAACGCCGGGTGGTCCCGCTCTCCACCTGGGTGAACTCCTGGAAGATCTCCTCCTGTTTCTCCTTGGGGATCCCGATCCCGGTGTCCTGCACGGCGATCGTCACAAAGGATTCGTCCGCCCAGGCGCGCACCGCGATGAAGCCCTGGTCGGTGAACTTGGCCGCATTGGAGACCAGGTTGAGCAGGACCTGTCGGGCTCGCTGCGCGTCCGCCCAGACCGGCGGGAGGTCCTCGGGGACCTCCTGGTGGAGCTCGATGGGTTTGTCGCGGATCAGGCCGACGGCGGTGGACATCACGCCGCGGATGATCTCCCGCATGTCCACTTCGGAGAACTGGAGCTCCATCCGGCCGGCCTCGATCTTGGAGAGATCGAGGATGTCGTTGATCAGGCCCAGCAGATGCTGGCCGGCGTTGTAGATGGCGGTGAGGTCCTGGCGCTGGGCCTCCGTCAGCGGCCCGTCGATCCCCTTAAGGATCACCCGGCTGAAGCCGATGATGGAGTTCAGCGGGGTGCGCAGCTCGTGAGACATGTTGGCGATGAATTGGGTCTTCAGGCGGTCCAGCTCCCGCAGGCGCTCGGCCGTGCGCTTTTGCTCCTCGTAGAGCATGGCGTTCTGAAGGGCCACGGCCAGGCTGTCGGCGACAATGCCCAGCACGGCGAGATCCTGCGGGGAGAACGCATGGGGACGGTCGGCCTGGATCGTCAGAGCGCCCAGCACCCGATCGCCCACGATCAGAGGCAGGGCCATCTCGGCCCGGGTATCCGGGAGCAGAGGGTTCACATAACGGGCCTCGGCCTCGCTCACATCCTGGGCGATCACCGGCTGCCGGCGGGCGCAGGCCTGGCCGATCATGGATTCCCCGCCGACGCGCAGGCGGTGTCCCTGGGCGACCATCCGCCGGCCGGCCTCCCCGGTGCCCGCCCGCAGGACGGCCCACTCCCCGCTGGGATCCACTAGGAAGGCTCCCACGTAGTAGTAATCGAACCGCTGGCGGATGAGGTCCACCGCCTGTTGTAACAGCTCCTCCACATCCAGCACGCTGACGACGATCCGGGCGATCTCCGCAGCGGTCTGGATGCGGCGGGCCTGGCGCTGGGCCTCCTCATACAACAGGGCGTTCTCCAGGGCGACGGCGGCCTGCTGGGCGATGGTCTGAGCCAGACGCAGCTCCTCGGGCGTGAAGGCATGGTGGGCCCGCACATAATCCAGGCCCACCGTGGCGATCACCTGGCCCCGGGCCACCAGCGGGACGATGGCGATGGAACGGATCCCCAGACCGGCCAGCAGAGGCCCGGTGGCCTCCAGCCGCTCGTCCCGGAGAACATCCAGCGCCCACTGGGGTTGTCCGGTCTCCATCGCCTGCCGGGTAAAAGCGTTGTCGATCGGGATTTGGACCCCAATGAAGCCCTGGGCCGGATACTCCGCCACCACCGTCCCGACAT
>JGI20132J14458_1000282_pt1 | contig 10670 bp, 6 predicted proteins | sample OctOCTMetagenome_FD_14458 | JGI IMG/M metagenome (IMG submission 14458)
ATAGCAAAATAAATTTTTTGTGGAAAATTTTTCATTTCTTTTTTAATTTTATGTTTTCAAATAAACTTTTTCAACTTTAATTTGTAATTTTCAGTTTTTTTGAGTTTATTTTTCAATTCTATCTGAATTGTTATAGATTTTACTTTTATTTCCCTTATGGTTTCTGAATATTTTGGAAAAGTCTTCCCAATTTTCCGCTCTTATTGCTTCTTTTTTTATCTTTTCCAACCGGTTTATATCATTTATTTTATCTAAAATGTTTTTGATTTGTTTTGCCTTTAAGCTACCAAACTTTACCTGAATATCTAGCAGAATTGCTTTTTTTAGACCTTTTATAAGTCCTCTCTGTTCTCCCTCCTTTAGCCCCTCTCTCTTTCCCTCCTTGAATCCTTCCTCCCTTCCCCATTTATAAAAAGGAACTTTTCTTATGTCTATCTGAATTGGCATAGGCTTTACTTTTATCTTAACATCAAACAAACTCGCCAAAAAATTTATATCATTCATATATTTTTTATAACTTCTTTTTTGCTAATGACAGTTTCTGAAATCCCTTTTAGTACAGAATGAAGCATCTGGTTTATTAGTTAATTTTATTTTTTTGTTTGAGTTATTTATGTTTTATATTACCAATATTTCTCTTTTACTAGTCTTTTTTTGGCCTTGCTAAATCGTAGTGATGAATTTGCCTTGCCGTCCGTTTTGAAGTATGCCGCTGAAAAGAATATTTGTTGGTTTTTTGAAAATCTTTATTCATTTGAAAATCTTTATTCATTTTTGAAATAAGGGAAATTTAGTATTTTTGAGCTAAACTATAAACTTTAATTATGTTAATCCAATCTCAAGAGGAGCTTTTTGGGGGGGTAATAAATTTAAGGTACATAACTGAAAGAGGAATAAAAGTATCAAAGCTTTTTTCCAAGGATGGACTGAAAGCAATCTTTCATGGTGAAGTAAAAAGGAAAGGCGAGGAGATTGAGATATTAGGTAAATTTTTCATTGAAAAAAAAATGGAATGTGCAAGGTGTCTTGATGAATTTCTATTTAGTGCAGAAGAAGAAGTTTTTTTAGTTTTGAAACCTGCCTCTTCATTACCTCGTTCTGAGAGAATAGAGCTAAAGATGGAAGATTTAGATGAGGATTTTTTTGAAAGTCCGGAAATTGATTTTTATGACTACATGGTTCATCTTGCTGAGCTATTTATACCACAAATTTCTTTCTGCAAGCCAGATTGTAAAGGAATTTGTAAAAACTGCGGGGAAAACCTAAATTCAGGTACTTGTTCTTGTAGTAAGAGATAATTTTCTACTTGCTTTTTGTTTGCCAAGTTTATATTTTCTGTTTTGTGCTATATTTCTCTCATTAATTACTAAAATTATTATTTGGAGATGGAGAAAAAGGGAGAAAAAAGGATTGAAGAAAATGTTGTTCCGCTTTTGCCGATTTCGAACATAGTTCTATTTCCTAAAACGAGAACCTCTATTTTGATTTTTGATGAAAGACAGAAAAAAATTGTTTTTGACTCAATAGTGACATCCGGAATTGTTGGAGTATTTTTCCCAAAATCAAGATATTTAAGAACAAGAGCGGAGAATGTAGAATTCTTTCCAGTAGGATGTGCCGGAAAAGTTGTTTCATTTACTGAGGCTGGGGAGAATGTGTATAACATACTTATTGAGGGAATTTTCAGAATGAAGTTCATAGATATTATAAGGGGCGAGGATTATGATAGAGTAAGATTTGAGATTCTTCCAGAAATCTTTCCACCAGAACCAGTTCAGGATAGGTTGAAGATGGAGATAATAGAGAAAGCATCGTCTTTTCTCGCAAGGTTAGGGGAAGACCCAGTGAGGATAAGAGAAATAATGCAGATTGCAGGTATGATGAAATTTGAGGAAGTTGTGAACTGGGCTATATTTCTGCATCCTATGAAGTTTAATATAAAGCTTGAACTTATTGAAAAAAATGATGTTGAACAAAGAGCAAGGAGGTTTTTGGAAGAGATAGAAAAGGATATCACCTACCTCAAAATTATTGAGTTATATAGACCATTAAAGCCACGAGATCCCCGTGTAAATTGAGAGAAAACGTAAAAAGATAATGTGGAGGGAAACAAATTCTGAAGAAAAAATTTTTGTTTTTTACCTAAAAAGATATTTTTGTTTTTAACATAAAAAAACTTTCAAAGGGTTAATATAAAAGAACAGGAGGGAAATATTATGGCAGAAGAAAAAAGTTTAGCTGAAATTGAGGCGGAACTTCCTGAAAAAGTAAGGAATATAGTTGATTCTATAAAATCACTAAATGTTATGGAACTTGTTCAGCTTGTGAAAGCGTTGGAGAAAGTTTTTGGGATATCTGGTGTTCCCGTTGCAGCGGCAGTGGCACCTGCTGCTGTTGCAGCAACCCCGCAACAGCAAGCTGAGGCAGAACAGCAAGCGAGAAAAAATATAAAGTTGTGCTCAAAGATGCAGGTCCGAACAAATTACAAGTTATAAAGGAATTAAGAGCTGTGCTTCCAAATCTGAATATAAAGGAAGCAAAAGATTTTGTGGAGAGCCTTCCGAAAACCATAAAAGAAGATGTTAGCGAGGCTGAGGCAAAGGAGATAAAAGAAAGGTTCGAAAAGGTAGGAGCAAAAGTAGAACTTACGCCAGCTTGACCGACCAAAATATAAAACAGATGACCTAAACATGGGAATAAAAAATGTAAAGCTTTGGAAAAAGCATAATTGGTGAAAAACTTTTTTGCTTTTTTTGTTTTTTGAAGAAAAAATTTTTATATTTTCCACGCATTAGGTGGAAAATATGAAAGGAGAAAATTCTGTGAATTCTTTGTATTCTTTGAAGGAATATCCTTATTTTGTTTGGGAACTTTCAGAGCGTTTCAAACCAAAAAGATTAGACTTGGAACTTCAAATACCTGACTTACTTGCAGTTCAAAAAGAATCTTATGATAAGTTCTTGCAAGATGGAGTTCCTCCGGAAAAAAGGCAGAATGTTGGAATACATAGAGTTCTCTCAACTTTGGTTTTTGAGACCAAAAGGAAAAGGTTAGAATATGCCGACTATGAGCTTACTCCACCTAAATATACACCGGAAGAGTGCAAAGCTCGGGAGCTAACTTATGCTTCAATAATGAGAGTTAAATTCAGACTTATAAGCTATGAAGATGATGAAAATACAAAAATAAAGCAGATAAAAGAGGAATGGGTTTATTTCGGTGAAGTTCCAAGATTAACTCCAAAATGTTCATTTATAATAGGAGGAACAGAAAAAGTTGTAGTTAGTCAGTTACATAAATCTCCTGGTGTTTATTTTGAGTATGATAAGTATAAATTGAGAACCGCTTCAAGATTTGTCCCAATAGCTCGTATAGTTCCATATAGAGGGCAGTGGATAGACTTTGACTTTGATCTCAAAGATATTTTCTATGTAAGGTTGCAGAAGAAAAAGAGAATGAATGCATGGATTTTCCTTAAAGCAATTGGATTTGAACTTGAAGATCTACTTGATATATACGAGAAAGAAGAGATAATTTTAAGACCAAAAGATGGCAAAATTGAAATCCTCAAAGAGCTAAAACCAGATGTCCTCAGATACCAAAAAGCTTCTATGACATATAGGGGAATCGTAGAAAAAGGAGAGAGATTAACGCTAAGATTGATAGAAGAGCTAAAAAATAAGGGTATCCCAGAAAATATAGATGGAAAGCTTTTCATACCAATATCTGACGAGGAGTTCCCGGAGTCAGATAGTAAGGAAACTCCTGCTTTTGGGTTCAGAGTTCTTGCGCGAACAATTAAAACGAATGGAAAAACTTTCCCAGCCGGAACACTCATTACCAAAGATGTTATAGATGAACTTTTCCAAAGTGGTATCAGGCAGTTTGAAACAGTCTGGTACGATGATGTATTTGTATCAGGTTCTATAATAAGAACATATAAGGAGATGGAGAAAAAATACAAGATAAAAACTAAGGAAGAGGCAGCTGTAGAATTTTTCAGAAGAACAAGACCCGGAGAACCAACTGATCCTCATATAGTCTATGAGTATGTTAGAGCAATGTTTATGTCGCCAGCAAGATTTAACTTGTCTCGAACCGGTAGAATAAGAATTTCTAAAAGGTTTGACTTGGAAATTCCCGTAGAGATAGTAATAAGAGAGGATGGAAGAATATTGAAAAAGATAGTAGATGGATTGACGAAATTCCAAGTCGCATCGGAAGAAATTGAAATTGAAAACGGTCTGAAAATTGCTCCTGGAGAGAGAATAAAAGAGGAACACGTAAAGAAAATGAAAGAGAATGGAATAGAATATATCCCAATATCTGAAGATGAACTTATGGAATATGCTCCGGTTGAAGATATAAAAGATGATGAGGATAAATTGATAGTCCGAGCAAAAAGAAATATAACCAAGCATGAAGTTGAAGCTCTTAAAAACATCGCAAGGAGAAAGGGGGAATTTAGGTTTCAGGCTTTCTGGTATCCGGAAAACTTGACTTATGCTGATATTTTCCACACTATAAAGTATCTTTTTGAGCTCAGAGCCGGAAAACCCGGAAGAGCAATAGATGATGTGGATAACCTCGCAAACAGACGTGTAAGACCTGTTGGAGAACTCGCAGAGATGGAGCTACTCCGCGGTATAGAGAGAATAAGGAAATCTATTTTAGAAAAACTTACGCAAGCAGATCCAGAAACAACTTCTATAAAAGATATTGTCAATTTCAAACCTGCCGCTTCCGCTCTGAAAGAGTTCTTCTCTATGGGGCAACTTGCTCAGTTCCTTGATAACACAAATCCTCTTTCGGAGCTCACACATAAAAGAAGACTTTCAGCACTTGGAACGGGAGGTCTAAAAAGAGAAACCGCAGGAATAGAGGTCAGAGATGTTCATTCATCTCACTATGGGAAAATATGTCCGGTAGAAACCCCTGAGGGACAAAATGTTGGACTTATTACCTCACTGGCTATTTTCTCAAAAATAGATGATCTCGGTCTCATTCAAGCGCCATACAGAAAAGTTGTGAACGGTAAGGTAACAGATCAGATAGAATACCTATCCGCACTTGATGAAGAAAAAATACCAATAGCTCCATATGGGGTTGAAATAGATTCTGAAGGGAAAATCGTTCCAGAGGTCTTACCCGCAAGGTTAGGATCTGAAATAAGACTTGTAAAAAGAGAGGATATAAAATATATAGATGCAGTTCCTTATCAGATTCTTGGTGTTTCTGCATCCTTGATACCATTTTTTGAACATGATGACTCAAACAGAGCTCTTATGGGGTCAAATATGCAAAGGCAAGCGGTTCCCTTGATTTTTACTGAACCTCCTCTCGTTGGTGTGGGGCATGAAAAGCAAGTTGCAAAGGAGGCTTTGGCAGTAGTTGTAGCAAAACATGGAGGAATAGTAAAATATGTTGATGCGGAGAGAATAGTTGTAGAGGTCGATGACCCTGATTTTCCCGAGCTTAGAGGAACAGCAGATATATACACCCTGACAAAGTGGGCAAGAACAAATCAATCAACTGCAATAAATCAGAAACCAATCGTAAGAGTGGGAGAGAGAATAAAGAGGGGACAGATAATTGCAGATGGACATGCGACATCTGGTGGAGAGCTTTCACTTGGAAAGAATGTCGTTGTTGCTATAATGAGCTGGAGGGGATATAACTTTGAAGATTCTATCGTAATTTCTGAAAGACTCGTTTCAGATGATGTTTATACTTCTGTTCATATAGAAGAGATATCAGTTGATGTCAGAGAGACAAAATATGGTCCGGAAGAGGTAACACGAGATGTTCCCGGAGTTGCCCCTGAACTTCTAGCAAATTTGGATGAAGATGGAATAATAAGAGTGGGAGCTTTTGTAAATCCCGGAGATATAATTGTTGGTAAGCTCACTCCAGTTGGAGAAGTTCCGCTTACACCTGAGGAGAGGTTGCTCAAATCTATTTTTGCAAAAGCTGTTGAGACAACAAGAGATACTTCTGTCAGATGTCCACCTGATATAAGGGGAACAGTCATCTCGGTGTATGTCCATTATAGAAAGGGTACAGTTAAAGACCAGAGAATAAAAGATCAAGAGGAATATCTCATATCAAAGGTAAGAAAAGATATGAGAGATGCTGTCGAAATTTTGAGGGGTAGGTTGTGGGAGAGACTTGGTAAATTTGTGAGCTCACTCAAATTATTCAAGCCTGTGAAAATAGGAAAAGATGAATTCTCAGAAAATACTACCGAGTTCAGAGAGGCACTTTTTGCGAAACTCAAAGAATATAAAGAGATAACCGGTATGATAAAATTTTTAGAGACCATAAGAGAAAATGTTGACGGCGAAACTCTTGATAAAATTATTCAAACGATAGAAGATTTTAGGAAAGAAGAAGATGAAATAAGACAACGATTTGAGGAAAAAATATCAGAAATAAGGAAGGGAGAAGAATTACCTCCCGGAGTTCTCAGGAGAATAAGAATACTTATAGCATCAAAGAGAAAGATACAGGTTGGAGATAAATTATCAGGTAGGCATGGAAACAAGGGAGTTATATCTATAATTTTACCACAAGAGGATATGCCATTTTTACCTGATGGAACTCCCATTGATGTAATTCTCAGTCCTCTTGGTATTCCATCAAGAATGAATATAGGACAGCTTTTGGAACTGCAACTTGGTTGGATTTCTCGTGAGCTTGGCAAAAAAATATCACAAATTGTTCAAAACCTTCAAGACGAATATATAAAAATGCATGCAGGTGAATTGAAAAGAAAAATAAAGGATTTACTCCAAAACGGTGAAGACAGAACCGGTATTATTTCAAAGTTTTCTGAGTTTTTGGATTCTCTTGATGAAAACGAATTTTTGAAGTTCGTTAGAGAAGCTGAAAGGTTAGGAATAAGGTTTGCTGTACCGCCATTTTGTGGAATATCAGAGGAGGAGTTAAAGGAGCTTGCAAGAAGGATAGGAATTCCTGATAGCTTTACTGTCAAACTCCGAGACGGAAGAACCGGAGAAGAATTTGATCAACCGGTAGCTGTTGGTGTGATGTATATTATGAAGCTTATTCATATGGTCGAGGATAAAATTCACGCAAGATCAACAGGTCCATATTCTCTAATAACTCAGCAACCTCTCGGTGGAAAATCAAGGGGAGGAGGGCAGAGGTTTGGAGAGATGGAAGTTTGGGCGCTTGAAGCTTACGGGGCAGCCTATACATTGCAGGAAATGCTCACAGTAAAATCAGATGATATATCTGGTAGAGAAAAAACAGTGTATAATATAATAAGTGGAAAACCAGTTTATACTCCATCTATGCCTGAATCTTTTGTCGTCCTTATAAAAGAGCTTCTTGCTATGGGTTTTGATGTAGAACCTATGACTCAAAGAGAGCTGGAAGAGTTAAAGGAGGAATTGGAAGAGGAAGAAGTTCGGGAGGAGGAAAAAGTACAAAAATTATCAAAATCGGAAGCAAAGGTTTTCACAAAATTAAGAAAAGGGGAGAAAAAATAAAGTAAAAAGGAAGGAAACAGGAGAGAGGAAAAATAAAGAAAAAAAGAAAAAATTGACATATGGGATGGTCATTGGTATATTTTTCAAGTTGAGAAATTTAAAGTAAAAATTTTAAAAAAGGGGGGAAAAAAATATGGAGATAGGATATGAATCTCGTTTAAGTATAAACGATATAGAGGCAGTTAGGATATCTATTGCATCACCGGAGAAAATAGCATCTATTGCTCATGGTGAAGTCAATCGTCCGGATACCATAAATTATAGAACAGGGAAACCAGAAAAAGAGGGACTTTTCTGTGCTGTTATCTTTGGTCCAATAGAGGATTTCAGATGCTTGTGCGGTAAATACTCCGGTCAAAGGTATAGAGGGCATGTCTGTGAAAGGTGTGGAGTTGAGATAACATCAAAGAGAGTAAGAAGGGAGAGGATGGGAAAGAAAACATTAGCGTATCCCGTTGTTCATATATGGTTCTTAAAAATACCGCCCAATCCTATCCCAACATTACTTGATCTTTCGCAGAGAGATATAGAGGATGTTATATCTTTTTCAAGTTGGGTTATTGTTGAGCCACCGGAGAAAATTCATGAACTCAGAATACAAGAGAAAGATATAGAAAAAATGATCTCTGACCTTATGGAGCATTCCCCCGTCAAAAGGGAACAAGAATTCTACAAAAAATATGCAAATCATATAGAACAGCTAAGGAAAATTGAAAGCGTTCTCAAAGGAATTGCTTTGAGAAGGTTGTTGCTCTCAGAAGCATTTGATGAGGAGAAGATTCAGAAGAAAGATCCATATTTGCTTTGTTCATCAATTCTGGAGAAGATTAAAAAATTTGGACAAGATCATGCAGAAGATTTTAATAGCGATCTGACAAAAGTGAGGGAGAGGTTAGAGGAGCTTATATCAAATCTTGAAAATATGAAAAAAGAGGAGAGGAGTTTGAGATTTGATGAGATAAGAAAGAGAATAATCCTTGATGCTATAAAATTTCCAGAGTATGTTATTGTTGAGAGAGAAGTTGTTGCTTTACTTGTAAGTCATTTCCCGAAGATATTTTTACCTACGACCATTCTTGGTGGAATCGGGGGAGATATAATAAAAAGTTTTGATGAGAGGGGGGTAGAGGTTGAGAGAGAAAGTTTTGGGAAAGATAAGATAGCTCTCGTGGTTGCCAAAAAAGATGTCGGCAAACTTAAACTTGAACCGCAAAACTTTATCGTCGGCTCCGGTGCAGAAGCCATAAGATATATGCTCAAAAAATTAGACCTTGATAGGCTCAGCGAGATAATAAAGATAGAGTTAGAATATGAATCAAGTAAAGGAACTAATATTTCAGGAGAAGAATCTTCAAGAATTGTCAAACTTTCAAGGAGATTGAAAATTGTCTCAAGTTTTAAGTCGTCAAAGAATAAACCAGAGTGGATGGTGCTTGAAGTCCTACCTATTTTACCACCAGAGCTCCGACCAATAGTCACACTTGAAGGTGGAAGAATAGCGAGGTCCGACCTCAATGAGCTTTACAGAACTATCATACAAAGAAACCTCAGGCTCGTCAGGATGAGGAAATTGATAGAACTTGGCATAGGTGTTCCTGACATCATAATAGAAAATGAGGTGAGGTTACTTCAAGCTGCTGTTGATGCACTAATAGACTCTTCCAAAGCAAAGCATCCTATGACATCAAGGACCGGAAGAACTTATCGCTCTCTTGCTGATATAATAAAAGGTAAATATGGTAGATTTAGACAAAACCTTTTAGGAAAAAGAACAGATTTTTCCGCAAGATCTGTTATCGTTGTTGGACCGGAACTTAAACTTCACCAGATAGGAGTGCCAAAGGAGATAGCTCTTGAACTTTTCAAACCATTTATAATATGGTGGTTGATAAAGAAGAAGGGAATAGTGAGCAGTGTCAAAGAAGCGAGAAAATTATTTGAGGAGAAAAAATATGCTGCTATGAGCGGGAAATTAGATGATTTCACACGAGCACTTTTTATTGCCCTTGAAGATGTCGTAAAGGAGAAACTCATACTTGCAAACAGAGCTCCTACGCTTCACAGAATGAATGTTCAAGCATTTGAGATAGTGCTCGTTGAAGGAAAAGCTATAAGGCTTCATCCTCTGGTTTGCACAGCTTATAATGCAGATTTTGACGGCGATCAGATGGGACTTTTCCTACCCTTATCTATCCAAGCTCAAACTGAAGCAAGAGTTCTTATGCTATCAACTCATCAGATTCTCTCACCAGCTCACGGCAGTCCAATTGTTTATCCAACCCAAGATCAGGTTATGGGAATATTCTGGATGACTATGGAGCGAATTGGCGAGAAGGGAGAGGGTAAAATCTTTTCCTCTGCAAGAGAAGTTTTTATAGCTTATGAAAACAAAGAGGTTTCAATTCACGCAAAAATAAAATGTTTGCTTACTTGTCTTTGCGATGAACACAAAGGAAAAGAAGAAATTTATGATACAACACCGGGAAGAGTTATTTTCTATCAGGATGTTCTCCCCAAAAAATTGTGCTTCAAACTTGTAAATAGACCGATTGGGAAAAAAGAGATAATAGACCTTGTCGCAATTTCTCGTCAGATAGCAGGTGAAAAAGAAACAGTCATATTCCTTGACAGGATGAAAGAAATAGGTTTTGAGATGCTAACGAGATCTGGTTTTACTCTTTCCACTGAGCACTTTATAATTCCCGAGGAGAAGCAGAATCTCATTCAAGAAGCGGAAAAAATAGTCAAAGACATAGAAGATAAGTATTCAAGAAGGTTGATAACTTGGGGAGAAAGGTATAATAAAATAACTCAGGTATGGCTTGACTATACAGAAAAAATTGGTCAACTTGTGAAAGAAAAAATTTCAACGGAAGAGGTTATAGTGAATGGAGCTCGTGTCAAGACTATGAGTAAAAATCCTGTGTTTCTGATGGTTCATTCTGGTTCCCGAGGTTCATATGAGCAAATAAAACAGCTTGCTGGTATGAGAGGGATAGTTGCAAAACCAACGGGAGAGCTAATTGAGTTCCCTATAAAGCACAATCTCCGCGAGGGTCTTACTCCGTTGGAATACTTTATTTCAACTCATGGTGGAAGAAAGGGGCTTGCTGATACTGCATTGAAAACGGCAAAAGCAGGATATCTTACAAGAAA
>JGI20132J14458_1000285_pt1 | contig 10652 bp, 10 predicted proteins | sample OctOCTMetagenome_FD_14458 | JGI IMG/M metagenome (IMG submission 14458)
ATGCAAGCATATGAGGTGAAGCTTACAGGAAACACTGTTCAAGCTAGAGACAAAAACATTATCCTCTTAACACAGGATGTATCGTTTAAGAGTAAACTAGAGGGTCGACTGCAGACTCTCCACCTAGGTTAGCCAGAGGAAAACCTTTAAACCCTAAACCCACAGGTAGCATACTTTAAAACTAATCCCTGTCAGGCTAGGGATCCTTATATACCTTTCGGTTGATGTAGCGAAGGTTACAACTCAACCGTTGCTAGGTGTTCCAACAGGACACCAAGGTGAGATCCCAGGCTAGCTAGGGATGATGTAGAGTAAAGCTTAAATACCCCCACACCCAGATAAGACCATGGGGGGCCCACGGCGGAGAAAACAGGGATGCAGTAATAGAAAACGAAATGGAAACCAGTGATTACAAGATGATAAGCTAGGACAAGGCCCCCCATAGTGCAGAATCCATTACATGGAGTTGAAAGCCCTCGTACCTGGAGAGCTCTCCTTGAACGTACACCCTGGCCGAATCCATTACATGGAGTTGAAAGTTGGCCTCCAACTCCGTCGTCACCTCCTCGATGTACTCCGAGAATCCATTACATGGAGTTGAAAGCATTTCAATACGTGATAAAACCGTGGAAAGTCGACAATATTGTGAATCCATTACATGGAGTTGAAAGCGTTGATCTCCGGGTTACTCCTTACGACCTCATAGTACGTGAATCCATTACATAGAGTTGAAAGGCAATGCATATCGCCCCGGCGGATGACCCTGTTGTCGCGGAGGAATCCATTACATGGAGTTGAAAGCAGGGCAACGCGCGGGATAATGTATGTGTTGCGAGACAATATACGGAATCCATTACATGGAGTTGAAAGTAAGATCCTCCACCATGTTCTCAAACCTTTCTAGGTTCAGAGAATCCATTACATGGAGTTGAAAGACATGTTGCAATCTCATGATGCCCTTCTGGCACTCTTATCTCGGAATCCATTACATGGAGTTGAAAGGGTATAAATATGCTGATATCCCTCTTGCACCACTACCAATTGAATCCATTACATGGAGTTGAAAGTTCTCTCTCAAGCTCCTGGATCAGATACTCTGATGGCAGGTGAATCCATTACATGGAGTTGAAAGTTTGATTCAACGAATTCGCTCCATGTCAACTTGTTGAAAGAATCCATTATATGGAGTTGAAAGTACATATATACCTCCGCCAGAGTTATAAGAGAAAAAGCAATTATCTAGAATCCATTACATGGAGTTGAAAGAAAGAATACACTTTTAAAGAGGATCTACGAGTGATACAGGAATCCATTACATGGAGTTGAAAGAATGTAAACCCACATCCTGCCACGATTGTGGCATCCGAAATACTCAAAGAATCCATTACATGGAGTTGAAAGATAGCCGCGTCTTTCTAGCTCTCTTAGTAACTCTCTGAGAATCCATTACATGGAGTTGAAAGGTTCTTCGATGACTTCGATACGTGGAACTCTGCATCGTGAATCCATTACATGGAGTTGAAAGTCACTGTTTCGGTTTCGGAGCTCCAGAGGACCCCGCCCCGAATCCATTATATGGAGTTGAAAGTTCACGACGACGATGCACGACAGCAGTTTGAGGAAGAGCGAATCCAGAATCCATTATATGGAGTTGAAAGTTGACGGCCTCTCCCGCCCTAGCCTTGTTCAGCGAGGAATCCATTACATGGAGTTGAAAGTAGATTCGTGAAGTCAATTTCGCACTCCCATGATCCACAGTCGGGAATCCATTACATGGAGTTGAAAGTTTTTGATGTTGTGTTTGAAGACAACTATATTGATATACCATGAATCCATTACATGGAGTTGAAAGTACTCTCTCTAAAACCACAAAGATACATTTTAAAAGTGCGGAATCCATTACATGGAGTTGAAAGTTTGGCAATTTTGGTAACAGTATTAGTGTCAATAAAGACAACAAGAATCCATTACATGGAGTTGAAAGAGGCATTCTATGGAGCTCCAGAATATCTAGCCCAAACTCTGCCGAATCCATTACATGGAGTTGAAAGTAGGTAACCCTTCCTAGCTTCCCATTCTGTAGAGGGCTACTTTAGCCTACCAACTGGCAACCATAGGCTGGAGCTCATACTCAAGGAGGAAACATTAACAGGAGTACAGCTGTATACATGACACCATGTAGATCTTATGAGGAATCTCTATGTTGGACAACGAACCCTAGAGGATGTCTGACCCNTTTAGAGTTCAGAGCCCCTAACACCTTTGCTTCACAGGTAGTCGAATATCCTAGATATAACTTCGTCAGAGAGGCTTTTGAAAGCCGCAAGACTCGGGTTAGCAGACCAAATCCACGAGCTCTAGTATGAGGAGGAGTTTAAGTGTTGATATGAAAATTGGTGTACTGAGGAGAAATCTTAGAGGTAAATCCTCTAGATGTAATCCCAGTATGATGGGTGGGGTTTATCGGGTGGTGGACCGGCCGGGATTTGAACCCGGGACCTCCGCCGTGCGAGGGCGGCGCTCTTCCAGGCTGAGCTACCGGCCCATCCTTTAGTTGGTTGTATTCCCTGGTGGTTTTAACCTTTAGTTGGGGTGTGGTTTCCCGGCTTAGGGTATCTCTATTATAACTCCCTTTTCTGTAGCTTCTGATAGTCTCATCATTATTGTTTTGAATGCTTCTGCTAGCACTTTCCTGTTATCATAGTTTTTCACTATCTCTTCTAGTTTGCTTCTCTCAGCTCCTCCTAGTTTTAGGGCTATTTCTATCATGTTCTTTGTGGCTCTTCTAGCTTCATCTACTATTGTTATGTGTGCTGTTTGTGCTGTTCTACTGAAGGGGTTTAGGTCTATTGCTGCTACCATCTTCCCAGCTTTTCTTAGTGCTTGTGTTCTATCTCCATCCTCTATTGCTACTAAGATGAAGTCTGCTGTGTATATGCCGTCTCTACATACTATTCCTCTCGGGCTCTCCAAGCCCTCTATCTGTGCCTTTTCGCACCCAACTCCTAGGACGTTCTGTGCTCCCTCTCTTTCTAGGAGCCTAGCTATCTTAGCCACCCTCTCCTCGGTTCTATAGAATAGGTTTACCTCTACCAGGGCTCCTGTTAGCTTAGCCAGCTCCACTACCTCCCTAGCTGCTAGGGCGGCGTAGTTACCGTTAACCGATATTACAGGCTTCCTAGCTAGCAGCATACTAGCCACTGTAGCCTCCTCAGCTACTAGAGCGAAGGGGTGGCTACGCTCACCTAATATGTAGTCGAAAGCCTCACCGCGACCATGAGCTATAAGGCCTTGAGGTACCACAATACCATCCATGAAAGCCTCTACAAGCTTCTCCCTAACAACTAGAGATTCATACCTAGGGTGGCTCCTAGGTATATCCCAGCGCACTCTAGGCCACCCAGAGCTCAGGCCCGCCCCTTGAGGGTTCTAGGTAGTAGATCTTATAACCTAGCTTCTGAAGATGGCCTAGGGAATCGCCCAGCCTATCACTCTCAACAACAGCAACTACAACACCCTTCTTACCATAAACCGTTACCAAGCCGGGGGTCTTCAAGAGATGCTCCTCCCCGCCCTCCCCAACAAGCCCTCTTAACACCCCATTATCCACGTTGAACTTCAGCACTAGCTCCGAGAAAACGTTGAAGTCCATGGACTCTATAACCCTTTCTATTAGAGGTTCTGCCTTCTCATGCAACCCCATCTCAACATAGTATCTCAGCAGATCCCTGGTATGCTCTTGTTTAACCATTAAAGCTAGGATTGATAGACCTGGTGGCAGTTGCTTACAATCAACGAGCCCTACGCTAGGAGCTCCAGGCTTAATTCTAACAGCTAGCCCGACACCACATGATATAGCTAGGACATCCCCGAGCCCAGTGGATTCTATTATCTCAGCCTCATGGGCTACCTTTAAGGACTTAGTATATGTTAAACCCCTCAAGAACCCCATTGTTAAAGCTGATGCTATGGCTGTTGACGCGCTAACAGCGAAGCCAACACCGGGCGGGAGGGGGGTGTTAATCTCTAACCTTAAATCATAAAGTCCAAGGAGCTCTCCCACCCTTCTAACAGTAGATATGGTTACATTATCCAACCCCTCCTCGCCAGGGATGCAAACCCTAGCTCTCGGCTCTACCACCAATCCAACTCCCGTAGACCCTATCTCGCTTAAACCCCCTTTTCCAGTGTGGGGTTTGAATAAAGCTGTAATATGGTGGGGGGATGTCGAGCAGATCTTATGCCTCAAGGTTCACCCTCTCCTCAAGATCTTCAAAGCCTCATCTACCACCAGCCTTGCTAAGAGCTCCTTATGCGTCGCACCTAGCACTCTATAACTACCATCACCATAGGCTATCAACGCCATGTTAGTCTCTGATGCAAAACCTGTCCCAGGGAAGCCTACGGGATTCGCTACGACTATGTCAGCCTTATACCTGTTAAGCTTCTCTAACGCCGCCTCCCTAAGCTTATCCACATCTAAAGTGTGCTCAGCTGCAAACGCAACTAGAACCCTAGGCTTCCTCCTAATACTCTCAAGCACTTTAGGTGTAGGCTTAAGATTTAAGATTAACTCAACCCCACTCTTAACCTTACCTTCATAACGCTCCCCTGGGGTGAAATCAACTGGTGCTGCCGCAGCCACTATGACATCGTACTCCTCCTCTGTAAGCTTAGACACTATATCCCTCATATCGCTGGTGGTCTCAACGTTAAACCTCCTAACCATGTGAGGTGGCTGTAGGCTCATCGGGCCGTGTACCAGGTCGACATTAGCCCCCCTAGACCACGATTCTACAGCCACCTCAACACCCATCCTACCACTACTAGGGTTTGATATAAACCTAACTCTATCCAACCACTCCCTAGTGGGCCCTGCTGTAACTAAGACCCTCAACCCCCTCATATCCCTACCCCTACTTGTTACCGAAGCTGCAATCCTGGCAACAAGCTCGGGCTGAGGATACCTAGCAACTCCTTTCTCCGCAACGGGAGGTATAATAGTGACACCCTGCTCTTCCAGCCTCTTAACAGCGGATTTATACTGTTCACTATCGTAAAGGCTTGAGTGCATAGCCGGCGCCACAATAACACTCTTACCATAACCTAGAGCGGAGACAGCTGCTAGAGCCACGGGGTTATCCACAATACCATATGCTATCTTAGCTACGGTCGATAGGGTAGCGGGAGCTATTAGGATTGAATCGGAGCTCCTAACAAGGCCTACGTGCTCCGTCTCCCCGGTTAGCTCGACTAAGGGTTTAAAGCCTGTAGCCCAGTGTAGTAAAATCTCTCCAACATACTTCCTAGCCTCATAGGTCATAACAGGGATTACCCTGGCTCCTCTCCGGATAAGCCACCTAGCAGTATCAACAGCCTTATATGCCGCTACACTCCCCGTAATACCTAGGATAACGGTTTTACCTTCAAGGTACCTGTTAACCTCTCCCACGATATCCTTTACCGGGTGATGCTCGGGTAACCTCAATTTAGGGTAACCTCCTCAACACCCTATAGTTATGTTGGAGGGGATAATTTTTAAACTCCCCCCAGCATATCTTGTGAAACCTTGGAGGCTTAGTGGTCTATGGCCGAGTTTACTGTTAGGAGGGCTAGGGAGAGCGATATACCGGAGGTTATGAGGATTAATGTGGAGACTTTACCGGAGAACTACTGGTATGGTTTCTACAAACACCTCCTAGATAACTGGGGCGAGGCTTTCCTAGTAGCGGAGATTGAGGGTAAGCTCGTAGGATACGCTATGAGTAGAGTTGAGGAGCAGGCGGACCCAGTACTCCTGGGTTTAACAGTAGAGCTTGAAGAGGAGGGCAGTTTCTTAAAACGCATCGTATCTATGCTCAAAAGCCTTACAGAGCCTAGACCTGTAGGTCACCTCGTTTCAATAGCCGTTAGGGAGCAGTATAGGAGGATGGGTGTAGGATCAAGGTTGCTAGAGGGGACTATAAGGGCTATGATGGATGTTTACAAAACAGACTCCATATACCTTGAGGTTAGAATATCCAACAACCAGCTATAAGGCTCTACGAGAAGTACGGGTTCAGGAAAGCTAGGATAATCAAGGGATACTACTCTGATGGGGAGGACGCGTATGTCATGGTTAAAAGGTTAAAGTGAGCGTGTAACTGCTAAGATCGGAGTCGTCGGTTGAGACAGGTGTCTTCACAGGCAACCCCTCAGACCCGTGGACTCCCCATCACTATAAGAGGTGGCCGTGGAGGCCTTTAACCTCTCAACCTCTCTAAGCGGTTTTAACGCCATTAGGGTGGTATACGCTAGCACTACAGCTGAAACTAGTAGAGGTGCATGAAGTGCTAGAGCCTCATACAAGAACCCTCCTATATATGGTGCAGGTATACCAGCCACACTTCTAATAGCATTAGTAGTAGCATACGCCTCGCCCAGCCTCTCGTAAACCCTAGCTACGTACACGTTGTATGCTGGAATCCACGAGCCTATGCTAACGCCTATGAGGCTCATGGACATAACAGCCCCGGCTGTACCGGTGTAGTTGATGGTGGCAAGTGTTAGAGCTGAGAGCGCAGCACTAGCCTCTGATAAGGCAAGCATCCTACTAGCTCCGAGGACATCAGTTAGCCTACCCATTATGGGGGTGCATAGAGTTTCCAGGGCGTTGGACAACCCTATTAAGACTCCTATGGTCGCTTCATCATAACCTATCCTAACTAGGAAGGCGCTAAGCATGGGGAACCACATCATCCAAGCAGCCCTATCAAGGCCTACGAATACGTAGAGGAGAGCTAAACTCCTATCAGGCTTCAACAACCTTCTATAGGGGTCGAGGAGATCATACTTTGAATTATTCCTACCCGGGCTAACTCCAAGCTCCGTCGATGTAAGGTAAAACAGGGTGGATCCCGCTAGGGCTAGGAGAGCCAGTATTATGAAAGCCTCCCAGTAACCATAGTAGAGAGCTAGAGCCCCAGATAGGGGAGGCCCAACAGTCCTAGAAGCTGTAAAAGCAGCACCAGTCACACCAACAACGCTACCCAGCCTCCTCCTATCCACAACCCTAGCTAGAAACGTCATCCTAGCAGGTTGGCCGAAGTAAAAGGATAGCATGAAGAGAGAATAGCTCACAGATAGAGAGAGCATGCTATCAGAGAAAGCAGGCAAAAATAGGGATACAGCCAACAAGAACCCGGTAGCAGCTGAGACAAGCCTACTACTATGAACCTCCAGGACGTAACCCATCGCGGGCGAGGCGAGAAACCCAACCACGTTAGACAAAGCTATAACAAACCCTATATCACTCATGGAGTAACCATACCTCGCCATGTAAGCCGCAAATAACGCCATATAACCTCCAGTAGCTAAACCCCTAAACAGGTTAAACGCAGATAGGCTAACAACATTCCTATCCACCACGCAATCCCTCCCCAGACCAGCCTAGACTAAATCCTTATAGATCTTGTGTAGCATTCCAAGGTGGGCTGTTAAAGGGCTGTTCAGCTCTTACCACCACTCATACGACCCCTCCTCGCCTTAAAAGGCGCCCTTCAGGGCGGGGAGGGGTCATAGTGTTGGGTTTTAGGAGCTGTCCGTCAAAGTGTAAGGTTTGCTCTGCTCTCTTAAGGCGTATTGGCGGGTTCTCCAGGTGCTTCCCGCCTTCTCGCTATCCCCGGTTAGAATAACCTTCTCGGCAGCCTCTACTATCTTCTCAATAACCTCTATTTCCTCTCGTAGCTCTATGTTGTAGCCTAGGTTTTCCGCCTCCTCCTTTATCTTTATGAGGAGCGGTAGTTCGTTGAAGGCTATTCTCCTTACGAACTCTAAGTCGCCTCTAGACACTGCTCCTCGTGATTGTATTCTCTTGAAGGCCTCTAGTATCTCATAGGGTCTTAGCACATGGAATTGTAGTCTAAGTAGTCTTGCTCTAGGATCTCCTATTTCATTGTGGGAGCTCACACCGCATTCTCCTAGGGCGTTTTCAAGGGCTCTCCTATCGATGACGTGCCACCACCTCTGGGTTGTTGATCTATACGATGTCTCTATGACTCCTATCTCCTTTTCTAGTTTCAGGAGGAGCGGGACCGGGTTGTACTCTATACCCCAGCTTTTAAGTCTGCTTCTAAGACCCTTCACGCTAAAATCTCCCAGCTTTAGCCCACTCTCCGAGCTTAGCTCTTCGTATATAGCTTTAAGTAGAATACACGCTCTCTCGCCATACTCAGCTATAAACTCTCTAAGCTTACCTTCAACGCCCAACCGCAGCCTACCGAGGGTATACTTAGGGTTTAAAAGTTAAAGTTAAACCGGGGTTTCAACCTAGTGGCGTCAGCTTCCACTGGGTGTAATGGGTTGAAGTACGCTATCTTAGCCGAACGTGTTAGTAAGAGGATCAAAGGCAAGGTTATCTTAGAAGAGGTCACCCTCAACGTCCCCGAGGGCGCTGTTTACGTGCTAGCAGGCCCTAACGGGTCTGGGAAGACCACTACGATAAGGATACTCCTAGGCTTGGTTAGGAGGGATACGGGTAGGGTTGAGATTCTAGGGCGTGATCCAGAGGTGGCCGGTGGGGAGATTAGGGCTTACATAGGCTACCTACCTGAAGATGCTCAACCATATGAGAGGCTTACAGGCTTGGAGCACATCCTCTTCTACGCTAGACTCTACGCTAGGAGCTCTAATCATAGAGGATATTGTATCGAGAGCCGTGGATATCTCAGGTCTCGAGCTCCGCGATCTAAACTCTAGGGCTGGGGCTTATAGTAGGGGTATGAAGAGGAGGCTTCTACTATCGCTAACGCTTATGCACAACCCGAGGGTGGCCGTCTTAGACGAGCCCCTATCAGGCCTGGACGTGGTATCATCGTATAGGGTTAAGAAGATCATAAAGTCTATGGCTGGCGGTGGGACCACATTCCTTATAACAACACATGATATGAGGGATGCCGAGGAGCTAGCAGATGTTGTAGGTTTAATGGTTAACGGTAGGCTAGTAGCTGAGGGTAGCCCCAGGGAGCTCATGGAGTCCACGGGGGCGGAGAGCCTTGAGGAGGCTTATGTTAGACTTGTTGGTGAGAGAGTTTAGGGTAGTCCTGTGGAAGGAGCTCTTAGACCTGTCTAGAGACTATAGAACTATTGTAGCAGTGGTAGTATTACCGCTCATATCCCTTCCTAGCCTAGCACTACTAGCGGGGTTCCTGGCGGCATCTCAGTCGGTCTCTGTAGCGGTTATCATCGAAGACGAGAAGGCGTTCGACGTAGCTGAGAGGCTCTCGAGAATGGTTGAGGAGAGAGCGGGGAGGCTGGGGGTTCATGTTAATGTGACCGTGATTAAAGGGTCTGAAGTTACACAGGCTGATGTAAGGATAACGATACCACGTGGTTTCCACGGCAACTTAACAAGACTTGATGGGCAGGCTATGGTGGTTATAAGTAAGCTTGTAGGCTCTCCGGCAAGCGATATAGTGTACAGAGCTGTCCTCGAAGCATTATATGATATAAGCGTTGACGTGGTTAACGAGAGGATTGGAAGGCTAGCTAGCATAGCTAACTTAACCGTTAACCCTAACTCGTTGAGAAACCCTATACTAGTCTCCACCGGCTACCACCTAGCTGGAGGGGCTCCGGCAGAAGAGGTTCAAGCTGAGGTGGCAGCGACAGCTAAGATCCTACAGTTCTCCCTCTTCTTCGTAGCATACCCAGCTATAGTCTTCATGTCAGATGCTATTGTGGGCGAGAGGGAGAGGAGGACTATTGAGAAGCTACTTGTAGCCCCCATTAGTAGAGGGGGGATCCTAGCCGGTAAGATGGTGGCAGCGACAATCCTAGGCCTTCTAGCCGCTCTAGCTGATAGTATCGCACTCCTAGCATTCTTCTACCTAGCACTTGGAGCCCTTAAGATATCGTTAACAGTAGCCCTAGCGTGGACCCTCTCCTCCCTCATGACAATAACGGTGACGGTGGCTATAGCCACGATAATAGCTTCTAGGAGCGAGACCGTTAGATCAGCGCAGGTCATGTCCTCCATAGTGGTGGTGATAGCTATGGCCATCTACTTCTCAGCCTTAATAGTAGATCTTACAAAGCTACCCTCCTGGATCTCCCTAGCCCTCCAGCTAATCCCCTTCACCCACTCAGCACTCGTAGTACAGTGGGCTTCTCTGGGCGATCTAAACGGTATCCTAAGACACCTAGCAATCCTAGCCTTATACCAGCTAGCTCTATCCTACATATCAATTAGAACCTTCAACTCCGAAAGACTAATACTCATAAGATAAGCTTTCTACAAACGAGAGCACCACCATTTCTCGGTGGATAGTAGCTCTCCTCCTTTAAAAGACACTCCACCACCCAGACTCTCAACCGCTAGCAAGGCCCAGACCAGCCTATTGGAGCCGTTCGCCCCCACTACCGGGGGTACATCCACTCCCCTTACATGATTTGGGCCTGGAATACTCGTCGACCTCAAGACTTCATCGTTAAACATCGCTACGCTCTATGTGCGGTGAGGTTTTGAGCTGTAGCCCCTCGCGAGGGGTTTAATGGCGTGCTCTCCCCGCTCTACCTCTCGCCTGCTTCAATGTTATAATATCTGTAATCTCCCTAGCCAACGTTCTAGCAGCCTCCCTCTCTCCGTTCTCAGCGTAGGCACTGTACACTTTGAA
>JGI20132J14458_1000286_pt1 | contig 10651 bp, 8 predicted proteins | sample OctOCTMetagenome_FD_14458 | JGI IMG/M metagenome (IMG submission 14458)
CAGCATCCCGGGAAGCCGGTCCGGGCAACCCCGAGCGGCCGTCTCCTCGATCCCACAGGTTTGCCTTCGGTAGGAGGGGCTTTAGCCCCGAACGGGCNTCCCTGATGGCAACGGCGATCGTTTTGGAAGGAAAAGCCTTCAGGTCCAAAGCCCTTCTCCCCGATTCCGCAACGGTCGCGGCTAAAGCCGCTCCTACAGGAATGGATCTTTCGGTAGGAGGGGGCTTCAGCCCCGAACGGGCGTCCCGGATGGCAACGGCGATCGTCTTCGAAGGGGGATCTTCCGCCCGCGACCCCGTCTTCTTCGATCCTGCAGGGTCGCGGCGGAAGCTGCTCCGACAAAGATGGGGTTTGGGGGGATTGAGATGGCTTCTCGGGATGGCGTCACGGCTCGGGCCGGAGGGCTGCCAGGTAAGCCTGCAGGGCGCTGAAGGCCGGGCGGGGGACCCCCCGGGTGTCCACGATGCTGTAGAGGACATTATCGTCCTTCTCCGGCCCGAACCCCTTGGGGGCGAAGTCCAGGTTCCACAGGATCGCCATCTCGATGAAGCCCCACTCCCGCATGCGCTCGTAAGCCTCCACGATCCAGCGGGCCTGCTCCTTCAGGGAATTGTCCAGGGCGAACTCGAAGCCCGGGGGGACAACCCCATATTCCTCCGCGGAGGCCCAGCCGAACTCCGTCACGCACAGCGGCTTTGCGCCGCCGATGATCTCCCGATACCCCCATAAAGTGGACTTGAAGCTCCAGCTGTGGTGGGGATTGTCGAAGGGCCCCCGGAAGCGGGCGGTGCGGGCCTCCGGCAGGGAAGGCGCTTCCTCCGCCCGGACGTCCGGCCCGATGTTGTAGCCGTTGTGATGAACTCCCACGCAGTCCGCGTAAGACAGGAAACCCGCGTCCACCATCCCCTTCAGGTAGCGGAAATCGTCGACCGCGTTGACCCCATCGTCGATCCCGGTGGGCGAGAGGGCCCCGCTGATCACCAGGATCCGGGGATCCTCCGCCTTGATCGCCGTGTAGGCGACCCGCAACAGCCGCACGTAGTCCTCCGGGCGCAGGCCCCGTGAGGTTTGCCACTCCCGATGCAGGTTCTGCTCGTTCCAGACCTCGATGGCGTGGATCCGGCCTCGATGGCGTCGGATGAGCGTCTGCAGGAAACGGGCCAGGTCCTCCGGGCGGTCCGGCGGACCGTGGATGCCGCCCTCCTGTCGGCTCCACTCCGGAGCGGTCACCACGCTGAGGACCACCTTCAATCCGTCCCGCTCCGCCACGATGAGGAAGCCCTCCAGGATGCCCCAATCGTAACGCCCGGGCTCCGGCTCGTGCATCGACCAGAGGACCTGTTGCTTGACCCAGGGGAAACCCACCTGGCGGACCACACGCAGGGTGTCCCTTGGATCCCCTACGTAGCCGTGCACCTGCACGCCGATGCGGAAGGGGGAACGCGCGGGCGGCGAAGGCGTGGCCGGACTCGGGCTCGTGGGAGAGGGGGAGGGGGCCGGAAGAGAGGCCCTCTCGCCTTGGGGGGTGGAGGACTTCCAGAGGGCGAAGCCCAGGATGCTCATCTCCAGGGCCACCAGAAAGGCCGCCAGGCCGATGATCCTGCGACGGGTGGAAGCGCGCAAGGGTATCTCGAACCTCCTCTCCCAGGATGGAACTCGTGAGCCCGGCCCAGGTCGAGCCGGGCTCACGCGATCCGAAGGATGCACATCCGCACCGGGGAGGCCTTCCCCATGAACAGCCCTACCGGCCCCCCATCACCCGATGGAGCGTCTCGCAGGCCGGGCAGGAGCCATCCGGCCGGATGATGGCGTAGCCGGCCATGGGATCCGCCCCGTAGTTCCTGAAGTCCACGTTCCAGACGATCATCAGGCGCACCTTGCCGCTCTGGGCCGAGAGCTGCGCGGCGCGGGCCAGCCACTCCGCCTGCTGCTGAACCGTCACGTCCTTCGCCCAGGCGAAGGACGGGGCCACGGCCTCCAGCGGCGGATAGCCATCGTCGGAGAGGTAGCCCAGCTCGGTGAAGCACAGCTTGCGGGCGCCCCCGAAGGCGTTCCAGTAGGTGTTCACCATGCCCCAGAAGTAGCGGGTGTAGTAGTTGTCCCGTGGATCCCCGCTGGTCCAGTCCGGCGGGACGATCCCCTCGTTGTAGTGGATGCCGATGCAATCGGCGTAGCTCGCCGCGCCGGCCGCCGCCATCCCGGCCACGTAGCGATCGTCGTTCCAGACCCGATGGGAGCCGAAGGCTCCTTCCGCCCCGGTGGGAGCCGGCGCCCCGCTGATCACCAGGGTGCCAGGGTTGCGGCTCTTGATGGCGTTGTAAGCCCGCCGCAACATGTCCGTGTAGCTGACGGGATCGATGTGGCCGGTGGGCCACTCCCGATCGATGTTCTGCTCGTTCCACACCTCGATTCCGTCCGCCCCCAGGGCGGCGACTCCACCGAGGAACTGGGCGAAGGCGTCGAAGTAGCCGGGGTTGGGCGCGCCCATCTCCTGCGGATGGCCCACGATGCCCAGGAGGATCTTGAAGCCATAGGCATGGGCCTGCTGGATCAGCCCGGCGACGCTGGAGGGATCCTGGCCCGGGGACCAGCGGACCTGCCGCTTGACCCAGGTCATCCCGGCGTAGCGCATCAGATCCGGCCGGGCGAAGCTGTCCACATGGCCGCCCAGCTCAAAGCCACCGCCGATGGGCCGCGGGCGCGGGGTGGCCGTGGGGCGTGGCGTCGGGCTGGGGCCCGGCGTCGGCGTCGGGCCGGGCGTCCGCGTGGGCCCGGGGATGCGCGTCGGCGTTGGGGAGGACGTTGGGGTGGCGCGGGCAAGGACGCCCGTGGTCTCCCCCTGGGGTTGCTCCCCCACGTTCGTGCGCAGGAGCAGGGCGATGTGGAAGGGCCCCTCCGCCGACTCCGGCGCCGCCCACTGCGCCCGGCCGTCGGCCAGGGGGCGCGGGATCTCCGCCACAATCCGGCCATCCGGCCCGGTGATCCGCCACACCCACTCCAGGGTCGGCGGAGGCGGCACCTCCCCGCGCTGGCGGTAGGCTTGCATCGCCTCCACCGTCCCGGGCGCTGTCCCGCCCTCCAGCAGGCCCTGCAGCGTCAGCCCGCGCAGCCGATAAGTCCGGACCAGGGCCAGCTGGCGGTCCAGCAGGCCGATGGTGGGCATCCAGACGGTGTGCGGCTGGCCCTCCGGGTCCACATAGAGGTAGCGATAGACCCCGGCTTCGGCCAGGAACTCCAGATCCCGGGCGGTGGCCCCGGGCTCCAGGGTGAGGGTGATCCCCGGGGTGACGGTCAGCGGGCCGGTGTTCTCCAGATGGGCGAGATGGGCGAGGGCCTCCTCGAACGCCACGGATCGGGCCCCGGAAGGCCCCAGGTCGATCCCCCGGCTGGGCCCTACCAGTTGCAGCTGGTAGCGGTTCACCCGACCGATCAGCCAGCGCAGGCTCTGCTCCACCAGCCCGCCCGGGACGAACGCGTTGGGATCATCCGGGGCTTCCACGTAAAGGACGTCCGCCAGGCGGCCCAGCCGGTTCCAGTCGTAACCACCGGTGTGGAAGCGGCCGTTCTCCCCCGGCAGCGGGAGCGGAGCCATCACCGCGAGGATCTTCCCCTGTTCATGCAGGGCCCGTCGGAGATGGGCAAGGAAATCCAGGAACGCCGCTTGCTGGTCCGTGGTGAGCCCCCGGTAATCCACCAGGACGCCGTTGTAATTGCGGGACCGGACCACGCCGGCGATCTCTTGGGCATGGGCTTGATAGACCGCGGGGCTGGCGAGCAGGGCGGAGAGGGCCGCGGCGTTCGGCGCGCCGCCGGGAAGGTAGTTCCGGACCAGCAGCCAGGTGACGAAGCGCCCCTGGGGGTCCGGCGGTGGGAGGGCCTGGACGTCTCCGACCAGCCGGCCGCCCAGCCCCAGGGTCATCCCCGCCACGCTCACCTCGCTCACCACCTCCAGCGCCCGGGGATCCGGGGAGACCCCGGGTTCCTGAACAGCGCCGAAGGCCGGCACCGGGACCTGCGCGGCGGTGACGATCACGTAGCGCGGCGGGCGGGGAGCCTCCCCGGTCAGAAGGCCGTGGGCCTCCTCCAGCTCGCCCCCGATCCAGAGCCACTCCTCCCCGGTCCAGCCCCATACGTCGGCCGTCGTCCAGGGCTCCACTCCCTCCGGGATGTAAACGGTCACCCGAAGGGGAAGCGGAGGCTTACCGCAGAAACGCACCGCGTAATAGGGGCCTGTGGGTTTCAGCGTCGGAGGCAGACGGGTCAGGGCCTCCCGGAGCGCGCGATCCGGCTCCGCGAAAGGCTGGACGGCGGCCCGGAGGGTTTGCGAGGGATCGGCCGGGGCCATCCGGAAGGTAGGCAGCTGGAGGGGCTGAGCGGCGGTGGCCGTTTGGCAAGCCGCGCCGGCGGAGCGGGCCGCCAGGCCGACGCCGGCCAGGGCCAGCAGGGCCAGGCCGACCAGCCCGACGATCCATCCCCACAGGGGGACGCGCGTTCTGGGACGTGCGATCGCCATCGGAACCGACCTCCATGAGATCGCCGGGACTCCCCGGCTTGGGATATTCCCATTATACCCGAAGTATACCCGGGGCGTGGGGCCCCTGCCGGGCCCCGGGCGGGGTGTGTCCCAAAATCGTAGGACAACTGCGAGCAGTTGTCCTACAAAGCGGCCAGGCCCGACAAAATTGGGACACACCCCCCTGGCGGGTTGGACGGAGGGCTTCGCCTGGGCCTCGGCGGGACGCTGCTTCGGAAAGGGATTTCTCCCAAATTATAATGGGAGGCGGCGAAACATCCGGACCGAAGGAGGCGGAGATGTCGGAGGCTCCAGTGCGTGAAGACGCGGGCCCGGTGGATCTGGTCATCATCGGCGCGGGGCCGACCGGTCTGTTCGGGGCTTTCTACGCCGGGCTTCGGGGCCTCAGCGTCAAGGTCATCGACGCCCTGCCCCAGCCCGGGGGCCAGCTGGCTGTGCTGTATCCCGAAAAATTCATCTATGATGTGCCGGGCCATCCCAAGATCCTGGCCAAGGACCTGGTGCGCTTGCTGGTGGAACAGGCTTCCATGTTCAACCCCATCTTCTGCCTGGGGGAGCGCGCCGTAGGGTTGCGGCGGGAGGACGCGCTCTGGGCTGTGGAGACCGATCGGGGGATCCATCCGGCCCGGACGGTGCTGATCGCCGCGGGCATCGGGGCCTTTCAGCCCAATCGGATCGGCAAGCCCGAGATCGACCGGTATGAGGGGCGGGGGCTGTATTACGTGGTGACCGAGCGCCGGCCCTTCCGCAACAGGCGGCTGCTGATCGTGGGAGGTGGCGACACGGCGGTGGACTGGGCCCTCAACCTCAAGGACTTCGCCGCCCACATCACCCTGATCCATCGCCGCGATCAGTTCCGTGCCCACCCGGGCAGCGTGGCCGAGCTCATGCGCTCCGGCGTGGAGGTCCGGCTCTTCCATGAGTTGAAAGCCATCCATCCCGGGCCGGACGGCTGGATCCGGGAGGCGGTGATCTTCGATAACCGCACCGGGGAGGAGACGGTGATCCCGGTGGACGCGGTGATCATGAGCCTGGGGTTCAAGGCGGACCTGGGGCCGATCAAGAGCTGGGGGCTGGAGACGGTGGGGAACCGCTACATCAAGGTGAACGCCCGCATGGAGACCAACCTGCCCGGCGTCTACGCCGCGGGGGACATCACGGCGCCGGAGGGGGTGGAGCCGCTGAACCTCATCGTGATCGGCTTCGCCCAGGCGGCCACGGCGGTGAACTACGCGGCCACCTACATCAACCCGCAGGCCAAGGTGTTCCCCGGCCACTCCAGCGAGATGCGGCTCCGGTGAAGGATCTCCTCCGAAGGATGGGCGCGGGATGGTGAACTGGGGCGAGTGGGTGGAGCAGAAGATCCTGGAAGCCATGCGCCGGGGGGAGTTCGATCACCTCCCGGGCAAGGGGCGGCCGCTGCAGCTGGAGGAGAACCCCTACCTCGAACCGGGGCTCGCCATCGCCTATCATCTTCTCCGGCAGAACGACGCCCGGCCGGAGTGGATTGAGGCCGACCTGGCCATCCGGCGGGGGATCGAACAGGCCCGGCAGGATCTGCGGCGGACCCTCCAGTGGCGTCAGGAGGCCCTGCAGGCCCTGGCGGGGAAATCCGACCCGCGGAGCCGACGGGAGCGGGAGTGGATCGAGGCGGAGTGGGAGCGGGCCCTGCGGGCCTTCGCCCGACGCATCGCCGAGCTCAATGAGCAAATCTTTCTTTACAACCTGAAGGTCCCTATCTACTGGCTCCAGCGGTTCAAGTTCGACCTGCGGGAGGAGCTGCGCGCCCTGGGCATCCCGGAGGAGGAGATCCAAGCCCTGGAGGGGCCATCCTCCTCGACGGAGCCCCCCGCCCGGTGATCCCTATGATGACCATTTCTTCCAGGGATTTTATGAGTTTTCTCAAACTTTTATGCCTCGAAAAGACACTTGGAGGCTCCACTTTGCGGATGGGATGGGAGAAGGAGGGGGCCCGGGGCGACCTTGACAGATCGCCCGGGGGCTTCTAAAATTGCAGACAAGCCGTCCTTTGCGGAAAGGAGGTGCCAGCGGCGGCGCGAGACCGCGAGGGATCCTCCTTTCCGCGAATCCTGCTAAAAGGAGGAGGCCATGAAGTTTTCCAGGATCCTGATGGCGCTGACGGTGTTCAGCCTGCTGCTCGCCGCCTGCGCTCCGGCGGCGACGCCCACCCCAACCCAGGCCCCTGCTGCTCCGGCGGCGACGCCGACGCCGGCGGTGAAGGGCACCATCAAGATCGCCACCCAGAGCCCGCTCTCGGGCGGCCAGGCGGCCCTGGGCGAGGGGATCAAGAACGGGGCCCAGCTGGCCATCGAGCAGCTCAAAGGCCCCATCGAGGCCCTGGGCTTCAAGGTGGAGCTGGTCCCCTTCGATGACCAGGCCAAGCCGGATGTGGGCGTGGCCAACGCCAAGCAGCTGGTCAACGATCCCGACATCCTGGCGGTGATCGGGCACCTCAACTCCGGCGTGGCCATCCCCGCCTCGGAGACCTACAAGGATTACGACCTGGTCATGGTCTCCCCGGCCAACACCAACCCCTGCATCACCGACCGTGGGTATCTGGTGACGAACCGGGTCTGCGGCCGCGACGACGTGCAGGGGGCGGTGGCCGCGGAGTTCGCCTTCAACGAGCTCAAGGTCAAGACCGCCTTCGTGATCCACGACAAGACGCCCTACGGCCAGGGCGTGGCCGAGTTCTTCAAGAAGCGCTTCGAGGAGCTCGGCGGCCAGGTCCTGGGCTTTGAGGGGACGGAGGAGAAGGCGAACTTCGACCCCTGATCACCGCGATCCAGGCGGTCAACCCTGAGCTGATCTTCTTCGGCGGCATCTACGATCAGGCGGGGGTCTTCTTCAAGCAGGCCCGGGAGAAGGGCGTGAAGGCGATCTTCCTGGGGCCGGACGGGATGGACTCCTCGGAGCTGGCCAAGATCGCCGGCGATGCGGTGGTGGGGATGTATTACACGACCGTGGCCGCGCCGCCGACGGTCTACGAGGGGGCCAAGAAGTTCATTGAGGATTACAAGGCCAAGTTCGGCCGGGATCCGGAGCCCTTCTCGGCCCAGGCCTACGATGCCACGGCGATCGTGCTGAAGGCCATCGAGGCGGCCATCCAGGAAGCGGGCGGCCAGAAACCGAGCCGCNNGGCGGTGGCGGAGAAGGTGCGGGCGACCAAGGACTTCCAGGGGATCACCGGCGTGATCACCTTCGATGAGCGGGGCGACCCGGTCAAGGCGAAATACTTCGTGATCAAGGTGGTCTCCGGCAAGCCGGAGGACTGGGGCAAGAACGAGCTGGTGAAGACCCTGGAGCTGGAGCCGCCGCCGCTCACACCGGAGCTGAAGGCGGCGTGCGGAGTGAAGTGAAAAGCCGAAGCGGAACCGAGCCGGGTGGGGAGGAAGGAGGTCCCTCCCCACCCGGTTAGGGGGATGGGTGGAGCAAAATCCCATGGTGGATCTGTGACGAATGCGCGGGAAGCTCTCGGAATCCCTTCTGTATCAGGCCCTCGTAGTCCCGCTGATCCAGCTTTTCGTCTTTGTGGCGATCAGCCTTCTGGTGATCGGCTCGATCATCCTCCTCCTCGCCGTCCTCTTCAACCGCCCGGTGGCCGGGGGGATAACGCTTCTTCAGTTTGTCGTCCGCACGTTGCCCCAGGTGGCCATCGATGGCCTCGTGATCGGCTTCCTTTACGCGATGATCGCCCTGGGCTACACGATGGTCTACGGGGTGCTGCAGTTCATCAACTTCGCTCACGGCGAGATCTTCATGGTCGGGGCGTTCATCGGCGTGGAGCTCATGCTCGCCCTGGCCATCCCCTCCACGGCTCCCCTGATGCTGATCATGGCCGGGATCCTGCTGGCGGTGGCCGCCGGGATGGTCGGCAGCGGGCTGCTGGCGGTGGCCATCGAGCGGATCGCCTACCGGCCGCTCCGGGGGGCGCCCCGCCTGGTGCCCTTGATCTCCGCCATCGGGGTCTCGTTCTTCCTCCAGGACGCCGTCCGGGCCCTGGAGGGTCTCTTGAACAACGCTTTCTATCGAAATTATCCCTCCTTCCCCATCCTGAATCAGCAGATCCCCATCGCCGCCTTCACGGTGGCCGGAGAGCCGGTCCAGATGCAGATCCAGGCAAAGGTGCTTTTCATCATCTTCGCTTCCTTGCTGATGCTCACCGGGCTGAACTTCGTGGTGAACGCCACCCGGCTGGGCCGGGCGATCCGGGCGGTGGCCCAGGATCGGCCGACGGCGGCGCTGATGGGGGTGAACGTCGATCGGATCATTATGCTGACCTTCCTGCTCGGCGGCGCCCTGGGGGGAGCAACGGGGGTTCTATACGGGATCCGGATCGGTCGCATCGATCCTTACCTGGGCTTCATCCCCGGGATCAAGGCCTTCACCGCCGCGGTCCTGGGGGGCATCGGTAACNTCACCGGGGCCATGCTGGGCGGGATCGTCCTGGGGGTGTTGGAGGGCTTTGCAGGGGCCTATCTCTCTCAGTTTACCGGCGGGGCCTTCGGGACGGAATATAAAGACATCTTCGCCTTCATGATCCTGATCCTGATCCTGATGTTCCGCCCGACCGGTCTGCTCGGCGAGCAAGTGGGTCAGAAGGCATAATGTAGGCTGGAATTCATTTCGGCTGGCACGAGCGAGGCATTCCTGAGGCGAAGAGGTGCGGGATGATCCGTGCTAAGGCTGTGGAGTGGATCGCCCAGATCCGAAACGGACGCTCGGTCTATCTCATCGGGGTCCTGGGCTACATTGTCGCCGCTCTTCTGTTGATGAACTGGTTGGGTCAGCCCGGGATGCGGGCTGTGGCTTGGTATCCCTTGATCTTCGCCCTGGCCTTCGCCGCCTTCCTGGGCTCCTTGCTGGTGATTTATTACGCCCCGCTGTCCGTAGCGCTGAAGGCCCTCCTGAGTCTGGCCATCCTGCTGGTCCTCCTCCCTATCCTGGGGGTCCGAAACACGTTTCTGTTGGAGATCGCCACGCAGGCAGGGATCTTCGCCGCCATGGCCATCGGGCTGAACATTGTGGTGGGCTTCGCCGGGCTGCTGGACCTGGGGTATGTGGCCTTTTACGCTGTTGGCGCGTATCTGTGGGCCATCTTCGGCTCCCCGCAGGCCAACATCGCCTTTGGGACGAACCGCTTCCCCCTGGAGCCGGAATGGTTCTTCCCATTCCTCTTCCTGGCGGTGGGGGTGGCGGCCCTCACCGGGATCCTCCTGGGGTTGCCGGTGCTGCGACTACGGGGGGATTACCTCGCCATCGTCACGCTCGCCTTCGGCGAGGTGATCCGCGTGATCGTGAACAACCTGGACAAACCGATCAACCTGACCAACGGCCCGCAGGGGATCCGCCCCGTGCAGCGGCCGCCCCTCTTCTTCAAGCCGTGGTTGCACGCCCTGGGGATCCGCCTGGATGACCCCACCCTTTATGCGCTTTATTTCTACTTCCTGGTCCTGCTGGTGATCGGATTCGCCATCTGGATGGCCCGGCGTCTGGAGAACTCGTGGGTGGGGCGGGCGTGGACGGCGATCCGGGAGGATGAGCTGGCCGCCCAGGCCATGGGGATCCCTCTGGTGCGGATGAAGCTGGCCGCCTTCGCCACGGGGGCTTCCTTCGCCGGCGCCATGGGGATGATCTTCGCCGCCAAGCAATATTTCATCAATCCCGAGAGCTTCACGTTCATGGAATCCATCGGGATCCTGGTGATGGTGATCTTGGGCGGAATGGGGAGCATCCCGGGCTCCATCGTAGGGGCTGTGTTGTTGACGATCCTGAACCTTCAGATCCTAAAGGGTCTCTCCCAGATGCTCAACGCGCTGCGCCAGGCCGGGGTGGTGATCCCGCTGATCAACTTCCCCCTCAGCCAGTGGCCGACCCAGCTGGAGCCGGCCAAGTATGAGCGCCTGGTCTTCGGGATCCTGCTTGTCCTGATGATGATCCTGCGCCCCCAGGGCCTGATCCCGGAGCGGCGCCATCGCCTGGAGCTGGCCGAAGCCATGGGGCGAGAAGAGGGGCTGGAGCGCCTGCCTGCGGAGGAGGAGCTCCCGCCGGTGGTGCCTGCGCCGGAGGTCAAGCCCGCACGGGACTGAAACCCAAG
>JGI20132J14458_1000288_pt1 | contig 10643 bp, 11 predicted proteins | sample OctOCTMetagenome_FD_14458 | JGI IMG/M metagenome (IMG submission 14458)
CCCTCATCTCCGAAACCATGTTGGATAGCTCCTGGATCCTGCCCTCAAGCTCTTTAATATCTTTTCTAGTTGCATCCCCAAGGGCTTTGATATCATTTTCAAGGGCTTTGATATCGTCTTTAGTAGCTACTTCCCTCAGGACGGCGTTTATGATAGCCAGCCTTATATCAGGTTCCATGACGATGAGCTCTGCAAGCCTCTTCCTAGCTCTCAGATCCCTCTCAAAAAGATCGACAATCTGATCAGCAGTTAACGAGGACAATTAAAACACCCGAAAACTATAAACCATAAGCGAATAAATACCCAACAAACGGCTTATTGATTCTCTCTTGATATGGAGTTACTTAAATTATTAGAGATGAAGGTTTCCAGATATATATGAGAAGCCCAGATGATCTAAAGAGGCGCTGTATGTGATGAGAGAGGGAAATATATTCCACAATAATTTATCTCTAGTGATGTTGAGTTAAAAGTCCTTGAGTAGCTGGTCGATATAGGGGATAGAATCTTCCTGGACCCTCTTAAGAGGATGCTTTGAATTATATATCTTTAGTCTCTATATAGTTGGGAGCTATTTGAAAGAGGTTGTGTTGGAGAAGGTTAGCAAGGTATATAGGAGTGTTAGGGCTATGGATAATGTTAGCTTCGAGGTTAGCAGGGGATCTATCTTCGCCATTATAGGCCCCTCTGGCCGTGGGAAGACAACTACTCTTAGGGTGATAGCGGGGCTCGAGATCCCTGATTCTGGGAGGATCTATATCGGTGGGAGGGATGTTACATATGAGAAGCCATATGAGAGGGGTGCTGTGATGGTTTTCCAGAACTATGCCCTTTGGCCCCACATGACTGTTTTTGATAACGTTGCGTACGGCCTTAAGATCAGGAGGAGAAGGCTTGGCCTCTCCAGGGCTGATATTGAGAGGAGGGTTAGGGGGGTTCTAGAGCTTGTTGGGTTAGCTGGGTTGGAGAATAGATATCCCCATCAGCTCTCTGGGGGGCAGCAGCAGAGGGTCGCCCTTGCAAGGGCCCTTGCAGTTGAGCCCAGGGTCCTCCTCCTCGACGAGCCTCTAAGCAATCTAGACGCTAAGCTCAGGATTAGGATGAGATCTGAATTGAAGAGGATCCAGAGGGAGGCTGGGATAACAATGATCTATGTAACCCATGACCAGGAGGAGGCTATGAGCCTCGCAGATAGAATCGCTGTTATGAAAGCCGGGAAAATACTCCAGATCGGAACTCCGGAGGAGATCTATAGAAAGCCTAGAAACCTATTCGTAGCACTATTCCTAGGCAGGACATCAGCCATCACGGGTAAATACCTGGGGATGGATGGGAGGTACGCAAGGATCTCAATAGGTGGCCAGATATTAATTGGAACACCTATGGAGGATCTAAGCGGTGAGGAGGAGGCCGTGGCAGTCATAAGGCCAGAAGATCTAGAGGTGGTTGATGAAGCAAAGAGCCAGCCCTATGCATTAAGCGGAAGAGTAATATTTACAATGTATCTTGGACACTCAAGACAGGCCATAGTGGATATAGGTGGAGGAGCAAGAATATCTATTACAGTTAGCCCCAGGAGAAGCCTTGGAGAAAGAGTCACGATCCAGTACTCACCTGACGATATATTGATCTATAGAATAGGTGATTGGAGATACCTACTCCAAGAATAGATCTAATAAAATCGTCTTCAGCTCTATAGTAGATCATGTGTGACCTTGCTCATTCTTATAGTAGATCTGTTTTGCTTTTTATTATATTATGTTGTTAGGTGTATTTAAGCGTGGATCTGGTTTTCGATCTATGGTTTTTATGGCAACAACGCCCATTACAGCTCGAAAGCCTCGTTCTTTTAGGACTGGGATGACGCATATAAGCTTTTAATATTGATTTTTGGGACCCGAAGCCTGAGATGATGGGCTCCTGGAGAGCTCTAGCCCCTTTCACTGCCCCCAGATGACAGATGTAAGCCCGAATAGATAGTTCCGCGTGGAACTTTATTAACTAAGCATATGTCTCTATATAACGCACAATCGATCTCCTACCCTTTTAATCTCCGCACCACATGTTTTTGCAAGCGAGACTGTGACCTTCACCCTTGTATGGTCTCTAATCATTATACTATATTATTTTGAATATTTTATTCCATGAGTCCCTATTTCTTCTTATTTATAACTGAAAGTCCCGCCCTTTCAAGGCGGAGACAATATTAATAACCCCTATATCCTAATCATATTAGTATCTTTATTAATGATGGTAGTGCTTGTGGGCTGAGGTACCCTATAGCTATAATCAATAGAAATGCTGGACACATAACATCAAACCTATGTCTCTGAGGCAGCGATAAAATCCATAGTCCTGAGTCCCCCCACAGAGGGATAGTGGTATCGGGCCGAAGATCCAGCCTAGGGTTGAAACCCTTTTAAGAGGATATAGCTCAAATCTCCCAGCCCTTCAGAGGGGGAGAAGGCCAGATCAATTGTCGTATTTCCTTCTCTTGTTCCACAGCTTTATATATTCATAAGGTTTGAAGCGGAGAATCTTTTGGAGAATCTGTTTCATGGCAGATATAGGCTATGATTTGGAGCTCGAGAAGGTGGTTGACGAGGCTAGGAAGCTGGGTGCTAGGAGGATATTGATTCAGATGCCTGATGGGCTTAAACACCTGGCACCATATATTCTCGAGAAGCTTAGCAGGGATCTCAGCGGTGTTGAGATAGCCTTTTCAGCGTCTCCTTCTTGGGGGGCGTGTGTTTTAGATGATATAGAGGCTTTGGAGGGAGGTTATGATCTATTGATTCACATTGGGCATGTTGAGTACCCCTTTTACAGGCCTAGGCATAGGACTATCTTTATACCAGCATATAGTACTTTGGAGATCCCTGATGATCTTGTTGAGAGGGCATCTGAGATCCTGTCTAGCAGGGGTNTTAAAAGNGTGGCTATATTTTCNACAATCCAACATGCTAGGCAGGTTCCAAAGGTCTCTGAGATATTATCCAGGAGATTCGAGGTTGTGATCCACGGGGGAGGCCCTTCCATTGTTGGGTGTGACTATTCAAAGCCGTACTCGATAAGGGGGCTGGTTGATGGCTATGTAGTTATATCGGGAGGAGTTTTCCACGCCCTAGGCCTTGGACTCGCAGTTCCTGGGAAACCCCTCGTCAAGATAGATCCATATGAGGGGAAGGCCGTTGACATGACGCCCGAGGTTGAGAAGGTTTTGAGAAAGAGGCTCTATATGATCTACAGAGCTGCAGATGCTAGAACATGGGTTTTAGTAGATGGTGTGAAAGGCCAGAACAGGGTTTGGTATAGAAGATATCTTAGAGAGCTGATCGAGAGAAGGGGTGGGAGAGCTATAGAGTATATAGGGTATGTGATAAATAGAGAGGTTCTTCTAAACATAGACACCCCCTCGATAGATGCATATGTAATCCTAGCATGCCCCCGAATACCCACCGATGATCTCGACGAATTCCACAAACCAGTTCTAACCCCTGCAGAGGCTAGAATAGCCCTCACAGGAAAGATCTACGAATATACGCTCCCATGGTAGCAAAAAACATCAGCCCTCCCCCCTACATCCAGACTTCTCCGAGAATACCCTCTCGATACATGGTATTATAGCATTGCCACAGTACTCCCTAAGCTTCTTCAAAACCCTATATATATACTCATCCCTGGTTAGATCTCCTCTAAGAGAATCAATTAGATCGGCAGTCTCCCTACTAACCCTTATATAGAGACTTTTATATCCCCTCGGCAAAGCCCACATCAATAATAGGATGAAGGGGTATAAAGCTGACCTCCCCACAACCCTAGAGAAGGATGGTCCCCCTTAGAGCAGAAGGCGTTCTCTACCTACCATGGAGCCACAATAAGTGGGTCATTACGCTACCCGCAGGCCCTTGCGCCTATCTCTAGGTGCGTTACCCCTATCACCATATAGCATGGAACCAGGGATACAGGTCAACAGGTTTTGTCTGCGAGGTCTATAGTTTTTCATTATTTTTATAGTGAAGGGTGAGCCTTTCGCTTTCAGTTGTAGGTTAATAGCTCTCACTATATTANAGATATGGTGCTGAGCGCTCTATCCAGCGAAGGGTGAGCGGAAAAACCCCGGCTGAGAACCTTGTTGTTTAAGGGTTTGAGGTTTNGGCCTGGGTTTCAGAGTTCTTCAANCAGTATTGGGGTTTCGACAATCCTTTTAGATCCTCTTNTAACTATCTCCAGCTCGATCACANCTCTATCTATGCTATCTTCGATAGCGTTTCTCAGCTCGCTTGGCGTTGATATCTCCTTCCCACCTGCCCTTAGGATCACATCTCCCCTTCTTATCCCAGCATCATCTGCCGGGCTACCAGGTATTGTTCTCACCACGATCACGCCTTTTCTCTCAGCGATGCCCATCATTCTAGCGAGCTCTGGGGTCAGGGGTGCTACGAACACCCCTATCCAGGCTCTAACAGGTCTGCCGTATCTGGATATGAGTGTTATGAATCTCTTAACCTGGTTGATCGGTATTGCGAACCCTATTCCCTGGGCAAACGGGATCATAGCTGTTGTTACTCCAATAGCTTCTCCAACCATGTTTATAAGATGACCTCCACTGTTGCCGGGGTTTATTGCTGCATCTGTTTGGAGCAGGTCCTCGAGCACGATTCTACCCTCGCTAGCTACAATGGTTCTCCCCTTCCCACTTATGACGCCCATAGTTACTGAGGGGCCTGGAATCCCAAGAGGAGATCCTATTACCAGCACGACCTCCCCTACCCTCACCCTGTCCGAGTCGCCCATTCTAAGATATCTAGCCCCAAACCTGTCGACCTCGAATAAAGCTAGATCCCTATATGGATCCCTAGCAAGCACCCTACCAACACCTACCTCGCCATCACTATATACGATCCTAACATTGCTAGCAGACCCAACAACATGGCTATTGGTTATCGCAAGACCATCACCAACTATAAAGCCAGATCCAACACCCCTCACAGGAGCCTCTATAAGGGATAGAGGATCTATGGCCTCCACCACCACTGTTACCACGGAATCCCTAACACTTTCAACAAGGTTTGAGATTTCATCGCTGAACTCCTTGATCCTGCCCATATCATATCCCAAAAATACTATTGAAGCCTGGACTAAATAATACGATAACCCCAGCAATTCTCTAGAGCTTCAAATCCATATAGCTGTACCTCTCCACCCATATGGCTTCCAGGATCTCGCGCCTCTGATCTCCTCACCACCTTGAAAGGGCCGGGTTTCCCAGCCCTCTCACCAGCGGATCATAGATTCCTCTATCTACTCGGATTTACAACTGAAAGCCTCGCCCTTTAGGGCGGGGAGGAGGTCAGCTTCATCATCCCTTATATAAGTTTCCGAGGCTCTTCTATATAGGGGTCTATAGATGTATATAGTGAGTATAGAGGCTGTAGAGTTCAGGGAGTTTAGCGAGAGGGGTGCTAGGGGTGTTAAGAGGAAAACCCTTGTCGATGCTAGTGTTGGTTCTAAGAGGTTCTATCTCAGATACTATAGAGTCGAGCCTGGAGGCCAGACGCCTTTAGATATTCATGATTATGAGCATATAGTGGTTATAACTAAGGGGAGGGGCTCTGTGCTTACAATGGTTAACGGTGCCCCCACTATAAAGAGTGTTAGGCAGGGTGATGTGATATTCATAGCATCTAGAGAGCCTCATCAGTTTATAAACACGGGCTCCTCAGAGCTTGAGTTCCTATGCTTCAGAGGTGCTGATGTTCTCTATAGGGATGAGGTTAGGAAGATCATAGAGGAGGTGAAGACATGAGACTCCCATATCCCAGGTGGATCTATATCGGCGATCTTGCCAAGCCCTCGAGCATAGACGAGGCTATAGGGATTCTCGCTGGCTTCTCAGCCCAGATCGAGGTTCACAAAGTTCTAACCCTCTCAAGGTATATCTCGTCGAGCGGGCTTGGATGGGATCATATACAGAAGGTCTATGACGTTGTGTTCAGAGATCTAGGCCACCTATCCCTCCTATCCCTCTTCGGAGATCCTTTGAAGCCCCTTGCAAGGGGCAGCCCTGATCTAGACTATGCATTGGGATCTATAGCAGAGATAGCTGATCCAGGGCTTGCACTATCAATCACACTATCAACCGTTGTCCCAGCCTATACAGCTATATTGGAGTTCATAGTTAGGAGAACACCTCTGGAAAGGGTTAGAAAAGCCTTTTCAGAGATCCTAGAGGGCGAGATGAGGGATCTAGAGGAGCTCCTCAGGATCCTATCCAATAGGTTTAGAGGGGGTGAAGCTGCAGAGGCTCTCGAGGAGAGGGCTGTAGTGCTATTCGCATCAGCTGGGGCTGAGGATGCCTTAAAGGTTTCTATAGCCTCTATAGCTAGTGGATCGATCCTGGATGAGGTTGCATCTAACAAGGTGCTAGGCGATCTATATAGGAGCATAGATGGTGCTAGGAAGCATGCTGCTGAAAAGCTATATGTTGACAGCAATGCTGTGGTGGCTACTATATCGAGATATGGCTTATCTGGGCTTGCTCTGTGCTGAGCTAGATTAGAGCTAGGGCGTTGATGCGATATATTCTTTCTTGGAAACCACTATGACCTTAACAGCCTTTTCAACGTCTTGTGCGGTTTGGAATGCCTTTTCAACCTCGCCTAGCTCGAATATATGGGTTACTAATTTTTTAACAGGTATCTTCTTCGACGCCAATATCTTTATCGAGGCCTCTATATCCCTCTCTGATGCGGAGTATGATGGTGTTAGTCTAACCTCGTCGTAGAAGATCCTTGATATGGGGATCTCTGCTGTAGATCCAGGCGGAGGTGCTCCGAAGAGAAGGATCTCACCCCCCTTTCTAACCAGCTTGAAAGCCGTTGGAAGGGCTTTTGTGGAGCCTGTCGAGAGAACTACCAGATCATATCTCCTGAGCTCGCCAACCTCTGCTGGGGATATGCATGCATCTGCACCAAGGCTAGATGCTAGCAAGCACCTAGTCTTAGAGAGATCTATTGCAAATATCTCCGAAGCCCCAAAGGATCTGAGGGTCATGGTGAAGAGAAGCCCCATAGGCCCTGAGCCAACGATGGCGACGCTATATCCAGGCCTATAGGTGCTCCTAGATATAGCCCTCAAAACAGTTGCTAGGGGCTCTATAAATGTTCCCTCAATCCAATCTATAGATACTGGGAGGGGGTGTACAGCACCCCTCTCCACATTGATCCTCGGGACTAGGAAGTACTCCGAAAATCCCCCTGGATATATGTTGCTCTCCCTGAAAAGGGGGCAGGAGGTCTCAGACCCTGTGTAGCAGTACCAACACCTCCCGCATGAGACGTGGTGGTGGGTGAAAACCCTCAACCCTGGTTTAAAGTTCTCAACACCTCCACCCACCTCCTCTATAACTCCAACCACCTCGTGACCCAGCACCGGGGGTGTCTCTGTTCCACCCCTTATCTTCTCTAGATCGGTTCCACATATTCCGCAGGCCACCATTCTAACAAGGATCTCCCCGTCCCCTGGCTTTGGAATATCGAGATCCACTACCTCCAGCCCTCCACCCTTTTTCACAAGGGCTGCTCTCAACTAGGCCCCTTATTAGGATTCTACCAAAGATATATAGGGCGATCTATTTGAAGGCCGCTGTCCTCCACTCCCCAGGGGATCTGAGGGTAGAGGAGATAGAGTCTCCAAAGCCTAGGAGGGGATCAATAGTGGCTAGGGTTCTCATAGCGCTTACGTGTGGCACAGATGTTAAGCTGTATAGGAGGGGGCATCCATTTGCTAGGCTTCCAAATGTGATCGGCCATGAGTTTGTAGGCGTTGTTGAGGATCTTGGAGAGGGGGTTCCCGAGGATCTCAGGGGGAGGGTTTTTGTGACTATGAACACCTCTCCATGTGGGGTTTGCTTCTACTGCGTTAGGGGGAGGGAGAATCTATGTGAGAGGCTTGGCGAGACCATAATAGGCTTCACAGTTCCGGGGGCATATGCTGAGATGATCGAGATCCCTGAGAGGATTTGGAGGAGATATTTCTACCAGATCCCACCGGGTTTAGATCTCGTTGAAGCAGCATTTCTAGAGCCCTTATCAACAGTTGTGCATGGCCAGAGAATCCTCGGGGGTGTTGATGGGGAGTGGGTCGCCGTTATAGGCTCTGGGCCTATTGGGTTGATGCACCTACAGCTTCTAAAGCTAAGAGGTCTCAGAGTAGCTGTTATAGATAGGCATTGGGAGAAGCTGGATGTTGCCAAGAGGCTTGGGGCTGACATTGTGGTTAACTCTAATGAGGAGAGGCCTGAGGATATAGCTAGATCTATAAATAGTGGTAAAGGCTTCGACGCCGTTGTAGAGGCTGCGGGGAAGCAAGAGGCTTGGGAGCTGGCCATAAGGCTTGTGAGGAGCGGTGGAAAGATCCTGTTCTTCGGAGGCCTTCCAAGGGGCACATCGATCTCCATTGATAGCTATAGAATCCACTATGAAGAGATAGAGGTTAAAGGGGCATTTCACACAACTCCGAGGGATGTTGATGAAGCGTATAAACTTATAGAGGGTAGAAGGCTAAGGCTCAGAGAGCTTGTTAGCGGGGTCATGCCGTTGGAAAGGGTTAGAGAGGCTCTGGAGAGCATGGGAAGGGGTGCAGGGCTTAAATACGTTATAAAGCCATGACGCTATAACCAACGCTATAACCCCCCAAACCTCTATATTAACGGTGAAGAGGAATCCGGGATCTGAGTGGTGATGACCACATACTTTACTGATCTGGGTAAAACACACAACTGAAAGCCCCATCCTTTTGGGATAGGGAGGAGTCAGCTCCTCTGAGATCGGCTGCCCTGTGTTGGTGCTAGGAGGGTTTTAGCGTCTATTCTTGTGAATTTCTTGAGCCTGTAGATCGGTACTGAGAAGAATCTATTCATTTTATATGTTTCGTGGAGGCTCCCCACTATAGGGATCTTCTCTCCGCAGAATTTACATCTATTGTCCTTTGTAAGTCTCCAGCTTATGATCTCAAATCCATATCTCTCTATAACGATGTTACCACAGCTGGGGCAGTATGTATGCTCGTATGGGTGGCCCGGGACGTTGCCTATATACACATATTTCATCCCCTCCCTCTTTGCAAGCTCTATATGCTTCTCAAGGGTTTCTATAGGTGTCCAGGGATAGTCCATCATGAGGTAGTCTGGGTGGAATCTCAGGAAGTGCAGAGGCGTTTCGGGCCCGAGGTTGTCGTGTATCCATCTAACTAGTCTCCTAGCCTTCTCCAGATCATCTCCTACCTTGGGTATAACGAGGTCTGTGACCTCTATATATATACCCTTTCGCTTGAGCTCCAGCAGCGCGTTGAAAACAGGCTCATAGCTTGGGATCAATATGAATTTCCTGGCAAAGGCATCGTCACCGTTACCCTTGAAATCGACTGTGATGGCATCGAGGAATTTCGAGAGAAGATCTATGGCCTCGTCTGTGAGATACCCGTTAGAGACGAAGGTGTTGAAGAGACCCCTTCTATGGGCCTCGACACCGACGTCGTGGGCGAACTCAGCGAATATAGATGGCTCGTTATAGGTGTATGTGACACCCTGGGCGCCGGCCTTAACAGCTAGATCAACTACCTCCTCAGGAGTGACCTCGAAGCCCTCGACAACCCTCCTCTGAGAGATATCGAAGTTCTGGCAATACATACAGGCCCAGCTACAGCCGGTAGTCGCTATCGAGAGAACCATAGATCCTGGGTGGAAGTGGCTTGAGAGGCTTCTTCTCAATTGGATCCACATGGGCGGTTATGATCTTCCCATAGTTGAGGAGATAGAGCTCGCCATCCCTGTTACCCCTCACACCGCAGAAGCCGATCTGCCCAGGGGAGAGCTTACACTTCCTAGCACAGGCTGTGCACTCAACCCTCCTGTTACCCAGATCCCTATATAGTAAAGCCTTCTTCATACCCTCTCAGATTATATAGCGCTTGAGGAGTTAAAAGAACCATTTAACCCGAGATTAAAAGGAAGAAATCAGTCTATGATATAGATGCTTCTAGCAACTAGAATTACAGCTGAAAGCCTCGCTTTTTAGGGTGGGAAAGAGGTCAGATGCCACCTCTCTAGATCCTCTGTGGCTTATTAGCAGAGCTTATTATCCTCTTAGAGTAGGATCTGATGGTGCAAGCCATGGTCAAGGTTCTGCTTCTCATAATGTCAGGAGACGAAAAGGCTGATCTAGGTGTGAGATTTGCATATAGATCTCTCGAGGATAATAGGTTCGAAGATCTAAAGGTGATCTTCTTCGGCCCAAGCCAGAAGAGAATAGTATCGTACGAGGGTGAGATGAAAAAGATGCTTGAAGAGCTGAGGAGGAAGGGGTGCTATAGATGCTGCTTGCATAAACGTGGCCAAGAGCCTTGGCATCGAGAAAAACCTAGAAGATCTAGGGGTAAACCTCGTGCCCGTAGGAAATAGAATAGCATATTTCCTTGAAAAAGGCTATCAGGTTATCAGCTTCTAACCCCGGCCGCTTGTCCCTCGATGATCATTGATTGTCATTGATATTAATTTGTTTTGGATTGTTTTGCTTCTTGATCCACAGGGATGCTATAGCATCCCTGTGGTCATCGAGGGACTTCCACCTCCCCCAAAGAGA
>JGI20132J14458_1000290_pt1 | contig 10598 bp, 8 predicted proteins | sample OctOCTMetagenome_FD_14458 | JGI IMG/M metagenome (IMG submission 14458)
GCGCTTCTATTGAAAGCGCGGCGCAACGCGTTGCCCAGGCGCCTGCGCGAATCAGGGGGTCTTTTTGACCGACGCAGGCCGACCGCGGGCCGAAGGCCTTCGCGCCGATTGAAATCGGCCCCTCAAGGCGCTTGCGCGCCGGGCGTCGGCCTTCGCCGACGCAAAGGGGATTCTTCGGTCGGCGCAGGCCGACCGTTGGCCGAAGGCCTCTGGAGGCCGAATTCATTCGGCGTGCAGGCCGACCGCGGGCCGCAGGCCTCCCGAGGTCGAATTCATTCGACCCGCACGCCGAGTTGGCCGAAGGCCTCCTGAGGCCGAATTCATTGGACACGATCACGGGAACGATACGGAGGGGAGATGCGGCGTCCGGTTCGCATCCTGGGCGTGCCCATGGACCTGGGGCAGGGGCGGCGCGGCGTGGACATGGGGCCCAGCGCGGTCCGCTACGCTGGTCTGCAGGCCCGCCTGGAGGGCCTGGGTTACCAGGTGGAGGACGGAGGAAACATCATCGTGCCGGTCCCGGAGGAGGTGCGTGCCGTCGGCCCCGGCGGGATGCGCCACCTGGAGGCGGTGGCCGAGACCTGTGAGCGGGTGTTCCAGGCGGTGCGGGAGACGGTGGCGGATGGGCGCTTCCCCATCATCCTGGGCGGAGATCATTCCATCGCCATGGGGACGATCGCCGGGGTCATCGCTGCGGCGGGGCCGACCGGCGTGTTGTGGATCGACGCCCACGGGGATTTCAATACACCGGAGACCTCGCCCTCCGGCAACATCCATGGCATGCCACTGGCCCATCTGGTCGGCCGGGGCCACCCCCGCCTGATCCGGATCGGCGGGCCGGAGCCCAAGCTCCGGCCCGAACAGGTCGTCCTCATCGGGGTGCGCTCTCTGGACCCCGAGGAACGCCGGGCCATGGCGGAGAGCGGCATGCTGATTTTCACCATGCGGGAGATCGACGAGCTGGGGATCGCCACGGTGGTCCGGCAGGCCCTCACCCGCCTGAAGGCGTGGCCGCGCCTCCACGTCAGCCTGGACCTCGACGTCCTGGATCCCCAGGTGGCGCCCGGGGTGGGCACGCCGGTGCCCGGCGGGCTGACCTATCGCGAAGCCCATTTGATGATGGAGATCCTGGCCGATAGCGGCCGGGTGGGCTCGGTGGATGTGGTGGAGATCAACCCGATCCTGGACGAGCGCAACCGCACTGCCGAGCTGGCCGTGGAGCTGCTCGCCTCCCTGCTGGGTCAGCAGATCCTGTAGCGCGCTATCCCTCCCGGGGCAACCGGTGGACCACCAGCGGCCCCAGGAGCGCGCTGAGGAGCACATATGCGGTTGCAAGGGGAACAAAAGTCACGGTGGGCAGGGTCAGGCCCACCAGCCCGGCGATCACCCCGGAGAGCTCCCCCCGCGCGATCAAGAGAGCCCCTGCCCGAGCACGCGCCCATCCCCTGATCCCAGCCCGATGGGCCGCGATCCATCCGGTGAGCCCCTTGGTCAGCCCGGTGGCCAGTGCGAGGAGGACCGCCAGGGGCAGGACGGGGAGGAGCAGCCCCGGATCCGTGCGCAGGCCCAGGGTGATAAAGAAAACCGTGGCGGACAGGTCCCGCACCGGCCCGATCAGCCGCCGGGCCCGCTCTTTCACCGGATCCGAGATCGCGATCCCCAGGAGGAAGGCCCCCACGGCCGCCGGGATCCGAAGGGCCAGGGCGATCCCTCCCGCCAGCAGCACCAGCCCGAACAGGGAAAGCAGAAGCACCGCCTCGTTCTCATGATCGATGGCCCGGCTGAGGACCTGGCCGTAGCGAATGGCGATCCCCATGGCGGCGACGGGCAAGAGGAGGGACAGCAGCAGGGGCCCGACGGCCACCCCATCGGTTCGAAAAAAAGAGCACCATCACCGGCGGCAGCAGGAGAGCGATCAACAGGTCCTCCAGGATCGAGAGGGAGACGGCCACGCGCGCCTCCGCGCGGCCTTCCCATCCCAGCTCGTCGATCAGATGAGCGAGGATGCCGGAGGAGGTGACAAAGGTCACCCCGCCCATCAAGAGGGCCAGAGGCAGCCCCCACCCGAACGTCAGCGCCAGCAGAAAGCCCGGCGTGAAGTTCAGGAGGGCATCCACGAGGCTGTCCGGGAAGTGAGCCCGGAGCGCGTCCCACAGCTCCCGACCGCTGTATTCCAGGCCCAGCATGAACAGCAGGAGGAGGGTGCCGATCTCCGCCGTGGTCCGGACGAAGGGCTCGCTCAGCCGAAGGGCGAGGAGGCCTCCTTCGCCGAAGGCCAGGCCGACGAGCAGGACGAGGGGGATTGGGGAGAAGGCGAGGCGATGCGCCAGGCGGTGGACCAGGGCCAGGCCCAGGAAGATCGCCCCCAGCTCGACCAGGATCATCCCCGCCTCCGGCACCGGATGCCCGCCCGGCTCCGAGAAGACCCGGGGAGCGCGGAGAACCGCTCTGCGCTCCCCGGGCCCAGCGCCCCGCTCCAGGAGCCGGGGGCCTCAGCGCTCCGCCCCGCGGCCCTCCGCCATGCCCGGCTCCGGATACGCCGGCCCGGCCACGAGAGGACTCACCAGATTGCGGAACTCCACGCGGCTCCATCCGCATCGGGTGCAGGCCACCCGGAGCTCCTCCACATAGGGGTCATGGTCGTCCGGCTGGACCGCCGCCCAGCGGAGCCGGCCTCCGCACTGCGGGCAGGTCGGGGTGATCAGCCAGGCGTAAACCCCGGGCGGGACGATGAGGGCCAGCCCGGTCATGATCAGGGCCAGCCCGATGCCGATGAGGGCCGGGCCCTGGGGCCGGAGCGCAAGCCAGATCCCCAGCCACAGGAGGGCGAGGAAGGCGATGAAGACGCGCACGTAACGGTATCGGATGGACAGCATCGGCTCCCCCTCACAGACGGCGCGGGCTCATTCTTTCTTTGCGTTCTTGGAATTGGCGGTGAAGATGGGCAGATGACCCAGGGCGATGATGTGCCGCCACTTCGCTCGCTCCCCCTCCGTGAACACGGCGGCCTCGGCGATCACGATGGCCCCCGCCTTGTTCATCAGCAGGCGCATCGCCTGGAGGGTGGATCCGGTGGAGATCACATCGTCCACCAGCACCACCTTCCGGCCGCGGACCAGCTCGATATCCTTCTCATCCAGATAGAGGGTCTGGGGCTGGCCGGTGGTGATGGAGAGGGTCTCGGCGCTCAGGGCCTCGCCCATGTAGGGCTTGTAGCTCTTGCGCAGGATCACATAGGGAAGGCCGGTTTCGATGGAGAGCTGATAGGCGAGGGGGATGGCCTTCGCCTCCGGGGTGACGATCACCTCGGCCTCCTTGGGGATCCGCCGGGCCAGCTCTTTGGCCGCCGCCAGGACCACCTCCGTGTCCCCGAGCATGTTGAAGATGGCGATGCGCACGCCGGGGGCGATCTCGAACAGCGGGAGATGCCGGACCAGGCCGGCGATCTCCACGGTGTAGGTCTCGCGCTTCGGGCCCATCGGGTCCACCTCCACCCAGGATGCCGGGGATATTATACCATCCTCACGAGGAGTATAATGGCCATGAGGGCGGATCGATCGGCAGGGCGCGTTTTCACGTTTTCATGGGCGGGAAAGCGCTTCCCCTGTCGGAATGGGTGATCCGGGAGCGGGCGGCCCTCTATCGCGAGCGGCCGGATTGGGTAGAGCCCCTGCTGGAGAGCGAGGAGCGGCTGGGATTTCACGAACTGGGCGGGGACATCGGGATGGGGCCTGTGTTCTGTCATAATAGACCTGCTTACCGTGCAGAGCCCTCCGGAGGAGAAGGAGATGTCGGAACGCGCGGCGCCGCACATCGATCGGGGATGGGAGCTGCATGCCCAGCGCCGTTATGAGCAGGCCATGGAGGAATTCCGCAAGGCCATCGAGGTGGATGGGAACGCCATCGACGCCTACTACGGCCTGGGCTTGGCTGCGAAGGCGGCGGGCCGCACGGAGACCGCCATCGCCGCCTTCGAGAGGGTCCTCGCCTTACTTCCCACGGTAGAGGACCGGGGCAAGGCCCAGATCCTCTCCCGCCTGACCCAGGCTCACCTGCAGCGGCTGCGAGGATCCGATGGAGAAGCGTGAGCGCCTCCAGGCAGCCCTCCGGGGCGAGCCCGTGGACCGCCCGCCGGTGGCCCTCTGGCGCCACTTCCCGGTGGCGGATCAGGATCCCCGGGCCTTCGCCGAGGCGGTGGTGGAATTCCAGCAGCGCTTCGATTTCGACTTCGTCAAGATCACCCCCGCCTCCAGCTACTGCGTCCGGGACTGGGGGGTAGAGGACGTCTGGGAAGGGGATACCGAAGGAACCCGACGCTACATCCGGCACCCGGTTCAGGATCCCGAGGACTGGACGAGGTTGCCCGTTCTGGATCCCGAGCGGGGGGTCCTCGGGGAGCACCTCGAAGCGGTGGCCCGCATCCGGCAGGCCCTCCCCGAAGTTCCCCTCGTGGTCACCGTGTTCAGCCCCCTGGCTCAGGCGAAGAACCTGACCGGCTCCCAGCGGCTGTTGCTGCATCTGCGCCAGGCCCCGAAGGCCCTGGAGAGAGGGCTGGAGACGATCACCGAGAGCACCTGTCGCTTCGTCCGGGCTGCCCTCGCACGGGGGGCGGATGGGATCTTCTACGCCGTGCAGCACGCCTCGTATCTGCTGCTCTCGCCCGAGGAATACCGGCGTTTCGGCCGTCCGTATGATCAGGCGATCCTGGAGGAAGCGGGCGGGGCCTGGCTGAATCTCCTTCACCTGCACGGCGAGGCGGTGATGTTCGATCTGTTCGTGGATTACCCGGTGGCGGTCTGGAACTGGCATGATCGGGAGACCCCGCCGGCCCTGGCGGAGGCGCAGCGGAAGGTCTCCGGGGCGGTGCTCGGGGGGCTCTCCCGGGTGAAGGCCCTGGTCCGGGGGACGCCGGAGCAGGTGATCGCAGAGGCCCGGGAGGCCATCGCCCAGACCGGAGGCCGGCGCTTCATCCTGGGCACCGGTTGCGTGGTCCCCATCCATGCCCCTGAGGTCAACCTGCGGGCAGCCCGCCGCGCCGTGGAGATGCTCCCCCGGTAAAGCTCCGTTCTTCTCTCCTTCGCCCCGAACACGGAGCCCTTCAAAAAAGCGCGCAGAGGGCCGTTTGCTACCCAGCCCTCTGCGCCGGGATGGCGCCCCCTCCGGGATTCGAACCCGGACACGCCGCTTAGAAGGCGGCCGCTCTTTCCCTTTGAGCTAAGGGGGCGATCTCAGTGTAAAGAAAAACCCACCCAACCGGAGTAGGAAAAAAGTCCCAGGGGATACCCCCGCGGCCCGGCCGCCGCCGAAGTCAGCGTGCTCTCTTTAGAGAACGGGGAGAACCGAAGGGAATAAACGGCTCGCCTCTGCAGGAGGTCGAGCCCTGGATCGGAAGCGGTGAATCGGGGATGCTCCGGCTGAGCCATCGACGGAGCCTGCCGTAAAATGATAAAGACTGCCCACCGGGCTGGCTCTACGATAACACAATCCGCCCGCTCTGTCAAGGCCAAGGGATGGCGCTTTTAAGCGGTTTGCTCTCTCTGCTCGAAGACGAACCGGCCCTACAGGAGGCCCGCCGCGCGCTGGCGGCAGGCCATTCCGCGGGGATCTCCCTCCCCCGGACGGCGTGGCCCTTCTGGATCGCGGCGCTGCTACAGGAAGCGCCGCGGCCGACGCTGATCGTGGCCGGGACGGCGGAACGCGCCCAGCGGATGGCCCAGGACCTGGCCCTCTATCTGGGGCCGGAGCGCATCCATCTGCTACCCGAGCCGCCGGTCCTCCCCTATGAGCGCGCCCCATGGCCCCCCGAGATCCGCGCGGAGCGGCTGACGGCCCTGGCCGCCCTCGCCGGGCTGAACGGCGACCCCGCCCCGGTGGGCGTGGCCTCCGCCCGCGCCCTGCGGCTCCGGACGCTGCCGCCCCGCCTGTTCCACCGCCTGCGCCGGATCATCCGGACCGGCCAGGAGCTGCCCCTGGAGGGCTTCGTCCGCTACCTGCTGGAGGCCGGCTACGAGCCGGTCACCATGGTGACCCACCCCGGCCAGTTCGCCCGGCGCGGGGGCATCCTGGACCTCTTCCCCTCGACCGCGCCGGAGCCGGTGCGGATCGAATGGGAGGCCGATCGCATCCTCAGCATGCGCGCCTTCGATCCATCCACCCAGCGGACCCTGCGACCGGTGGAGCAGGTGCGCATCTTCCCGGCCCGGGAGGCGCTGCCCGGCTATGGGCCCGCGGCGGCCGCCCGGCTGGCGACCTGGGAGCCGGCGGCCGAGGCCGCGGCGGAACGGGAAGCTCTGGAGCGGGAGCGCCAGGCCCTGGCCCAGGGCGCGCCCTTCCCGACCCTCGAGTTCTACCTCCCTTACTTCTATGGGGATGCGACCACCCCTCTCGCGTATCTGCCCGAGGATGGATGGGTGATCCTCCTGGACGAGACGGAGATCCGGGAGGCGTGGGAGGAGGTGGATGAGGAAGCCCGGGCCTTGCGGGCCCGCGGGGAGAGCGCCGGGTTCCTCCCCCCCGATTATCCGGACCCCCTGGTGGATCGCGTGCAATGGGAGAGCGCCCTGCGCCGGCGCCCCGCCCTTCGGATCACCGCCCTGCCGGAGGAAGGAGGATCTCCGGCGTTGCCCTTCGAGGCCCCGCCGCGCTTCGGCGGGCAGATCCAGCGCATGATCGAGGATGTCGCCCGGCGCCTGCAGCTCCGGGAGGCGGTGGTGATCGTGAGCCGGCAGGCGGGCCGCCTGGCGGCAGTATGGGCCGACCACGCCCCGGGCCTGCGGGAGGCCACCCAGGCCGTCTCCTCCCTGGAAACGCCCCCGCTCCCGCAGCGGATCTACTTCCTGAGCGGGGCGCTGAGCAGCGGCTTCCTCTTCCGCTCCAAAGACGGCCGCCGCCTCGCCCTGCTCACCGACGCGGAGCTCTTCGGGGTGCTCCGTCCCCTCCCCTGGCGCCGCCGCGCCCGACGGGGCCCGCCCCCCGAATGGATTCGGGAGCTGCGGGAGGGCGACTACGTGGTCCACGAGGATTTCGGGATCGGGATCTTCGAGGGCCTGGTCCGCCTCAACCTGGATGGGGTGGAGCGGGAGTATCTGGTGGTGCGCTACGCCGGCAACGACCGGCTGTATGTGCCGGTGGATCAGGCGGACCGGGTCAGCCGGTATGTGGGGCCGACGGATCAGCCGCCCGAGATCCATCCTCTGGGGGGCGGGGAGTGGGCCCAGGCGCGGGCGCGGGCGCGGCAGGCGGCGGCCGAGGTGGCCCGGGAGCTGCTGGAGCTTTACGCCCGGCGGGAGGTGGCCCGGGGCCATGCCTTCTCGCCGGACACGCCCTGGCAACGGGAGCTGGAGGCCTCCTTCCCCTTCGTCGAGACGGAGGACCAGCTGCGGGCCATCGAGGAGGTCAAGGCGGACATGGAGCGGCCGCGGCCCATGGATCGCCTGCTCTGCGGGGACGCCGGTTTCGGGAAGACGGAGGTGGCCCTGCGGGCGGCCTTCAAGGCGGTGATGGACGGCAAGCAGGTGGCCCTGCTGGCGCCGACCACCATCCTGGCTCACCAGCACTATGAGACCTTCCGCGCCCGCCTGGCCCCCTTCCCGGTGGTGGTAGAGGTCCTCACCCGGCTGCGCTCCCCCCGGGAGCAGGCGGAGATCCTGCGCCGGCTCCGGGAGGGGGAGATCGACATCGTCATCGGCACCCATCGTCTGCTCCAGCCGGACGTGGCGTTCAGGGACCTGGGGTTGGTGATCATCGACGAGGAGCAGCGCTTCGGGGTGATGCATAAGGAGCATTTCAAGCGCTTGCGAGCGGAAGTGGACGTGCTCACGCTCACGGCCACACCCATCCCCCGCACCCTCTATCTGGCCCTGAGCGGCCTGCGGGACATCAGCCTGATCCAGACGCCCCCCGAGGAGCGACTGCCCGTCCAGGTCTACGTGGGGCCTTACGACGACCGGCTGGTGCGCTCCGCCATCATGCGGGAGCTGGACCGCGGGGGACAGGTTTTCGTGGTTTACAACCGGGTGCACGGCCTGGAGGCCTGGAAGGAGCGGCTCCAGGCCCTGGTGCCGGGGGCCCGCTTCGGCATGGCTCACGGCCAGATGCCGCCCCGGCAGCTGGAGAAGACGATGATGGCCTTCACCCGGGGAGAGATCGACGTGCTGGTGGCCACGGACATCATCAGCAGCGGCCTGGACATCCCCAACGCCAACACGATGATCGTGATCCGGGCGGACCTCTTCGGCCTGGCCCAGCTCTACCAGCTGCGGGGGCGGGTGGGCCGCAGCGTGCTGCAGGGCTACGCCTACTTCCTGTATGATCCGAAGGTCCCCCTCACCGCGGAGGCTCGGGAGCGCCTGATGGCCATCTACGAGATCCCCGGGCTGGGCGGCGGGTTCCAGCTGGCCATGCGGGACCTGGAGGTGCGGGGCGCAGGGGAGATCCTGGGCACCCGTCAGCACGGCCACATCGCCGCCGTCGGCTTCGATCTCTACATGAAGATGCTGAACCGGGCCATCGCCGAGCTGCGGGCGGAGCGGGAGGGCGAGCCGCCGCCGCCGGCCCCGGAGGGCGTGACCCTCAACCTCCCCTGGCCCATCGGCCTGCCGGAGGATTACATCCCCGACCCCGCCCTGCGGCTGCAGCTCTACCGCCGCATGGCGGCGATCCAGACCCTGGAAGGCGTGGCGGAGATGGCCCGGGAGCTGGAGGATCGGTTCGGCCCGCTCCCGGAGGAGGCCCGCAACCTGCTCCAGCAGCTGCGCTTCAAGATCCTGGCCGCCCGGGCGGGGATCGAGCGGATCCACGTGGAGGGGCGAACCCTGGTCCTGCGGCCGGCCCCGGCCGGGGCCGATGGGATCGCGCGGGAGCTGGGCGGCTGGATCGCCGACGGCGCCCTCCGCATCCCCCGCCGCCCCACCTGGCCCCAGGATCTGGAACGAGCCCTCCGACGCTGGGCCGGGCTGCCCGAAGCCGCCGGAGGCCGTTGAAGAAGCCGCGGACTCGGATCCTCCGGGGCCACGCGCAGCGCCTCCGCCCACGGCCCCGCATCCCCGCCACCCCACCCGAACGCCCCCGCTCTCTGGACCGCACCGATGCGGCACAGGGTGGACCCTGCGGCTGCAGCGCGGGCCTCCTCGACCGCAGGGCGCATCCATCTCCTGCGCCCGCCCGGTTCCGGATCCCGGGCCCCGCCTTAGGGTCCGCCGGAAAGGCGTAGCAACGCCTCCCGTTCGGCCAGATACAGGAAATCGGCCGGCCGCCCCTGCGGCAACGGCGGCGGCGTGGCGACCCACTCCAGGGCCTCCGAGACCCAGGCCAGCCACCGCCCATCGGCCGAGAGGACCGGGTTGTAGCTCGGCCCGACCAGCCGACCGGCCTCGCCCCGGCTCAGGATCGTCACCCGACCCGTCGCCCGATCCCACACCGCCAGCCACAGGTCGCAGGGCCGCCCCCACACCGGCCGGGCGGGACACTCCGTCGCGCCCACCGACCCCAGGTTGCGCGCCCGGGTGGCGAAGACCACCCAGCGGCCATCCCCCGAGATCGCCGGACCCTCGGCCGCCCCATCCCCCGGCTCCCCCGCCGCGTTCGCATCCACCAGCTCCATCTGCACCGTCTCCCGGTCATACAGGTAGATGTGGCGACAGAAAGGCAACGGCTCCGCCCAGGGCCAGGGCGCGCAGGGCTTCAGCGGGCGATCCACCAGCCGGGCCGCGGCGGCGAAGGCCAGGAAGCGGCCGTCGGCCGAGAGGGCGATGCCCCCTTCCCACGCCCCATCGGTGCCGGGAACCAGCTGCAGGCCACTGGGCTGGGGAGGATCCTCGGGCCGAACCGGCCGGCTGACCCAGACGGTCTTCCCCGTCTCCCGGTCGTAGAGGAAGACATCGAACTGGCCGTTGCGGTCCTCCGGGACCACGCCGTCGTCCTTCGTGACGAAGGCCAGAAAGCGGCCGTCGGCAGAAAGGGCCACGAGGTCGCCGCCGGAGGCGGCAGGGGATTCGGTGGGCGGATGAACCCGATGGAGCCGCTGGCTGTGGCGGTCATAGAGATACACCCCGGGGCCGGGGTTACAGGCGCTGTCGTTGGCCCAGGCGATCCAGCGGCCGTCGGCGGAGAGGGCAGGGCCGGCGTGGCCGGCCAGCCCCATACGGGAGACGCCCCCAGGGAGCCATTCCAGCCCGCCGGTGAGGCGGTCATAGACGGCCAGGGGGTAGCAATCGGGATCGGCAGCGGAGGCGGGGAGCGGGGAACGGGCGAAAAAGGCCAGCAAGCGGCCGTCGGCCGAGAGAGCCGGGCCGATGCCGGCGGCCGGCTGCCCCTCCGGGCCCACGCGCAGGGGCTCAAAGACCCCCCGCCCGGCGTCCCAGAGAAAGAGGGACTCCCGGTCCATCCCCACCCCCCAGCGGCCGTCGGCGGACAGACGAAGCCGATCTCCGAGGCCGAGCAGCCGGATGAGCTCGGGAGCGGCCGTGGGAACCGGCGTCGCAGTGGGGAGCTGGGTCGGGGAGGGCGAAGCCCCGGGCGCGGAGGTCGCGGGCCGATCCGGGGATGCCCCTATGCATCCTCCCAGCAACCCCAAAAAGCTCAGCATCAGGAGAACTTGG
>JGI20132J14458_1000306_pt1 | contig 10315 bp, 11 predicted proteins | sample OctOCTMetagenome_FD_14458 | JGI IMG/M metagenome (IMG submission 14458)
GCGTGGACGTGAGGCTTGACGGGAACCCCAACCTCATGCACCACAAGTTCATGGTAATAGACGGGCACATCGTGGTGACCGGGAGCTACAACTGGTCGTCGGCGGCCGAGGAAAGGAACGACGAGAATATAGTGGTCATAATCGACAGGGATGTGGCCCAGAGGTTTGTGCGGGAGTTCGAAAGGGTCTGGCAGACGGCGAGCCCGTAAGGCCGCCCTATAACTGGACTCTCGGGCCACGAGTCCTTATTTCTCGGTGACGAGTGCCGTAGGGCGATGATTCGGGAGCTCCACATCAGGAACTTCAAGTCTGTGAAGGCGGCCGACCTCAGCTGCAAGAGGGTGAACGTCTTCATCGGGGAGCCGAACACGGGAAAGTCAAACATTCTCGAATCAATTGCGCTATTGCACCTTTTCGCCGACCGATACACATATTACCAAGAAGACGACGTCTCGTTCATGTTGAGGGTTTCACAGTGGACCCAACTCTTTCACGACCAAGACCCATCCCAGCCCCTCTACGTAACAGCGGATAAAACGAAGGTCGAGCTACGCTACAACAGCGAGAAGAAGAGGATCGATGTTTACATCGATAAGGACAGGATCGTATCGCTCTCTCCTGACATGCTTTACGTCAGCGGTGAGAACGGAGAGCGCCCGGCCCGTTATGCGTTCTATAGGTTCAGGGAGAGGGACGAGTTCCCCTCCAGAGAAACGAACTTCGTCGTCCCGCCGGATGCCCCTAACATGGTACAGGTGATCAGGAGCAGGAAGGAGGTGATGGAGGCCTTACAAAGTCTGTTGAGCAAGCTCAACCTCAACTTAGTGTTAGATATTACGGGACTGACGATAAGGCTGGAGTCCATCACTCCAGTTGGGGAAGGAGTTCGCGAGGCGCTCTACCTCCCATATTCGGCGCTATCGGAGTCGCTACAGAGGATTATCTTCTACACCGCTATCGTGCTCGGCAACAAGAACGTGACCGTGGCTCTTGACATGCCTGAGGCCCACATGCACCCGCCACACGTAAAGAAGCTCGCGGAGCTGATAGCCCTCGACGAGAACAACCAGTACTTCATCACGACCTACAGCCCATATCTGCTAATGTCTCTGATCGAGAAGACCCCGAAGGACGAGCTGAGCGTCTTCCTGACATACAAGGATCGCAATGAAACGAAAGTAAAAACGCTCGCGAACGAGCAGATAGAAGAGGTCCTCGACATGGATCTGGACGTCTTCTTCAACCTCGACAAGTTCTGGAGGAAGGCACCGCGTAATAGCCCCTCATTTCGTTCAAATTCCAACCTTCTTTTCTTTCGCTTCCTTCCACATGCCCTTGGCAGGAGATGCGTTGACGGATTGGACAGACTGGTATGCCAGCCTCTGGGCCTTCAGGAACCTCCTCATTTCAGGGTTGGCGACGAAGTTGTCAGGGTCAAGAACCTCATCGACCCGATCGGGGCTGTTCAGGACCTCAACGTCATACGCTTCCCTGATCTCCCTGAACCACGAGGGACCTTGAATCTCAACCAAGTTTGAAACGAATACCTTCCTCCCGAGGCGGGCCGCCTCCCTCACAGCGTGAACAGGTTCCAATTCTCCGGCCTCCGCAACGATCAAGATGTCAGAGAGGAGGGCTACGGCCCTCTCCGAGATGGTGAGACCTTCATCCGAGACAGTCAAATTGAGCGGGCTTACCACAACCTGCTTTCTCATCAGCTCCGACTGGAGCCCAGCGACATCCAGTTGGAGGGCACCGGCAGAAGGAACGAGACGGCAACGGCCGTGCCTCCCCGATCGAGGGCGGCTTTGAGGGCAGCCGCGCCTATGCCCTTTACGAGGCCGCTGACCACCGTCGCCCTCTCCCTTACGAGGTTCTCGACGAGCCTTACTGCGAACTCCAGCCCCTCACCCGACGGCTCAGTCGTGCCGACGATAGCGACCCTTGGAGAGGGAAGGGGAGCGGAGAGCCTGCCGGCGAGCTGAAAACGGAGCCCTGCGTAGGGCTCCTCGGCCCTCAGGAGACTCCTTCCCAGAAGCCCCTTCAGGTCCACTTCTCCGGGCATTCCAGAAAGAGCCCTGATGGATGACTCATAAAGGGAGCAGGCCTACCTCTCAGGGGCCGCGCAGGTCGATCCGCAACTCGTCGAGCTCCTCCAGCGCCTCACCACAGCTGAGGACCTCATAGGCCAGCTCGTCCCTGACCCGGTAGAGCCTGACGAGGTTGACGAGCTCCCCTCCGGTCCTCAGAACCTTCTCGACGAACTCGAGGTCCTGCGTCGAGACGAAGACCTGCGTCCCTCCCTTCAGGGCCGCCACGGCGAACCACTCGGCCACCATTTCGGCTAGAAACGGATGCAGGCTCCCGAAACCGTCAACGATGAAGACCCCGCCAAGGACGAGGCTGGAGGCCAGCACGAGCCGGACCGACTTCCTGAAGCCGTCACCCATAGCAGACAAGGGAAGCGGCTGCTGCCCTTCGAGATGGACCCACAGGGTACGGCCGTCGCTCCTGAGGTCATCGAAATACGGCACATGGAGCCTGAGGTGGTCCAGGACCGNNCCGATCCTCCCAGTAGGCAGCANCGCGTTGTAGAGGTGCTTAGTATCGAGCTTCTCCTCGGGCAGGACGTTATAAAANATCAGGTCGCTCGGCACCGACAGCTTCGTCAGGACTTTCCTTTCGGCAGGAAGCACGGCGAAGCGACTGTAGCCCGGCGATATCTGGCCGTGGAGGATCGGCCCTTTGAGAGCCTCAGCTATGCATTCCTCAGCAGACCCTCCTATCTCAAGGCGCTCGCCTCCCACCAGGAGGACTATGGGTTCTTCTGAGCGTTTACCGGCACAGTATTCGGCCACGAGCTCTTTGACCGGTTCAGGAGCGCTCATCCCGTCCTTCTCGTAGAGCGCGCGCACGCTAACCTCTACCCCTTCACTCACCGTTACGACCCTGAACTCCTTTCGTTCGCCGTTACGCGTAGGAGGTACTCCGGCTCCCAGCCCTTCTCCTCCATGATCATTTCGAGGACGTTGGTACCGAACCGGTCCAGGAATCCGGTCGGCGCGGTATGGGCTATAGCTATGGCCTCGAGGATCGAGGACTTTCCGGTTCCGTTCCTTCCCACGAGGACGTTTATCATGTTGGGCTCGTACTCGAAGCGGTCTATTCCCCTGTACCCGTCTATGACCAGCTTCTGGATGCTCACGACACGGTTGTCTCCATGGTGTTACTTATAGAGTGCAGGCCTCGTCGACTGGGTTTGGCCGATCGAGCAGAAAGCCTGCCAATAAACTGAAACCGGAGGTCTGTGTAGCACTCCTCGGCCCTAAGGAAGGTCCTTCCCAAGGGCTCCTTAAAAGAACTTATATCCTGAGCATCACCTGCGGGTGGACCTCCTGAAGGTGAACACAGGGGAAGTTCTGCCGGAGCAGCTGGTTATCGGTCTTGATGAAGACGAAGATTATGTCCAAGTTGAAAGATTTTGCCCTCTTGACGTACGCCTCGTCGACTTCATCTATACCGTCAGTAATGACGACGATCCTCTTGTCCGTCTCCCTGTGGCTTAACGCGTCATATAGCACCTCGTTTATGTCGGTCCCTCTGCCCCATCGGATCCTGAGCAGTACGTCGATCATCTCTTCAAGGTCCACTATCGGATCGTGGACCTCTTCGTCGAAAAGCTTGACCACGGCTTTAGCCCCGAGGCGCCTTAAATTGTAGGCCATGGCGAGGGCCAGGGCAGCGGCGAAGCTCAGCTTCGGGACGTGCTTCACCTGTGTGGGCGACTCCCGGTAAACTATTTCGCCGCCCATGGAGCTGCTTTTGTCCAGATAGAACACGCGATCGCGGACCGCGCCGACGTTCTCGACCACCCGGACGGTTCTGGAGGCTATCCTATACTGCAAAAGGTCGTCGTCGAGCCATTCGGACGGGACAACCCTCGGTAGCTCGGACCACCTCTGGATCCTCTTAACGCCGAGCGGCCGGCCGCCGATAGGAGTGGGGACAGTACCGCCCAGGCCGGACGACTCCCTGCTTAACCTGTGAAACAGATCGACGAACTGGACGACGATCGTGTTCCGCATCTTCCTTCTGAACTCATCGGGCTTTTCGAGCAACTTAACGATCGGGATTCCTGCCCGAGAAAAGCTTTCGGCAGCCTCGACGTCCTTGAGCGTAAGCTGGGCTTCCCACTCAAGCGATTTACATATGGTTCTGATCGATTCTTCCGGCCAGACGCCCGGCGAGGGTTTCTGCTTAGATCGGCCGAAGAGCTTCGGGAGCAGTCCAGGCTGTTTGTTATCCGGTAGCTGGCAGTCGATGAGGTTGGTGAGGAAAGCGATCGCCTTTTCCCTGTCTTTTTTCGCATCTCGCATACTGACCAACGGGATTATAATTTCTCGACGCATAGGGTCTATTTCGATGAAGTCATACAAGCTACTTTCATATTCGTGTTGATCGAACTTTATCCAGGAGTGGTTTTCCCCGCTTTCGCCCTTTTGAGCTTGCGCATCCGCGGCTCCTTTGAAGAGGGCCTCCAAGAAGTTGATGGTGGCGTACTTCGCCAGCAATGGGTCGCCGGACACGACGTCGTTGAGCTTCCTGTAGGGCTCGCTTTGCCAGTACTTCTCGAGGATGGCCCTCCAGCCGTTCTTTGCGTTGGGGTCGAAGGCTATCTGGTACCAGGGCTTGAAGTGGACGATAGACGAGTCGAGGAAGACGAAGAACGGCAACTTCTCGGCTTCTTTTTGAAAGCTCGACCTCACCCCGTGCGCTATGGTATGGTACACGGGGTCGTCGTAATCCTCGATCAGTACGCCCCTGGTGCTCATGGCCCACCCTTCCTGTAACGGCTCAACCTCTCCTCAATCTGCTGAATCTCGTTGAGGAGTTGCTCGGCAGAAGCGATGACGTTCTTCACCTCTTCCTTGAAGGGCTCCGCCTTTTCCGGCCGCGAGAGGAATGCCCTGGCGAGCTGGAGGGACTCTGACGCGAACCTCTTGGCGGCCTGGAGGTCGCCGGACGCGGCGTAGTTCTTCGCCTTTTCGAGCTTATCTGAGGCGTCCCTGAGCTCGGCAGGGTAGAAGCTGTCCAGCATCTCCCTGTACTTTCGGACGGCCTCCTCGTTGGGCAACACGTACTTCGATACGGCCATCGCGGCGCTCCTCAGGTCGGTCCTGTAAACATACGCATAGGTGCCTATGAGGCGCGGTAGGTGGTTGGGCGAGACGGCGGTCCTGTCGCTCACGAATATCCCGTGCTGCCTGAGCATCACGACGAACTGGGCGGTCACCTTCGCAAGGGCGCTGCCGTTGGCCCGCATGTAGGCGGTCACCCCGTCGTAAAGCCGATTTATATCGTCTAGGGAGACGATCGGCCCGGTTTCAGAGTTCGGCCTCAGGTTGTGGATTATGGCCGATTCCAGCATGTTGGAGGGGATGCCCTTCACGAAGTGGCGGAGCAGGAACCGGTCAAAGAAGGCGGCAAGCTCCGAATCGATCGGCAGTTCGTTGCTGGCACCGAAGAGCGAGTGGAGCGGGCAGCTGTAAACCGTGCCGTCGACGTCGACGAAGATCCTCTCGTTCATGATGTGGAGTATCGCGTTCAGCGTCTCCGAGGGGCCTTTGAAGATCTCGTCTATGAATGCTATCTCGACGTCGGGGAGCCTTCCCTTCGTGTTGCGCACGAACCTGCCTTCCTTATAAGCTATGGGGTCTATGGCGCCCACGAGCTCGTCGGGAACAGTGTATTTGCTCAGCAGGTAGTAGAAGAACCGGCAGTTCACGAGCTGGCTCAGGCGGCGGATCAGGGCAGACTTGGCCGTTCCGGGCTCCCCTATGAAGACGGCATGGGACTTCGTAAGGAGGGCCAGAACGGCGACCCGGGCCTCCTCCTCGCGACCGACGAAGCCGGCGGCGAGCTCGGCCTCTAAGCGTCTGATCGAAGAAAGCCCGTCCACCCCTTCTTCGCCGTTGGTCCCGACGGACGGACCCCGCACGCTCACGCCCCGGATTCCTCCATGGCATTAATTAAAGAGTTCAGGCCTTATTGGCTCGGACGGTCGAAAGGGCGCGCCACAATCCATTAGAAGCGGTCGTCTATTACGTCAGGCGGAAACTGAGCGGTTGGGATAACGGTTTGGTCCTCCACGACGCAACTCAAAAATAACCGTGAAAGGGAAAGGCAACGGAGGCAGTTAATGGAAGCGGATGAGGTGATTGCCGCCGTAATTGCGTTCGGGGTGGTGTTTTGGGCGATGTATCTGCAAGCCGTCTTAAATAAAGTGGGAGAGTCGATGCTCTGGTTTTGGTTGGCGATGGCGATCTTTTTGGGAGCGAGGGTAGTATATGATGCCCGCACCATCAAATACAGGATATACGGTTTGGACGTTAAGGAAGAGGAAGTGAGGAAGGCGGCGGTGGAGGTAGCGGCAAAGACGAACATCATCTCGGTGGCCCTTATGGGCGTTTGGTTGGGTGCCCTGGCACTACTTGATGGTATTTATGGGTTCCGGACAGTCAGCGAGAACCCCACCTTATTTTACGGGGACGTCGCGTTCTTCGTCGCGCTCGCCCTCTTCACGCTCATTACCATCAAACGTCTGTATAGCGTCCTTTACGATGGGCAGGAAGCCCCTTGAGCCTCGCTGATGCCGCGTGGTTGAAGGGCATCTACGAGAAGATTTACCGGATCCTCTCCCTCGAGAACCGCCTCCCACCTCCAGACGCGATCCACCTCCTTGAGAGGGTCGACGTGGAGGGTGTCCACGAGCGCGTCCTCGGGTTTGCCATCAGGGAGAAGAACTGCATTTATTTCAGGGACATTCCGCCAGATCCAATTACATTCGCCCACGAGCTGATACATCTCAGCACGAAAAGCTCGGACACCGACGAGGAGGTTTACGCCTACAACCTCGCCCAGCTCGTCGTGATGCTCGCCGAGAAAAACGTCATTCCCATGAGGAACCCCCTGACACTCTTCGAGTCTGTGACCCTGAGCGACATCCTGACGGCCCTCAGCGAGGCATATAGGTGCCAGTTCAGGGACATTACAGAGTATTTCAAACTCATCGGCGTGATCCCGGCTTTCATAATCGTGGAGGAGGATTCTGACGGCAGAACCCTCATGAAGGTGGATCCGCGTTACAGCGAGAAGGAGATTGTGGCGATGACGATTATAAGCCTGATAGGGGGAGCGCCATTTGACGATTCCGCTTTCGCGGCCCTTCTACGTCTGCTCCTGGACCACTAGTTTTTCTATGTCAGCACGGGACACTGTCAAGTTGGTATTACCTCCCCTCCTTCAGTCGTGACTTCAGTCGTGAGGACGTTGTGCACAATTTTAATTTATCAAAAAATATTTTGTTGTAGAACCTCTTACATCCATCTCCCTCCCTTTAGTCCCTCCCTTTAGCAAGGCCTGTTTGTCCAGAGGCCCAAAAGTCTTAAGTAAAACTTGTCAGTACCTGAACATGTGAGTGGTGAGCGACATGTCCGCTTCAAAAGGCGATGAAAACGGCTTCACGTCAGAAAGCGGGATGGCGGCACGCATTTCGTCTAACAAAAGCGAACCCTCAGAATTCGATGAGCAAGTAGCGGTGGAAACGTTACACATAAGGTTCGAGGGAAAGGCAAAGGCTATCGAAGAATGGCGCAGGATAAGGCAAGAAAGGAATTGGGAAGATATGCTAAATTCGATGAGCAAGATGCGGTTTATGGTTACATATTCGTTCAATAATAGCTTCCTTGGTTTCTTCAACCATGTCGATGATTACCTAGTGCGTTCGGCTATTAAGGCCGCTACCATCCAAATCTTGAAAAATAGGTTCAGCGACTTTGAAAAATTTTTTGTAACATATAAACGCGAGCCTATGTGGGAAGAGGTCAGCAGGAAGGAGGTCAAAAATGAAGATAAGATCGTCATCGATGAGGTCCTTGAGACATGTCTCGGTCACGCATTCGATCTTCACGTTCATATCGTCCTCACACAACACACTGAAATTTATGGCTTCTCCAACGGCAACGTCACCACCACTGCTCTCATAAAACCAGTAAGGGCTTCGGCAAAAGAGTGCGAAGAGCGATTCGCCACATTAAGGTGCCGTTTATGCAATAAAGTTATCGAAGACCCCGAGAATGAATATTGGTGCGAAATTTGTTTCCGCATAGTATGCGAGAACTGCATCGTTGAAGAGACAGGGTCACGGGTGTGTTCGGAGTGCTCGTCAAAGCCAGATCCCTCCGAAGAGGAAGAACAGGATAACCTATAGACTCGGGACCTACGAGCTTCTTGTGGGACTCGACTGGACGCATAATATGAACCAGAACCAAGAGGGGACAGCTCGTATTTCGGCGCAACGAGCCATTTTATGGGGCATATGAGGTTTATGAGGTAAGCGTAAGCTCCCTCAAGGGCCTAAGCTGGCTCCCCGTAGTGGACGACATATCAGACGTAGCTTCAAGAGCCGTAATCGTGAAGAACTTCGACGCCTTCCCCCGGCGATCCATATCGATCTCGTGCCCTCTAAGCTACCTCCACGCTTCCAAGGTCCTTGAGGAGAGGAACGTGAGCTTCAGCCTCGTCGCCTCATCCAGGCTTTGCCCGCTCCCAAGGCCCTTGGGAATGCTCGTGGAGATGTTTCACATCGACAGAGAGTGGTATTACCTCATCATCTTCCCGAAGCCTTCAAGCCAGCTACCGTCGGTCGAGAAGGCCAAGGTCATCAGGACGAAGAGGAGGATCGTGCTCGTCAACCCGTGACGACCTTCAAATGAGGGGGCCAGATGTAAGTGCTCTACACCGAGGCCATGAAAATTAATAAAACACCCAAACCTACAGTTGATGTAAAGGTGGGATGACGGTGAAGGTAATGAACTTGCTTACGAGCGAAGACAACCCTTGGTTGATAGTCACTATATTGCCGGTAGCCGTCATGTCCTTTGGTATTGTAACGGGCGCACAATCGTATCATACGGTATGGAAGTTATACCCACAACTCGTTAATTACCCCGATGAAGTCCATTTCTTCGTCACCCTTATGTATAGTTTCATCTTTATGATCGCAGTTCTTTGCATTTACCATTATCGCATTGATGTCTCTTTAGCTATGTCCAATATGAAATCCGTCGAGGAGAAATTAAGGCGGGTGAGAAGAGCAAAGCAGTTCTTCGTTACAGTTGCTATTTCCATACTCGCTATTGTGCTGATGTCGGCAATTGCTATTGAGCAAATGTTTACGCTCCGTTATCTAAACAGCCTTCATTTTTACATGTTGTTAGGGTTCTACGCCACTATAGCCAGTATCATGATCAAAAGTTATTACCAAATTCGTAATGTGGTGAACGTGAAGCACAAAGGTGAAGCAAAAAAGGAGATGAATTTGGACCTCCCATGGTTTATAACCCTCGCCGTTTTTGCGATGCTGACGGTGCTCGCCATCCACGGGCTGAGAAAAGCATATCAAATAGAGTATTCTTTTGCCAAACTATACCCCGATAACGCATCGTTCTTGTTTTTCCTGGTGTGGAGCCTGGTTCTCATGGGCGCGTTTCTGGTGTGCCTCTCTTTAAGCCGCGATCTAAAGGCTACTGAGTCCGATGCGAAATCCAGGAAGTTGCTACGAAGAGTCTTTACCAAGATGGCTGTTTCATCAATCGCCGCGATATTGGTTACCGCATACTTCGTCGACCACACCTACCAAATTCAGTTATTCAACAACTTGTCCTTCTACGGTCTGCTACAAGCGTATGCCATTATGGTCTTCGGCATGTACGCGTTGTATAAATGGGGCTGACTTGGACCCAACGCGAAACCCCTTTTTCCTTTTTCTTTTTTGGTGGGTTGCCAACCGACTCAGGAAACGTGAAGGGCCACGAGCCTTGATATTTCCGCACTACGAACTTACGCCATGCCGTGCCCCAAGTGCGGTAAGGACGTGGAGTTCCTGTTCTGTGACACCACGGAATACGCCACGTACGCTTATGACGGAGAGGAGTTCGTCCTCGATTCGCGCGATACCGTCGAGATGGCGTTCAGGTGCCCGGAGTGCAACGAGGTGGTGGCGAACGACGCCGACGAGGCCGACGAGATCTTGAAGCCACGCGCGCCTGTCGGAGAGGCTAAGGCGGTTGAGGAGCTTGCCAGAATCGTTCACGAAGAGGAAAGGCGTCGAAGGGAAGCGAGCGCTCTGGCCGAACTTGTCCATAATGAAGAAAGGCGCCGGAGGGAGGCAAGCCGTGCAACTGAAGCTTGAGGACTTCTCCAGGAAGAGGTGCCCCTACTGCGAGGAGAAGAGGGATTGGCACGGAGGCTCTGT
>JGI20132J14458_1000308_pt1 | contig 10301 bp, 13 predicted proteins | sample OctOCTMetagenome_FD_14458 | JGI IMG/M metagenome (IMG submission 14458)
AGAGATAAATCCTATACTTGATGAAGGATATTCTTCAAAATTTGCTGCTTATGTTATATTAAAATGCATGACATCTTTTTTAAAATATGCTAATAATAATCAACACTATAAATAATTTCTTCATGCTTCCTTATTTTTCTAATTAAAAAAAAAGCTACAATTAATCCTCCTAATAAACCAAAGAAATGAGCAAAAATATTTACACCAGGAAATAATGAAGAAAAAAGGAAAATAATTATAGCATAAGATAATCCTGAAGCGAAACTCCCACTTAATCTTCCTAGCATAGCGTAAGCTCCTATTAAACCAAAGATTGCGCCTGAAGCACCTGCAGAAGGAATAAAATCACCTAAAGGTTGAAGATATTTAAGAAGAAATAAAGTAGCTATGTTTCCAGAAAATCCTGAGATAAAATATATCAGTAAAAAATTCCTTTTACCATATGCATTTTCTACCAAATTTCCAAAAATGTAAAGCGCAACCATGTTAAATGTTAAATGAATTATACCTATATGAATAAACATTGAAGTTAACAATTGCCATAAAAAGCCATTAATTACGAGATAATTTACTTGGGAAAGAAGAAATTGTAGACCAGATATGCTTCTTCCCGTAATTATATCTAAAGGTGAAGTTGCATAATAAAGTCTTTTGCCAAAATAAACAGATATAGAATTGTACGTAACTATTATAAAAATAAACATCAAAATATTGGCTAAAATAAGCTTATTTGTATGACTACTTAAAAATCCTCTTCCACTTAACATATTAAATATTCTTATGTTTATAAAATATAAAAATAATAAGAAATTGCTAACCGTACTAAGTGGTGGTACTGGGTCAAGAAAACTAATAGATGGTTTAGCTAAAGTTATCCCTCAAAGAGAAATAAATGTAATTGTTAATACTGCAGATGATATAGAAATTTACGGATTGCATATAAGTCCTGATGTTGACTCAGTTATGTATACTTTAGCTGGAATTTTTGATGAAGAAAGAGGATGGGGAATAAAAAATGATACTTTTAACTTTCATGAAATGATAACTAAAATTGTACCTACCTATTCATGGTTTCATATTGGTGATAAGGACTTAGCCATACATGTTTTAAGAACTAATTTATTAAAATCTGGAATGAAAGTTAACAGAAGTTACAAAGTTCTTATGCGAAAAACTTAACATAGATTGCAAAATAATTCCTATGACAAATGATAAAGTTACAACATATATATTTGATGGCATTAAAAAAAGACATTTCCAAGAATTTTGGGTTTTACATAGAGGCAATATGCCAATAAAATCAGTCATATTTGAAAACATTGAAAATGCAAACATTTCTAACGAGGCAATAGAAGCAATATTAAAGTCTAAATTAATAATTATTGGACCAGCAATCCTATTACAAGTATTAATCCAATATTAAGTTTACCCAAAATGCGAAACATAATAATTAGCAGTGAAGCAAAAAAAATTGCTGTAAGTCCCATTGTTAAAGGTTCACCTTTTAGTGGCCCTGCTGCTAAATTAATGGAAAGTTTAGGTTTAGAGGTGAGTGCATACCAAGTAGCAAAACTTTACGAAGATATTATAGATGTTTTTATTGTAGATGAAAAAGAAGATGATGAGAGGCTTAAAAAATTAAATATAGAAATAGTTAAAACTAATATTTCATTAAGAACCCAAGAAGATAGAATAAGATTAGCTAAATTTATCATAGAACATTATTATAAATAATGAAATTAAAAAACAAGGTTATATTGGCTGCGTTAGGAGGAATAACAGATGGAAAATTCTGTAGAAAGGTTGCAGAATTAGGTGCAGGAGCTGTTACTTTAGGAGGAATAGATTTTGATAAAGAAACAATAGAAGCTTCTATGTTAATGGTTAAAAGAGGAAGAAAAGAATTTGTAATAGAGCTGAATAAATTAGAAGAATATATAAAGAATGAGGTAAAGATAATAGAAGGTTTAGCCCCTGTTTTAATAAACGCAAGATTTGCTACAGAAGAAGGATTATTAAGAGCAATTGAGATATCTAATAAATATGGAGATATTATTGAATTAAATCTTCATTGTAGACAGCCCGAGATAATTTTAAGGGGAGGGGGGCAATATTTTGCATTTTATCCTGCATTATTATTAGACTGGCTGGAAAAACATTTAGACAAAGTTAATATTCCTTTAATTATCAAATTTAGAGCCAATGTTACTAATGAACTCAGATTAGTTAAATTATTCAAAGATTTTGGGGTAAAAATATTTCATATAGATGCAATGCATCCTTATTTAAATTTACCTGATATAAATGTCATAGAAAGAATAAGGAATCAAAACAAAGATATTACCATAATAGGCGGAAATTCCATTCGTGATATTGACACAGCTAACTTATTTTTAAGGAGAGGTAGCGACTATATATCAATAGGAAGGCTAGCTATAGAAGATGTAAACAAATTAAAAACAATAATAGAACACTTTAATGTAGAGAGAACATGATAAAATGAAAATTAACATCTTAATTCCTATAAAAAAGTTAAATGAGACAAAAAGTAGATTAATAAAATATTTAGATGAAAATTCTCGAATAACCCTTACTTTGTTAATGCTTGAAGATATATTAGAGAGCTGTATTTCATCTCAATCGATAAATAAAATATATCTAGTAAGCTATGACGATTTAAGCGAATTTAAAAAATATAAAGAAATTGAAATTTTGATTAATAAAGAAGAATTAAATAAAGCTTTAGAATTTGCATTAGACTATTTGAGAAAGGAAGAAAACGATGCTACACTAGTAATTCCTTCAGATTTACCTTTAATCGAACCTATAGACATTAGTAATCTGGGAAAACTTATAGAAAACTATGAAATTATATTAGGACCTTCTTGTGACGGGGGCACAAATATTCTAATGCTTAGAAATTATGTTAAAATTAATTTAGAATTTGGCGAAGGAAAAACTAGCTTTTTATTACATTTGAAAAATGCCTTAGATAATAATTATAACGTAACCATTTATAGTAATGAAAGAATATGTTTAGATTTAGATGATATTATTCGGTTTAAATATTTTAAAACTTTAAATTCCAACAAAAAAAGCATTAAATACATAAAAGAATTAGCAAATAATTAAAAAATGAAAAAAGTCGAAATTATAGGAATTGAAGGTTTACCAGAAATTAAAGAAAACGATGACCTTGTAGGACTAATTTTAGAAGGAATAAAATCTGAAAATATAGAACTTCAAGATAATGATATTATTGTTATTTCCCAGAAGATAATTTCAAAATGGGAAGGAAAAATAGTTAATTTAAATGATGTTATACCTTCACAAAAAGCCATAATATTATCTAAAATTACTCAAAAAGACCCAAGATTTGTTGAGCTAGTATTAAGAGAATCTAGGAGAATTGTTAAAGCAAAAGCTGGACATTTGATCGTTGAAACTAAACATGGCATTGTTTGCGCAAATGCAGGTATAGATAGATCTAATGTAAAAGGAGAAGAAGAATATGTAACTTTATTACCTGAAGATCCTAATAAAAGTGCAAGAATTATAAGAAATGAAATTGAAAAAAGAACAGGTAAAAAAGTAGGCATAATAATTTCTGATACTTACGGTAGACCTTTAAGAGAAGGCCAAATAAACTTAGCTATAGGAGTCTCTGGAGTTAAAATCTTTAAAGATTATAGAGGAAAAGCTGATAGATCAGGATATATTTTACAAGTAAAAAATATTGCTATAGCTGATGAATTGGCTTCTGCAGCTGAATTAATTATGGGACAAGGAGATGAGGGTATACCTGTTGCAATCATTCGAGGATTAAATATATTAACAAATGAAGATGAAGATGCAAACAAGCTAAATATGCCATATGAAAAATGGCTATTTAAATAACTTTAATAATATTTTAAAATTAAAAGGATCATACATTTTAATTATAAAAATTAAGAAAAAATTTAAAGCTAATATAGGAAAAATAGGAGAAATTACCTTTAAAAAAGGCTACTATTTATATATAGGCTCTGCAAAGAAAACATATAAATCAAGAATTTTAAGATATTTAAATAAAATAAAAAGAAAACATTGGCATATAGATTATTTAATTATAAATAAAAACATAATTATAATAGGTTTTATTTTATTATTAAACAAAAATGAATGTGATATATCAAATACACTTTATAACAATAAGTTCAAATATATAAATAAATTTGGATGCAGTGATTGCAAATGCAAATCTCATTTATACTATATTGGAAGAGATCTTAAATCTCTAGCAACCAATATTCATATTCTATCTTAGTTTCTTCATAATGACCAGGATATACTTTAACTTCCTTAGGTAATCTTGCAAGTTTTCTTAAACTTTCCATCATTTTATTTTCATCACTGTAAGGAAAATCTACTCTTCCATAAGTACCAGCAAATAAAGTATCACCTGAAAATAATACTTTTTCATTTTTTTCATAAAAACATACAGAACCAGGTGTATGTCCCGGTGTTTCTATAACAATTAAACTATACTTTCCAAATTTGAATTCTTCTCCATCTTTAAACAAATAATCTGGTTCTTCATATTCTAATTTTTCATCAATATAAGGATAGTCTCTGGAAAAGAATTCCTTAAGTAAATTATAATCTTTATAATGTATCATGACTTTAGAACCGATTAGCTTTTTTACTAAAAAAGCATGTGCAGTATGGTCTATATGTGCATGAGTTAATAAGATTCCTAGGATTTTTATTTCATGAGATTTTACATAGGAAGCCAATTCGTTTGCTCCTAATCCAACATCTATTATATAACCTTCTTTTGTTTCTTTATCATAAACTACGTATACATTGTTATCTAAAGGTGGTACTACAAGTTTAAAGATTTCCATATCAAATAAAATAAGATAAACTATTTAAAATATAACTATTTACTNTAAGAAAAACAAATTATTTTAAATTAATTATTCAATCAATTATTTTATTTAATTAAACTACATTAGTTTTGAAATACAAATGAAAGAATTTTCGCATGAATATTTGGAGAATATAGAAGAAATAATTAACAAATTCAAGAGTGATATTAAAAAAGCAAGAGAGATTCAAACATTCATTGCATCCAAGATTAAAGAAGAAAAATTGATGGATTTTCAAACTGTAGCTGCATTGGATTGTTCTTATTTTTCTAATAAAATAGTAACCGCAATGATAACCTACGATGTTATTAATCATAAAATAATAGAAGAGAAAGTAAAAATAAATACAGTTAATTTTCCTTATATTCCTACCTTATTATTTTTAAGAGAAGGCCCGCATATGGTTAAATTAATTAAAGAGTCAAAATATCACGCTGATGTTTATTTAATAGACGGCCATGGTAAACTACATCCTTATAAAGCAGGTTTGGCATGCTATGTAGGATATTTAATCGAAAAACCCACAGTAGGTGTTGCTAAAAAGAAATTGATAGGAAACATTAGATGGATTAACGAAAATTTAGGAGATGTTACACATGAAAACGAAATTTTAGGAAAGGTAATTAAGGTCTGCAATAAAGATTACTATATTAGCGTAGGAAATTTAATAGAATTAGATTCTTGTATAAAAGTATTTTTTAAATGCATTCAAAATTGTTATCTTTGTCCTTTATTAAAAGCCCATGAATTAGCAACAAAAACTGCGAAAAATTTATCAGAAATTATTAAATAACAGCTTTCTTAATACCTTCCACTAAATCGTTGGTATCTATCCCATAAAGCTTTACTTTTCCAAGTTTAATGTATCTTTCTATACAATCTTGAATATATTTATCATCTGCAGGAGCAAATTGCAAGGAAGTTTCAAGTGCATTAAGTGCTTCAGGAGGATAAATGTAAAAATCACCTGTAATATAAACATTCGTAATTAATCCTCTGTTAGATGAAGCTATTACCGTTAAATATCCTTCTTTTGTATTTATAGTTACACTCTTAACATTTCCAGAAAGAAAGCTTCTTACATTTCTATATCCATATATCCACTCACTCATTGTATGTTTTTCAACATGAGACTTTAATAAAAGATTTTCATATGGAGTTAAAGCTGAATTAGTAAAATTAATACTAAAATCCTTTTTAATCTGTGATTTTACTCCTTCTATTAAAGAAGTTTTAGAAAATTCCCCAAGTTCATTTTTGATATTTGTGGTAAAACTAAATATGGAAGGAACATAATTTAATCCAGAGAAAATTCGTTTTCTGTATTCATCATCATCTTCAACATTAATGTAAAAAGTTAAGCATAAGGAATGATTTAATCTCATCGTATCTACATATCCGAGCATTTTTTTATTGTAAAGCAACTTATAAGGTTCTTCAAAAAAAACTTTTAAACCTTGTTCTTCTAAAGCCCTTAAAAAAGAGTTTATTATTTTCCTTCTCATTTCTTCCTTCGAAGGTCTTTCATCAAATACAAAGAATTGAATTGCAAATTGTTTATCAGTAAAAAGCAAAGGAGGACCTCCTGATAATCTTCTACCAATATTAAAACGCATTTCTCTTAATGCTTGAATGTTTAAAATATATGAAGGATCATGTTGGATTCCTATTATTACTGCATTAGGGTTACATTGAAATACTCTTATGGTATTTAAAGATCTTTCATTTTCTACACTCCTTAAAAGTACTTCTGTAACAGCTAAATAATAACCAACATCACCTGTTTCACTAAAGAATCTCCATTTATCCATTGAAAAGACTTTTAAAATGTATTTAAAAAGGTTTCTTTTTTATCGTAATCAAAATTTTAACCTTTCAGCTACTCTATCATAAACTTTAATTAAATCTGATAAATCATAGTCTAAATATATTTCAGTTGTTCTTAAACTATTATGACCTAAAATTCTTTGCAAACTCCTTATATCTCCTCCTTCTGTTATAAAGTAGATTGCCATCGTATGTCTAAGTTTATGTGGTGTAATTAAATTAGCGTAAGGAATTCCAGATTTTAATGCTCCTTTTTTAATTATTTTCTGAATAGCTCTTGGACCTATATTAAAAACAGGACCGCTTTTTCGATCACCAATAAATTCCTTTAACATTTTTAATGTTTCTGAATCTATAGGAATAATTCTAGGTTTTTTAATTTCATATTTACCATGGTCTACTATTTTTATTATTCTTTTATCAAAATCTATATCTTCAATATGTAAATTAGCAACTTCTCCAACACGACATCCAGTTAATAAAATGAACCTAACTAATAATTTATCTCTTACATCTTCAAAAGATTCAATAAATCGTCTAAGGTCTTCTTTTTTAATATATATATTCTTTTGCTCATTTCTTAAAGAAGGCAAAACAACTTTTTTATAATTTTTGGATAAAAATTTTAAATATCTTCTTAAAACTATTGCATAAATTCTTAATGAAGAAACTTTATAACCTTTATTTTCAAGAAAATTAAGAAATCTTATTACATCTATTTCGTTTATTTCAGTTTTATTAACATAATTAAAGAATTTTCTTAGAATAGTTTCGTAAACTTTTTTAGTATTTTTACTTTTACCAACTAAAGTAAAAAGGAATTCTAAAGCTGAATCTGGTAATTCCATTGCAAAAAAACTTAATAGTTATAATTTATAAATATTACCTTCCAATGACAACGTTTAATTTAATTAATTAATCTGATGACTCGAGATTTAATCATATTAAAAACTTTAAATAATTAAAATGTATGTTGAGAAAACTGCAAAAAATAGGTAATACATATTATGTAGCGATCCCTACAAAATGGGTTGAAGAGAATAAACTAAAAAAAGGAGAAGAAATATTACTAACCATTAGGCATGATGGAAATATTTTAATTTATTCTAACAAGCTTCCAGAAGAGAAAACTGTAAACATAAAATTTGATAAGTATATAGATAGAAGAATTCTTAGTTATTATTTACTGGGCTATCATACAATTAATGTTATTTCAGATCAAAAATTTACTGAAGAAGAGAGACAAAAAATTTTAAACACCACAAAGAATTTAATTGGATTGGAAATCGTTGAAGAAACAATGAATTCTATTACTCTTCATAATTTAATAAACGATGCTTCAATAAATCCTATCAAGCTTTTATTAAGGCTTAATGCAATTACTTCTACAATGTATGTTGAAATTATTAAGGGTTTTTATGATGAAGATGAAACACTTATTAAACAGGTGATAGATAGAGATAACGAGGTTGATAGATTATATTTCCTTATGGTAAGACAAATAAGAAGCTTATTGCAAAATGAAACTATTCTTAATAAATTAAATTTAACTTATACTGATTGTCTTGATTTAAGAATCGCAGGATTAATACTTGAAAAAATAGGAGATGAGAGTGTAAAAATTGCTGAATATTTATTAAATAATAAAATAGGAAAAGGAACATTGCAAACATTGAAAAAAATTACAGAAGAAATACAAGAAATTCAGGAAAGAGCAATAATTCGTTTCTTAAATAAGAAAAGTGTTGAAGAAATAAAAGAAAGGATAAACTTTCTGTTTTATAGATTAAATTCAATAAAGGATATACCTTCAGAATTTTTATTTAGCTTAAAAAATATTTTAAATTTAATCATTGATATTTGTGATTTAACAATTTATTATTAAAATAATATAAGAGTAAATTTAATTTAATCTATCAAAATATCTATAATTATTTTGAAACTGATAATGATAACAAAGAAATAAGTTTTAAAGAGATTTAGAGCCTGATCGTTAAATAATTGGAAATCTTTCTATAATAAATAAATTAGGATAAAAAGTAAGAATTAGTAGCAATAAGATAGAAATTACCATTATAAAATTAGCATCCCCTCTTGAAACAAAAGTTATGTTGCCACCATTCGTTATAGGTAAAGTTCCCAATCGAATTAGATAAACATAATAGTAAACTGAAACTGCGCTCATTATTAATGCGATTAACGCTAAAGCTATACCTAAATTACCTGTAGAGGCAACATAAAGGAAAATTAAAAGCTTAGCCATAAATCCAGCAAAAGGAGGAATACCTGCTAATGAAAGTAAAGATATTGCAAAAGCAGTTGCAGCTAAAGAAGTTTTTTTGTATTTGAATAAACCTCTCAAAGCATCGTAAGGACTATAACTCCCCTCGCCAGTTATCAAATTAGTTATCAAGAAACTAACCGACTTAGCTATACTGTATGTTATTAAATAATATGCTAAATATTGTAAAGCAGCTTCTGGAAAAACAAAAACTAAAGCCATATAGCCTGAATGAGCTACTGAAGAATAAGCAAGTAATCTTTTTATATTTCTTTGAACTAAACCAGCTATATTAGGTATAACCATTGTAGCTACTGCTAAAATGCTCATTATATACCTTAACTCAAAGCCTGGAACATGATAAAGCTTGTAAAAAGGTCCTGTTAATAATAAAGCCATAGAAGCTATTCCTATTATTTTTGAAGAAGAAGAAAGATAAGCTGAAATACTCGTAGGAGAACCTTGATAAGTATCTATAGCCCATACATGTAAGGGAAACAATGTAGCTTTTATAGCTAAAGATAAAATAATTAAAATAAAACCTAAAATGATAAAATTAGAAGATTCTTCAATACGAATGAAATTATCTATTTCTATAAATAATGTTGAACCTACTGCACCATAAATTAAAGCAATTCCATATCCAAATAGAAGCGTAGATAAAATTCCAAATACAAAATATTTTACAGTAGCCTCTGCTGCAATTACATCTTTTTTAAATTGAGCTACCAATGCATAAGTAGGAAAAACTGTAGCTTCTAAGGCTACAAATAATATTAACAAGTCTCTCGAAGAAATTACCATAAGACCTGATGCTACTGATAATAAAAGCAAAGGTTGCGCTTCCCTTTTTAACAATTCTTCATGCATGGAAGCTAAGGCTACAATACCACCAATTAAAATAGCTAACCAAATTAATAGAGAAAATTTGTCAATAATTATTGTTGTGGCATTAAACAGAAATAGTTTGTTATAGTAAGAAATGTAAGAAAGAAAATACCAAGTTAACAAAAGAGAAATTAAAAGAGATAAATAAGAGATTGCTTTGGCAACAATGTATTTTTTCCAGATATTTAAAAAAGAAACAATAACTGTTCCGAAAATTAAAACAAAGAAAGGAGATAAATAAATAAATATTTCAAAAATTTCTTCCATGTTTATTCCTCCTTTAACTTTCTTAATTCATAGAGGTCAACTGTTTGAAATAGTCTATCCAATTGTATTGCTATAGCTAATCCCAAAGCAACTTCCATTGCTACTATTGCTATTATTATGACTCCTAT
>JGI20132J14458_1000310_pt1 | contig 10289 bp, 10 predicted proteins | sample OctOCTMetagenome_FD_14458 | JGI IMG/M metagenome (IMG submission 14458)
CGGCGCAATAGCTGGAATAGCTGCGGGGGATGTCGGTGCCGATATCGTTACTAGGGACAGGGCCCCGAAATTCTTTGGAAGGCTTAACTCTCTCAACAACATGGCATCGCTAATCTCCTTAGCAGCCTCGATAGTGGTGTTCCTATATCTAGGGGGTGGAAGTAGAGATGCATACTGGGTTCTCTATATCCTGTCCCTTGTAGCAGCGATAATCTCAACGATATTTCTGAAGATGATTAGGGATGATCCCGGGGTTGTTGCGGCTCTGAAACCTGTGGGTAGTGCGGGGCTCATGAATCTTGTTAGCATTTACAGAGACATGGCTAGATCCCGCGGTGTGAAGGAATATATATTAATTATACTGCTATATACAGTAGCAGTAAATTTCCCAGCATCTATATGGAATTACTACCTAATATACAGCATAGGAGGGGACGAGGTATGGATAACTAGCAAAATGGCGACGGTCTATCTTGTGAAGGCCCTGATCCTTGGTATATGGCCCTTTATAGTAGATAGATATGGGACCAGGATAATATTCACCACAACTCTGGTGATGATATCGCCTATCCCGATCCTCTTTATGGTAGCGAGGAGCCTCGCCTCACAGATCTTACTAGAGATATATTCTTCTGTGTGGTGGTCATCATGGGATCTATTAACAGGTCTCTATAATCTCTACCTATTCCCTAGAGATGTGAGACCGATAGCCCTTTCTATAATAGTGTTTTCAACCAATATGGGTGCGTCCTCAGCATCAATAATAGGATCAATAATCTCTTCATCGATACCATATGGAAGCGAGATAACATTTACACTCTCAGCACTTTCGAGAGCCCTGGTATCTTTGCTGGCATTTAAAAAACTACCGCTCCTAGATCTTAAGATAAAACAATAAGGAGAAAACTTTATTCCATACCTTGTCAGTCTCAAACTTTAATAGCTATAAGGACATAGATCTCTGAGGAGAGGACAGGATCTATGGTTGCTAGCGATCCTCAATAGAATATAGTAGATAACATGGTTAGAAAAGTCGCTGAGCTGATGAATAAAGGTAGACTAGGATTAATCCTCTGGGGAAGAGCAAGGCCTTTTCTTTAGGCTATGTTTAAGAATGTCTTAGACTAATATTGTGGGGGGATCGCCGGAGATAGATTACCTAGTCATAGGTGAGGGTGTTGTTAGTCTCTCTACAGCTCATTATATAAAGAAAAACAGCCCCAAATCTAGGGTTGTTGTGGTTGATAAGAATCCGGGTCCGGGTATGGGGGATACTTCTAGATCTGCTGCTATGTTTAGAGTTTTCTTCAGCTCTAGAGTCAATGTAATGATCACTAAGAGCTCTGTCGAGTTCTATAAGCATGTTGAGANATCNTTGGGCCGGGATCTCGGGATCAGGTACCTGAGATATCTATTCCTGGTCGATGTTGAGGAGCTAGAGAGGATGAGACAGCTCTAGATGCTGCTGAGAAGCTAGGGGGTAGCTATAGGGTAGTGGAGCGGGAGGNGCTGAGGAGACAGGGCTTTAATATAGATGTTTCGCATGATGATGAGGCCAGAGCCATGGGGATATCAGATATAGATTCTGGTATATATGTTCCTAGAGCTGGCACCCCGGATCCAGATCCCCTTGTTAAGTTCTATGAAGCCTCATACAGATCCCTTGGAGGCGAGGTTATATACAATAACCCATGTTAGAAGGATAGCACTGGGTCCTAGAAGGCCTCTGGAAATACCTTGGGAGCCTTTTGCGTGGCAGGATATAGAGGCTAAGGGTGTTGAGACAGATTCTGGCTATATAGAGGCTAAGAATATAGTTGTTGCAGCTGGAGCCTGGACCAGAAGGCTCTTGGAGCCTATAGGTATAGATCCCGTGTTAATCCTAAGAAGAGGCAGATCTTTGTTATAAGGACTAGCACGAGCGATCTCTCCTCCCTCCTACATATGAAAGGCTATAACGATCTCTATGTGATGCCCTTCACAATACTTCCCAGAAGGATCTATGTAAAGCCTGAGATCAGAGAGGATAGCTTCTGGGTAGGGCTCTCAGACAATCTCGGAAGACACTATGTACTCGAAGAAGATCCGAAGCCTGAGGAGAACTTCTATAAATACCCCATATACCCAGTCCTATCGAAATACCTAACTCAATTCACAGGAGCATCCCCGGCCTCCATGTGGGCTGGCCACTACGACATGAATCCAATAGATGGACAGCCAGTAATATTCAAGATAGGGAATATAGAGGTTGCTGCCGGCACCTCCGGCTCAGGAATAACGAAGGCAGACGCCATAGGCAGAATAGCATCCGCAGTAGCCCTTGATATAGATGAGGCGGAACTACTTGAGGGAACCAGTCTATCTGAGATATATGGGGCTTGTCAGGGCTATCATAATATCTCCATTCTTCAGCATAACCGAATAGGGATCTGAGAAAATGCCTAGCTCAGCTCTGAGGAACCCATGTTCCTTGCTAAGTACGATATCCTTCACAAACTTATTATCTCCTCCCCTAACTATTTGTGTATGGATAACGCCTTCAGCCGTGATAAGCTTGAGAATGGCTTCTAACTCAACACCCTGGATCTCGATCACCAATTTGAGATTCTCCCCTCTATCCTCTACAGATACTGTGTCACCTATAGAGTAAGTCTCCGTAGATCCTCTGGCTAGGGTAACATCGATCCTAGGTCCTTTGGGAGAGGCTGTTACATAGGTTCTCCCCAACTTAATTGCCTCAATCAAGCCCTTTGGCGTTCCTGAACTTGGTTTTATCCAGGTAGTTGGCTCCCCCACCCTTATCACAGAATCCCTTCTCCCGTGATAATCACTACCTCCTATTGCTGCTGCCCTCAAGCCCTCGCACAACATCGTGTGCCACCAATAGAGGGCATCTCTATTGCCAAACGCATGCCAAGGACCGTTCCAGACCTCGACAGCGTCAAACCCCCTGATGGACTTATCAGCTAGAGCGCAGCCTATGCAGAGATCCCCAAGATCTCTGAATGGGTGGTTAGCCGATATCACAAGACCCTTTTCATGGGCAGCCTGGACAAGGGATCCAAGCTCTCTAGGCCCCCTCCTAAAGTCGATCCACCCTTCCCCCCATACATTAAGATGACCATAGTAGGTGGTGATCTCTACACCCGGGATCAGGATTAAATTCTCACGTCCTATACCTCTTCCTACGATCTCTAGCTCTTCATGATGGCTAATTGTATTGTGATCTGTGATAGCTATGTAGTCGAGGCCTTGTCTAATAGCATCAAGAGCTATATCGCAGATCGTGTCCACACCATCACTATGAACGCTGTGAGCATGAAGATCTCCTTTAAGCCAGTTTTCAGGAGGCTTCGCTCTCTTCTTAGGAGCTGTACATTGGATTCCAGGATTATGTTGTGCTAACCCATCGCAATCCTGTGCTTTTATAGTAACTTGATAGGGGCAATATCCGTTTCTAGGGATTTTTGCTAATCCTAGCATTATTGACCACTCTCCAGGATCTATAGGGCCTCTTAGATAGCCTGGAGTAGCTGACTCAGGTGAGAGACGGATCTGTTTCTTGTTTGACCCGCTCCAACCTCTGAAAACCCCTCCAGGCCCTAGCAACCCTATATCTAATATGCACCCAGAATTCTCCGGATATGTATAGCTGATCTCTAGACACTTAACGCTCTCAGGTATGTGGAAATTTATATATATGTAATCACTTTTAAGCTTATCATCCCAGCTAACAGATCCTCTAAATATTAATACTTTCTCAGATGGATCCCTATTCTCCGTAGAGGTAGCAGGCAATTTCTCTATCACCAACACTAATCAGTGGAGGTTTCTTATTAATACATTTATCCATTCTCAGAGGGCACCTAGGATAGAACTTGCATCCGTGTTGCGGGGTGGCAGTATCTTCGTAAATGCTTATCTCCCTACTTTTTAAGATCTTCCTAGTTGGGCGTGGCTTAGGTAGCGATTCTATTAATAATCTGGTATAGGGATGGAGAGGTTCTAGAAGAACCTTCTTGGCTGGGCCTCTTTCGACTATAGAGCCTCTATACATGATAATGATCTCATCGCTTATTCCATATGCTGTGTTAAGATCATGGGTTATATATAGGATCGAGACCCCTTTTCTGTCCCTAAGGTCTTTGAGTATGTTTATGATGGAGGCTCTTATAGACGCATCCAGCATTGAGACCGGCTCATCAGCCACTATAAGCTTAGGTTGAAGAGATATAGCCCTTGCTATCATTACTCTCTGTCTTTCACCACCGCTTAGTTGCCTGGGATATTTACTCAAGACTTTACCAGGATCTAAGCCGACATCCTCAAGACTCTTCCTAATTATTAGATCGATCTCTTGGTTCGAGGTAGCAACTCCTAGCCTCTTTAGAGGGATCCTGAGCACCGTCTCTATTCTGTGAAGGGGGTTAAATGCGGAGTAAGGATCTTGAAAAACAGCCTGAACCTCTCTTCTATATCTCCTCCAAATTTCCCCCCTTAGCCTCTTTAGATCAACCCCCCTATACCTTACAACCCCCTTTGTGGGCTCTTCAAGCCTCAAGATCATCTTGGCCACCGTAGTTTTACCCGAACCGCTTTCCCCCGCTAGCGTAACTACTATCGGTTGATCATCATTAATGGCTATGTTGAAGTCCTCAACAGCTACTATATTTTCCGCTCTGAGGAACTTTCTAACTCTATAGATCTTGTAAACGCTTTCCATCGAGATTAGGATCCCCAAGATCTCACCCGCTCAACTATAGAGGAGACACGCAACACTTCTTCCACTAGATGCTTGAATAAGCATGGGCTCCTGGGTATCACATTTGCCAGGGATATAGAAGGGACACCTGGGATGGAATCTGCAGCCCTTAGGAGGATTCACAAGGTCCGGGGGTATTCCCTCTATACTCTTTCGGGGTTTTTCATCTCCTAGTGATGGTATTGATTCTATGAGTAACCTCGTGTATGGATGTAAAGGTTCATTATAGATCTCTTCTGTAGGGCCTACCTCCACGATCTTGCCAGCATACATTATCGCCATCCTATCTGAGAGTTCCGCCTGAACCGCCATGTCGTGGGTGATCAGAATAATTGATGTTCCTCTCTGATCCTTGAGATCCCTCAGGATATTCATGACACCTCTCTGGCTAACCACATCAAGCGCTGTAGTCGGCTCGTCTGCAATCAAGATCTCGGGGTTCATGATAAGAGATAGGGCTATTAAAGTCCTCTGTTTCATTCCTCCGCTAAGCTCGTGGGGGTATCGATCTAGGATCGAGGTTTTGAGCCCCATGGAGCTCAGAATCTCTCTTAACCTCTCCTCAAGCTCTTCCTTTTTGATCTTTAGGCCATGATCCTTGAGCATGTCCATGAACTGATCCCTTATTCTCATAACTGGATTAAGTGAGTTCATAGAACCCTGGGGTACATAAGCTATCTTGGTCATTCTATATAATCTAAACTCTTCCTCACCTAGTTTAAGAAGATCCTTACCTCTATAAAGAACCTTCCCTTCTTTAATGATCCCGGGCGGCTTAACAAGCCTTAAAATAGCAGCAGCCAGGGTGGATTTTCCGCACCCGGATTCCCCTGCGATCCCAAGGATCTCTCCTTTATAGAGTCCTAGGCTTACTCCATCAACTGCTTTCACTTCTCCTCTTCTGGTTAGATAGCTTACCCTGAGATCCTTGATACTCAGGATCTCTTCTCCCATCAAGCAAATACCTCCCTCTCTGCAAAATACCTAGTTATACCCATATATATAAGATAGAGGAAGATGAAAATGATAGATAGAAAAATTACTGGAGTTGCCCACCACCACCAGAGCCCCCTATATATAGCTGCGTAGCTCAGGGCCCAATGCAGGATCATGCCAAGGGTCATGCTTCTCTGGGGGCCTAAACCTATTATGGAGAGACCTGATTCGGTAAGGATAGCAGATATCGTGGCATTAACAAAATTAGCCACCATCCATGGTGTGAGGTGGGGCATGATCTCCCTTACCAGGATTTCGAACCTGCCCATATTGGATAGCCTAGCTAGATATATGAAGTCTCTTTCCCTGAGGCTGAGGGTTTGGGCTCTCACTTGCCTAGCTGGCCATGCCCAGTTGAAGAGGCATATTATTAGAGCCATCCCTATGTAGTCTAGCCCCCTGAAGTAAGATGCTATGAGTACTAGAACTAGCATGGAGGGCAGGGCTAGGTTGACATCTATGAAGAGTCTAAGCACGCTATCTACAAAGCCCCTGAAATACCCAGCTGTAATTCCGATCAAAGTACCTAGAAGTGTACCTATAGCTCCTGCTATTATTCCAATAGCTAGGGAATTGGATAGACCATAAAGTAAGTTGGGCATATATATCTCTGCCCAGCAAATCGGTTCCTAAAGGATTCCTAGGGTTAGGAGGTAGTTGTGGATCGAAAGCTCCTGCATATGTTCTGTCGTAGCTAGTCACCAGCCCCCCTATCAATGAGAATATTGTTAGAGCTAGGATGCCTATAAGACCTACAGCAAAAGCTCTGATCCTTAGGAGGTCGTGTAAAATCCCTAGGAACGTAGATAGATGCAAAATCTTTCCAAGGATCTCGGTAGCTATTGACAGGGTCCTCACCTCCTTATCCTTGGGTCAAAAAGCGGGTAGATGGTGTCCACTATAAAATTGGCTGTTGCAACGGTGAATGTGATCAATATCACGATCCCCTGGATAACTGGATAGTCTAGCTGTAGTATTGATTGATAAAGCAGCCACCCAATCCCGGGATAAGCGAATATAATCTCGGTTACAAGGGCCCCAGCAGTTATATGCCCTAGGGCCAGCGTAAGCCCTGTGATCTGTGGGAGCAGCGCGTTTCTAAACCCGTATTTCCACATTATTGTTGAACTTTTGAGACCCTTGGCCTCTGCCATGAGTATGAAGTCCTCCCTCTTTACAGTTGCTATGAGGGATCTCATGCTGAGAAACCACCAACCCATAGATGAAATAACAATGCTAAGGGCTGGTAATGAGCTCTTTCTTAAGGCATCTAGTATAGATTCTAGGGTTAGATTTATAGATCCATACCCAGTTTCTCGGGGGAAAATGGGTATTGTATAGATGAAGAGCCATAGGATCAGTATGGCTACTATGTAATAGGGTATTATATAGAGAAGCAGAGCCGCTACACTTAGAAGCTCGAACCTCTTCTTCTCAATCCCTCTCCACCCCGCTAGGGCTCCGAGAAACGTGCCCAAGATCCAGCTTATGATCGTTGAGGTAGAGAGGAGTATTATAGTCCACGGAAGCGCTGTAGCTATTATAGTGGAGACAGATGAGGGGAAGTTGGTGATGGAAATACCTAGATTACCTCTAAGGATCTGGCCTAGATAGCTCAGATACTGAGTCATCATATCTTTATCAAGGCCGAATAGCTTTTTATACTCATCAACTATTTCCTGGGATCCTCTCAACGCCCCAGCTTCTGATAGCATGCTAAGGGCAGCTGTTATAGGATCCCCCGGCACTAGCCGAGGGATTATGAAAGTGAGTGTCAGTGTTATCCAGATAGTTAATATATAGAAGCCTAATCTTGATAAAAAATATTTGATGAAAAAGGGGCTTGACATTATAGCTCCCATTTATCTGCGGTATCTCAGCAATGCTAATGCCACTAGGGCTAGCGTAATCACCTGGAGGGCCGCGAGGATTATGACTATGTTAGATAGGTTAGTGACTTGATCGCTAAGCTGGCTCACACTTTTAGCGATGCTGCTATTAATAGCCTTATTACTATCTTCAACCCTCTGACCCAATGCTGTTACCGAGCCCATTACATCTGTGCCAAATTTCTGCAATGACTGCTGGATCGTGTTTGCAAGATTATCTATAGAATTAGAAGCTCCCTCATACCCTGATCCCCACCCACCTGGGGCACTGTTATAGTTGGTATTTCTATTCTGGGAGGAGGTGGTGAGAGCGATGCTAGCCCTGCTTGGAGAAGCCTATTAGCATCCTCCTCAGGAAGTCTCACAGCATCTCCCACTTTAAATGGACCGTACCACTGGAGATCTACACCTCTGAAGCGAGGAACTTCCTTAGTTATGTAGATAGTTGTGTAGAATATTTGAGCCGGTTTTATACCCCCTACCCATTCTCCTCCTCTCTTGGGGGATGGATAGCCGTTTATGAGTAGATTCATTGTTGCCCACCAAGGCACTGGCATGATCCACGGGTTATCGGCGGATGGGAAATTCTTCCAGTAGTAATTATTGACGGGAACAAGGGCGGGAGCTAATGATATGGGGATCACGGGAAGATCTCTGAGCCATATCTCCATCGCAGCCCTGAATAGCTTTAGAACACCCGTTGTGTTGCCTGGTGGGGTTATTGCAAGCTGATCCACGATTGCGTCATACTCAGAGTTCCTATACCTAAAAGAGTTGATCTCGTACCAAGGTGCTCTCTCACCAAGAGGCCTCCAGTGCTTTCCATGGAATAGTGCTAGGTTATCATAAGGATCAGTATCGCCGGGGCAGAAGGGATTAAGCTTCAGGTCATACTCTCCCCTCAGCACAGCCTCGCCTAGGGCCGGGTCTCTCATGGGCCTCACCTCCACGCTGATCCCTGCCCTCCTAAGCTGCGCAGCTATAACATCAGCTACCGCCATCTCTTCTCTAGAAGCTGCGTTGACGAGGTATATGATGCTCAACGGGGTTCCATCTGGTTTAAGCCAGGTTCCGTCAGCAGTTCTCTTGAATCCGTATTTCTCGAGAATGCTGTAGGCCTTGGTTAGGTTATATTCTAAGGTGTTATATACTCTGAGAAGATCTGATATTTGGTCTATGTAGGGCTTCATGCTTAGGTATTCAGGGAAAGGCAGCCTAGCTGGGCGTGTAGTTCCTTCATAGGCTAGTCTAATAATCTCGTCCCTGTTTATCATGAAGGATATGGCCCATCTCACTTCACTTATATTGAATGGATACCTGGCGTTCTGAATCATTAGAAGCCTTGGGCAGGGATCAGGCCATGCATAGGGAGGCACGCTATACCATGCTGTGACACTCGGGTTTGTCCTTAAGATCTGGGTGAAGGTTCCTAGGCTGAGAAGACCTATGAAAACCATGTCTATCTCGTTTCTAGAGAACTTAAGAGCTATCACATCCTCCGGACCGAAGTTAGCATACACAACATATTGTGGTGCAGGGCGTATGCCAAATACCTCGGTTGCCCACCAGTTATCTCTTCTCTCAAAAACAGTCATTGTTGGCTCAGCCCTAACAAGCTTGTAGGGGCCTGTACCGATAGGCGGGTAGTTCTTAAAGGTTAGAGGATCGACCTTCTCGAAGACATGCTTAGGCACAATTGTTATAGCTCCCCACACCCTTACAGTAGGGAAGGCTTCCCTTATAAGGTGAAACCTCGGGTTAGGGCTTTTCAGCTTGAACTCTACTGCGTAGTCGTCGACCTTCCTCACTGATTCCACGTGCTGCTGAACTATATCACCCCACACCATTCTAGCCCCGTACTGAAGAAGCATATTATATGTGAAAACCACATCATCGGCTGTGAATGGTACACCATCGCTCCACTTAACTCCCTTTCTTAGATATACTGTAAGTGTTCTATAATCCTGAGAATACTCAAAGCCTGTAGCTAGCCAGGGAATTAATTCTCCTGTCTCCATGTTTATATAGAAGAAATACTCATAAATTAGTTGATGCATACCAGAAGCAGATCTGCTCACAGCAGTTGGTAGAAGAATATTCCAGTTCTCAGGATCAGCAAACCTAGCACTGTGAGCAACTATAAGGGTTCTCTCTCTAGGAGGCATTTGGGCGCTTACATGCTGAGATATGCCAGGGGTTATAAAGACCAATACTAGGATTGTTAAGAGAAGGGCTGAATATATCCCTTTCATCGTATTTCCTCTCAAGATAAACACCCTTCACTAAATACTTCTTTATCGGGTTATATATATATTTATCCATATTCCTACGTAATTCGAAAATATATAAGACCACTTTTACTTACTTAAATTTTCTAGTAGGAATATGGATAAATATATATATAACCCGATAAAGATTCTATACAATATTACAATACTTAGGATTCTCTCCAGATTTGCAGGCACAGGCCTTAGATCTTTGTATATACATATATCTCCTAATACCAAGGATCATTGAGCGAGCTCTTGAAGTTAGGTGTTATTGCATCTGGAGTTAGTAGGATGGGGAGGATTCACATTGATAGTCTGAAGAGAATTGAAGCTGCGAACCAGTAGCCGTAATAGATCCCGAAATCACAAGAA
>JGI20132J14458_1000320_pt1 | contig 10161 bp, 8 predicted proteins | sample OctOCTMetagenome_FD_14458 | JGI IMG/M metagenome (IMG submission 14458)
AAACTCGCCCGACACGATTTCGCTTGGGAGTTCAAATTCGCCAAGCCGAAGCGTTGGCGCATCGCAACGGTTGAGGGCGAAATCGGGGAGGAAACGGTCATTCGCCACGAGCGACCGCAATTGCTTTGGAACTCTTCGATTATCCCGCCCGCCTTTTCTGGTGCTCCCGTTAGTGTTCAACTGCCTGATGGCAGTTGGTGGACGCTAACGAATTGGCGAGGCGGAGTTGTTCAAGTTTGGCTTCACCCTGACGAAACCCTTGTCGTCCGAATTCCGCCCAGCGAACAAGGCGACATCGCCTTCAGGTTCGCTTACGCTCCAAAACCTGCTGTCTCTTTCACACCTCTTTCGCCCTTCATTTCCTTCTCCAGCGCTCACATTTCGCTAAGTTCGGTAAGGTCTCGTTTGACCCTTGCCCGTTCGCTCGGAGGCTTGCCCATCAGGATGGAATTGCTTGACGGCGACAAACAGCAAACGGTCTTGGTCGGGAGCGAACTTTACAGCGACTATGGCATTTTCCCTGAGCACGATGAGGGAGGGGCTTGGAGGGCTGAAGGCGAGAGGCGATTGGTGAGGACTGTCGGGCGAGCGAGTGCTTGCCGTTTCCCTGACAAAGTTGAGATTCTGCCCAACGGCGTTGCCTTTGAAGGTGCACTCTCAACGACTTGGGCTGGACATTGGTGGAACTTGAACCCACGAGTGAATTACCGCTTGAGTTACGAAATTGACGGCGACGGCTTCGTTGTCCGAGCGAGCGTTGAGACCGTGAAACTGATGCGGAAGGTGAGAGCGTTTTTGGCGCTGACTTTGACCTTCGTTGGCGTTGAGAAAGTTGCTGTCAACACTGTCAAGGGATGGCACGAAGTCCCTGAGATTGGCGAGCGGGATTGGCAATCAAGGCACTTGCCCCTTAACCCTGATGACCCGCAAATCCGCTTGCACACGAAGGCGGGCATCGTTGCCTTGAAAGGCATTGAAGGCGAGTTGCAAAACTGCTTCGTGCTCAAAGACGGTGAGCGGTGCACTGTCTTTTTCGCTTGGCTTGACGGCGAAGAAACCGATTTCAAGACCCGTTCGGTGAAGTTCAAGGTTGAGTGAGCGTGCAAAAATTATTGGCGGTTTTGCTTTGAGGGAGGGCGAACCTCCCGGTGAGCCAAATTTGAGTGCGAGGTGCGGAGTGCAGTTGTCAAGCCGTTTTGGCTCGGCAGGTGCCTCGTCCTCCCATATGGGCTAAAGCCTGTAGCATGAAAATTTTGCGATTGCGTTAAAGGAGCGGATGAGCGGATGGAAGAGGAACGAGAGAAAGACGGGCGAGNTCAGCAAGAGCCTTATGGACAGGAAGGCGCTGAGGCAANTGCTCANGAAATTTCCGGTCCGCCACCGACAGCNCCCTCGCGCCCCTTCGTTTTGCTTGGTTGGGTTTTGTTCGCTCTTTCGGTCGTGTTTGCCCTTGCCTTAGCAGCGCAACTGGTTCGGGAACGCCGAATCAACGCTGAACTTAGAGACAGGGTCGCTCAACTTGAGAGCGCCGTTTTTTCAGCTCGGAAAGTTTTCCTTGAACGGGCAGCCGCTGAACTCGGCTATGCGAGTGTTGACCTTCAGGCAGACCCACCGAAGCGCTATCAAGTCGCTTTCAGGTTGGACGAAGCAAGCAGGTGGCTCAGGGACGCTGAACCTTTGCTTTCCGACAGCGGTCGCACCCAAGCGCAGAGCCTTCAACAAGCCCTTAGGCAACTTCCTGCTTTGGTTGAGCAAGACCCAGTGAGCGCAAGGCAAGAGTTGGCGAAAATACAGGATGCGCTGGAAAGGCTGATGAGTTCCGAGACGAGAGCAAAGTGAGCGGACAAGATTGCTGCTGAGGTGTCACCATGAGGCTCAAAAGTTTAAGCCTTTTCGGGTTCAAAAGTTTCGCCAATCGGACGGAGTTGATTTTCTCGCCCGGGATAACCGCTATCGTCGGTCCGAACGGGTCAGGCAAGTCAAACATCTTTGACGCCATCGTTTGGGTCTTAGGCGAACGGAGCACGAAGGCGCTCAGGTCGCCAAAGGCTGCCGACCTGCTCTTTGCGGGCAACGGCAGGGTCAAGCCGGCGAGCATCGCCGAAGTTTCGCTGAACCTTGAATTGGATGAGCCTGCCGAAGGGGGAGGCAACTCCCAAATTGTTCGCCCCTACGAACTCATCTCCGAAATCGTCATCACCCGAAGGTTGAAGCGGACGGGCGAAAGCCAGTTCGCTATCAACAGAGTCCCTTGCAGGCTTCGCGATGTCCAAGATTTGCTCCTTGAGTTGGGGCTTTCCGCCGACAGTTACGCTTTCATCGGTCAGGCTGAAATTGACCGCTTGGTCTTTCTGTCGCCGCAGGAAAGGCGTGAGTTCATTGAGCAAGTGGCAGGCGTCCACAGGTTTCAACTCCGCCGTGAAGACGCTTTGGAGAAACTGGAGCGAACCGAAAAGAACCTGACAAGGCTTCGCGATTTGGTCGCCGAACTCTGGAAGCAAAGGGAAGCGTTGGGCACTGAGGTTGAAAAAGCGCGAAAGTATGAGCAACTTTTGAAGCGACAGCGAGAGTTGAACATCGCTTTGCTCGGCTGGGAGCATCAAGTCAGGGTGAGAAGGGTTGAGAGGCTGAAAGAGGAACTAACGGCTTTGCAGCAGGCAGTTGCTGAAACTGACGAGCAAATTGCAGCCGTCCATTCCGAGCGCTCGGAGGTTGAAGCGGCAATCGCCCGCATGGAAGAGAGTTTGCAGGAAATTCAAGGTTCAGCCGCTCAAGCCCTTGAGGAAGCGAAGGAGTTGGAGAACGAACTCGCACTTTGCCGTGAACGGCAAAAGCATTTGACCCAACGACGCTCCCAAATCTCGCAGCAAAAAACTTACATCGCCGAAAGGTCGCAACGGCTCAGCGCCGAATTGGCTGAAACCCAAAAGCAACTTGACGCCCTGCAGCACCAAAAGTCGCTCTTTCGAAGAGCAAGAGGCTCAAATGAACGAGGCGTTGAACAAAGCACATCAAGCCGTTGAGGAACTTGAACGAGCGGTTAGACAGGCGCGCGAAGAGCACTTTGAGGCTGAACGCTCGTTAACCGAAGCGAAATCCCAACTCGCATCTTACGAACCGCTTCTGAAATCGTTGCGTGCCAGACAAGCGGAGGTGGAACGGGAGAGGGCAAGCGTAACCGAACTGCTGTCCCAACTGCAACGACAGTGGGACGAACTGGTTTCCCAACATCAAGCCCTTTCGACGGAAGAACTTGACATGCTCATCAAGCAACTGCAGCAAAGGTTGGGCGAGCAAAAGCAACGCTCCAGCGAATTGCGAAACCAACTCCTTCAAGCCCGCGAGCAGTTGGCGGCGATGAGGGCTCGGTTGGCAGCGCTGGAAGAGATGGAGTTGTCAATGGCTGGGATTCCACAAGGAGCGAGGACAATCTTGACCGCGATGAGGGACGGGAGGCTGAGAGGTGAATTCCACCTGCTCGCCCATCTCATCCGAGTGCCACAAGGGCTTGAAATTGCCTACGAGAGCGCTTTGGGCGCGGCTGCTAACTACCTTGTCGCTCCAACTTTCGCTGAAGTCCAAGAAGCCATTGAGTTCCTTAAGGCAACAAATTCGGGGCGGGCAACTTTCATCGCCCTTGACTTTCTGGCTGAGTTGGGATACGGCGAAGGCGATTTGAGGGCAGTTGAATCCGAAGGCGTGATAGGTTGGGCGAGTGAATTGGTGCAGGTCATCGATGAACGGTTTGCTTCCGCCGTCAGACATGTGCTCAGAAACACCCTGATCGTTGAAGACCTTGCGACGGCTCGGCGATTGGCTGCGTCTCTAAAGGGCGTTAGGTTCGTCACTCGTTCGGGCGAAGTGATTGCTCCCACAGGGACAATCTCAGGCGGTGCAACTGCTCACGGGGCAGGCAACTTGTTCCTTCGGCAAAGGGAGCGAGAAGAATTGTCAAGCCGAGTCCGGGTTCTGGAGGCGAAGGTTCGTGAGTTGGAAGAGCAACTGAAGTCGGCGGAAACAGAAGTAGAAGCCTTGCAAAGCGAACTGGCAGCAGCGCTGCGAAAGCGGGAGGAGCAAAGACACGCAAGCGAGCGGCTCAGCGAGGAGGCAAAGCGAATTGCAGCCGAACGGGAAAGAAGGCAAAGGGAATTGGAGCGGCTTGATGCTGAGGCGGTCAGGTTGCAGCGGGAAATTGATGGGATGGAGCGGGAATTGAAAGCGCTTGAGGAGCGAATTTCGCAACTTGAAATCGCAAGGGAAACAGCCCAACGAAACTTGAACGAGGCTCAAACGAAACTCTCCGAGGCTATTCGGCATCGGGACGAAGTGAGCCAACAATGGCAGCAGTTCCGACTGGTCGCTGCCCAATGGCAAACGCAATTTGAAAACTTGCAGCGGCGGGTCAATGAGTTGACAGAAGCGTTGGACGAACTGAAAAGGCAGGAAGGTGAGTTGAGCGAGGAAGAGCGAAACATTGAGGGCGAACTCTCTGAATTGACCCGAAGGTTGCCTGAACTTGAGCGGCAACTTGAAGAGTGCAGGAAGCGAAGGGAGCAGTTGGAAACCGCCTTGAGCAACTGGCACGAGGAGCGGAAAAGGTTGCTGCAGCGGCGCGAGGAAATTGAGCGAAAACTTTCAAGTTTGGCAGCGCAAAGGTCGCTCCAAACTGAGGAAGTCCACAAGTGCGAGGTTAGGTTGGCTCAGGCTGAAGCGGAGCGAACCGAAATTGAAAGGAGGTTGCAAGAGGAACACCAAGTCTCCGTTGAAGAGGCTCACGCAGCAGCGCAGAGGCTTGAGCAAAAGCAAACGGCTTTGGATGAGTTGGAACGAATTAAGCAGGAGATGGCTGCTTTGGGCGAAGTCAGGTTGAGCGTTTTGGACGAATACGAACGGCTCAACGAGCGGATCAACTTCCTGCAAACCCAAATTGCCGACTTGGAAGCAGCGCGGGACGAACTCCTTGCGGGTTTGGATTCGCTTGAGCGACAGTTCAGGGAGAGGTTCAAGGAAGTGCTTGAGAGAGTGAGCGAAACCTTCAACGAAATGGTTCAAAGGTTCTGGCAAGGCGGTGAAGGGCGACTGATTTTGACCGAAGGTCAAACTCTGGCAGAGAGCGGCGTTGAAGTCAAGGTCAAACTGCCCGGCAAGGCTGAACAGGACCTGCTTTCCCTTTCGGGCGGCGAGAAAGCCATCGTTGGGCTTTGCTTCCTGTTTGCGCTTCTCAAAATCAACCCAGCGCCCTTCGTCCTTCTCGACGAAGTTGATGCACCGTTGGACGACGCCAACACCGACAGGTTCGTTTCGCTCTTGCGGGAATTTTCTGACCGCACTCAGTTCATCGTCATCACCCACAACCCGATAACAGTCCAAGCCGCAGACAACCTTTACGGCGTCACGATGGAAGAGGAAGGCATCTCCAAAGTCTTGTCCCTTTCGCTNAAAGAGGCTTTGGAGTGGGCTGAAAAGCAGTGAAGCGACGAGTGAGGGTTTTCATTTCTCCTCGAGCCGCCAACGGTGGTAAGCAAGGGCGACGGTGAAGATGATGAGGGAAAGCCATTGAGCCTGAGTGAGACCGTTGACAAATTTAGCCGTGACGCCTGCCCGCCAATACTCTACGACGAACCGAAGCACCGAGTAAAGAATTGCCCACCAGATGAAAACTGAGCCTTCGTAAACGGAGCGAGAAGCGGAAGACGAGGGGCGAGAAATATTTCGGCTGTAAAGGGCGAGGAGGACAAACAAAATCAGCAAGCCAATCGCTTCGTAAATTTGCGTTGGGTGACTGGGCAAAGTGTCAACGCCGAGGATTGGGTTATGAAACCGAACGCCCCAAGGCATCGTCGTTGGGAGACCGTAACAACAGCCGTTGAGAAAGCAACCGACTCGCCCGATGGCGTGACCGAGNGCTAACCCCGGAGCGACAGCGTCGGCGATTCTCCAAAACGAGATTTTGTAGCGTCGGCTCAGCCACAAACCAGCCAAAATTCCGCCAGCAACTGCTCCGTGAAAAGAGACCCCACCGTCTGCCCAAATCATTGGGATTGCAACCAAATTCGTGCTGTAGGATTGCCAGTTCAATGCCACATACATGAGCCTTGCCCCGATAACCCCCAAGGCAAGTGAGGCGATGACCAAATCGTAAAGCAAATCGTTGGGCAAATTTCGCCTGCGAAATTCCAGCCGAGTCCAAAACATTGCCACCAAAACTCCCAAAGCCACCATCACGCCATAACTTCGAAGCGTGAACGGTCCAAGTTTGAACAAAATCGGGTGCACAACTCTGTTCCCCCTTTTGAGCCGCTTCAAATGCGATGGTTCGCCATTACAAAATTTTATGCTGGGCAACCGGCGAAAGATTGGGCTGAACTACTTTCAACGCTCACCCGTAAAGCAAGCACTCTGACCGCTGCTTCATGAATTCTTCGTCCGGCTCTAAGTCCCACTCCAGCGCAACCGCAACTGGGTCATTGGTCTCGTCCATCGCTTCTCGGACCGCTTTCGTGCCCATCAAACGGTCAAAAGTCGCTTCTCGCCAAGAGAACTGTTGCGGATAGAGGCTTTTGAAGGATGCAACAACGCAAAGCCCCGTTCGGACAGGCGAGAAGACATTTCTGTCAAGGACATGGACTTGAACGCCGCGGCAAATTTTGCCGGCGTGCTTTGAAGTCGCAGGAACGAACCTGATTGGTCTGAACCTAACGCCGGGCAAGCCCAATTTGTTGAGCAAATTGGCGACTTCATCTTCGTCGGCGAAAGGCGCTCCAATCCACTCAAAAGGGATGCGAAGTTCCACGCCCTTCCGACAGGTTCGTGCCTTCCACAAGGCATGTGCCACAGTAAACCGTCGCCGTGTCAAGAGTTGCCATCGCCGGTGAAGGCGAAACCCAAGGCAGACCAGTTTCGTCCCACCACATAGTTCGCTTCCAACCTTTGCAAGCGATTACTTCCACTTGTGCCTGCGGGAAGTGATTTCGCTGAAGCCAGAGCGCCACTTCGCCCAAAGTCATTCCGTGCCTGATTGGAATAGGAAAGCGCCCGACAAGCGAACCGAGAATCTCAACTTGGCATTTGCCTTCAACATGCACACCGTTGATAGGGTTGGGACGGTCAAGAACGAAAACAGGCAAATTTGATTCCGCTGCCGCTTCAATCAGGTAACTCATCGTCCAAGCATAGGTGTAAAACCTGCAGCCGACATCGGGCAGATCAACCAGCAAAGCGTCAAGCCCTGAAAGCCATTCCGGCAACGGCTTTAAGGTTTCACCGTAAAGGCTGAAGACAGGGACTTTGCGTTTCTCATCGTAGCCGCTGGCAACCTTTTCGCCCGCAATTGCTGCGCCGTAAAAGCCATGTTCCGGGACAAAGAGAGCAGCGATTTGGAAGCCCGAAGTCATCAACACATCAACCGAAGGGACAAGTTCGCTGTTAGTCGCCAAGGCGTTAGTCAACATGCCGAACCGCAACGGCTTAAGGTCTTGTCTGTGGGCAAAAACTTCAACGCCCAATCGGACAGATGGCGAATCAATCTTCGTCCTCATCTTCGTCTTCCTCCTGCCGTGTCAGCACAGGGTGCAAATCTTTCCTCCCGTCAAAGAAGACGGCTACCCATTGAGCCAACCGTTCACCCAACCTTTCGCAAGCGGCGATTTCCGCGTCAGTTCTGGGCTCGCCGGCAACCACAGCGCCGTAGTGAAGTGTGAACTTCTTGCCGACATAATCGGTTACCCCGAAGACGAGGAAACCGAAGTTCATCAAAACTGTCAAGAGCGACATGCAAGCCAACTCAGCGCCGCCTCCCCAACCGCCTGAGGACGAGAAGGCGCAGGCAATTTTACCGTCAATTTTGCCCCAAAGGTCGGACATGGTTTCGTCCCAGAATCGCTTCATCTTCCATGAAAGCACACCCATGTTGGTTGGGGAGCCGACAGCCAAACCATCGCACCACAGAACATCTTCGGGCGTCGCTTCATCAATTGACTTGAGCCTAACTTCAATCCCTGGAACTTTCGCTGCTCCCTTCGCCACCAATTCAGCCATCTTCTTCGTGTTACCTGTGGCGCTGTCGTAAAGGACGAGCACCTTGCCCATTCTCATCCCTCCTTCTCCGCTTGCTCACATCAACTTCCACTCGTTCGCCGAAACTTGCAATTCCCTTGCGCCTNTGAAAGTGTCAAACACTNGTTCCATCTCGTCAACATCGTCAAAATAACCGACCAAGTGGACAGCGCCGAAACTTTCGCCCGCTNGCACTTTCCAACCGCCAATTTCCTGAATGAGGCAGACATAACCGCGCTGGTGACACCAAGCCTCGTAAACCGTTGGTGGGTGCAAAGTCATCCCCGCAAGCCAGACACCGTTCCGCAACTGGTAGGCTCGGATGAACTTCTCCGGCACTTTGCCATCTTCACGGCGGTAAAGGAAGCGCTCATCGGGAGCGAAATCTTCAATGAAAGCGCTGGCAGGGATGAAGCCGTGATAACTCAGGTAGACCTGCCTGAAACTGTCGCCACCCTGATGGCGGATATGACCCGGCATGTCCATCCGAAACAGCAAGCAATCAACCGTGTTGACACTTGTGACCTTGTCATAAGCGAGAAACCAACGAACCCCGTCGGGAAAGACCAGCAACTGTTCCCAACGCGAACCCGGCTTGTAGGGAGGACGGGCGATTGTCCANTTGAACCNCTGCTTNACNGCGACGAAGTTTTTGCCCTCAAAGATTTCAAAGGGCAACTTTTTCGCTTGGGTGCAGATTTGTGGCAACTCAACGAAGCGTTTGGGGATGTTGCCGTGAATTTTGTCGCCCCAACTGTAACGCAAGTGCTCAGGCGTGGATTCATCGTCCGTGCCGGGCTCAAGAAGGAAGTCAACGATGACGAGCCCGAACCCTAAATCCTTGCTGCCCGTTGCCTTGTCAACGAAACTTCCAGCCATGACGCCGCTGACATAGCCTTCTGTTTGAACAGCCGCGAAGTATTTTTCGGTTTCAATTCGCACCACTGTGCCGTCACGCCAAACCCTGACCATTTCCGCTCACCCAGCAAAACTTTGCCCCACTTAGGAACGCAGGTGCTATAATCAAAGCGTGAAATCGCATCAAAGGAAAGGAGCGGTTGAAAATGGCAGGAAACGGGAAGGAACGGAAGGGCGTTTCGCGGCGCGAATTTTTGAAAGTCGCAGGAACGAGTGCAGCCATAACCGAACTGTTGGCAGGTTGCAAATCGGAAACCGAAGCGGAAGCAGCAACAGAGAAAGTTGTCAGAATCCCCCGAGCCCAAACTGTCACCGTGACGCTGAGGGTGAACGGCAAAGTCTATAAGTTGCAACTTGAGCCCCGCATCACCTTGCTTGATGCGCTCCGCAACCACCTCAACTTGACGGGCACGAAAAAGGTTTGCGACCGAGGCGAATGCGGCGCTTGCACCGTCCTAATGGACGGGAAGCCAGTTTATTCCTGCATGATGCTGGCTGTTGACGCCGAAGGTCACGACATCGTTACCATTGAAGGTTTGGCGAAAGATGGCAAACTCCATCCCGTTCAAGAGGCTTTTGTTGAACACGATGCTTTGCAGTGCGGCTTCTGCACCCCCGGCTTCATCATGGCAGCAGTGGGTCTTCTCAACCAAAACAAAGCTCCATCTCCCGAAGATGTCAAGAAGGCGCTGGCAGGAAACATATGCAGGTGCGGCGTCTATCCGCGAATACTCGCTGCAGTTTTGGACGCCGCAAAAAGAATGCGCGGCGGCGCTTGAAAGGCGGTGACTTCCGATGGCTCGCTCAGTGGCATTGTCAGAAGTTCGGGAGGAACGAAGGTTGCTGCTACCTTCGTCCTTACGACCGCTGACCTTTGAAGAATTCGTGAGGCTGTTCGGCGAGGACGATGATATTGAGTTGGTTGACGGGATGGTGGTGCAAAGGGTGGCTGCAAGAGACATACATGAAGATTTGCAAGGTTGGTTGTCGTTCGTTCTGAGAGGCTACGCTGAGGCGAAGGGTCTTGGCATAGTTCGAGGTTCGCGGACGGCGGTCAAGATAACGGAGCATCGTGGAAGGCTTCCCGACATCGTTTTCGTTCGCAAAGAAAATGCCCACATCGTTCAAGAGGACGGCATCTTCGGGACTCCCGATTTGGTGGTAGAGATTTGGTCGCCGGGGGACAGG
>JGI20132J14458_1000326_pt1 | contig 10117 bp, 10 predicted proteins | sample OctOCTMetagenome_FD_14458 | JGI IMG/M metagenome (IMG submission 14458)
AACTTTGTGACGCTCACGATGGCGGCTACATCATCATGTTCACTCACCCTGCCCGATTAGTCACAGCAGATTTTTGGGATGCGGTGAACTTCCGCAATGGCAGAAAACTACCCCGCGAACAATGGAAACCTGCCCCATTAAGACCGATAAAGAAAGTCGCTGAACTGAAACAGGACTTTGACAGTTTCCTCGAGTGGGTTGTCAAACAGCCGCAAGTGGAATTGACGACTTACAGGAAATTGTCCGCCGAGTATAGACAACCGAGGATGCGATGGATAAGCAGTGAGGCTGTCCTGCAACTTTCGGAAAAAGTCACCGAACTCACTTACCAACAAGTGGAAGACGATTTCCTTTCGCCAGCGGAGTTGTTCGGTGTATTCGTTCACATAGTGGCATTTCTGGCGACGGAAAGGAAATTGCCAGAAGCGGTTCCGGTGCGATCCTTGTTTGGTCCGCCACAGATGCCGCCTACCCAAATTCCCAAAGGGAACGCAGCATTGAGCGATTTTCTGAGCGCAGTTGCTTTCGCCGATGAATTTTGCACTCATACGAAATGCGTTCCCGACCGCATCCCCATCGGACAAAACAGCATCGGACCAAACGCCTTCATGCAGGCTGCCGCGTGGCTGCTAAGGGAATGGCGAACTTCTGGCACGCTGCCTGCGTCTATTCCTTTGAACCCAGTCCCTGAATTGCCCAAGATTGCAGACGAGCCACAATTTCGCAACTATCGCTTCAAAGGAACTTGGGTAATCTTTCCGCCCGAATTTGAAGGGGTGAGGACGCTGGAGCACATACGATTGCAAACTTGGACAGTTAAGCCCGCAGTGCCGGTCTGCAGAGCGAAATTCCGAAACAACGGCGCAGCAGGTCGGTGATGACGAAAATGAGAGCGCTAACACTTCTCCTTGCGATTTTGTGTCTCATCCCAGCAATGGCGCAAGGACAAACGAGCACCACTTATCGGCTATACACGGCGAAGGCGGGAGAACTTCCCGAAGAAATCGCTAAGAGGTTCAATGTCAGCCTTCAAGACATCCTTCGAGCCAATCCCAACATGGTGGCTGACCAACCACTTCACCAAGGCGAAGTCGTCTTAGTGCCGGTGAAGGAATCAAGCCACAGAGCATCAATTTCAAGCAAGCCCAAACCGGGCACGACTCAAAAACCCAAAGCATCGTTCACATCAGAACCTCACTCTTTCGCTCGCGCCTATTGGGTTTACACAGTGCAAGTCGGCGACACCCTCGAGAGCATCGCGCAGCGGTTTGGAATTCCCGTCAGTGTCCTTGCATATGCGAATAATCTCTCAACCAACGCTCCCTTAGTTCCGGGGCAAGTCTTGATGGTTCCCGTTCTGGAACAAAGGGTTGAATCTAAGCCCTCTGTTTCGGCAAAAGCACCCTCTCAAACCCCACAAACCCAAACGGTTTCTCTGCGTCGTCTTCCCGTCTTGCCAGCGCCCCGCATTTTCGGCTATGTCGGAACGGTGATTGCCGGTATAGCGAGCATCCGAAGCGCCCCCAAAGACACTGCTCCGATTTGGAGTCGGGTCGTAAGGGGGACGCAAGTTATCATCACAACGGAGCGTCCCGGCTGGTATGGAATTTTGATGATCAACGGGTCAACGGGATGGGTGAGGCAGAACGCCTTGAAGAAAGAGCCGAGAGCCATCTTCTGGGACGACATAATGAGGGCGTTCGGCGGACAGCCCGGTCGAGACAATAGCGCTGTTGTTGCAGAGGCGATGAAATACTTGGGTGTCCCATACAAGTATGGGGGGACATCGCCCGTTAGAGGTCTTGATTGCTCGGCTTTCGTCCAAAGGGTTTTTGCTGCCCGCGGAATTCGTTTGCCGAGGACTGCCGCAGAACAGGCAAAAGTGGGGATTCCTGTCCACCCTTCAGATTTGCGTCCCGGTGACCGCCTCTATTTCGCTGTCAAAGGAAATCGCATTGACCACTGCGGGATATACATTGGCAACGGCTTATTCATTCACGCCTCAGGTAGACACGATGCCGTCGTCATCAGCAGTCTTTCCGAACCTATCTACGCCCGTTCCCTCGTAGCCATCAGGCGTTGAACTTCCCAACCGCCTCCGAACTCATCCGCTTAGGGGAGACAAAAATTTTTGGCTGGGGCGCCTGGCTTCGAACCAGGGACCTCGGGATCCAGAGTCCCGCGTGCTACCAACTGCACCACGCCCCAGCCATCTTCTGCCGCTGCACAATTATAGCAACGGTAACGGCAAAAGTGAAGATGAGCGCTCAGGCAAGGTGACGAACTTTGCAGGAGGAAAAGTGGCTTTTCTTCGGGCTCGCAGTTTTGCTTTTGCTCCTCATAGCAGCGTGGCGAATGGCAATCACTCTGAACGAGGGAAAGCGGGTTGCTTCCTATCGCGCAACTGTTGCAAATCGCAACGACAAGGGGAAGCAGTGTCCAGATTACTGGCGGGCAACTGGTTGCCGAAATTCCTGAACGAGGTGAGAGGTGGGTATTGAGGTTTGCAGCCAGCCATTACGACACCGAAAAGCAAATTGTCACGACTAAAGACGGCATCTGTCAAGTCTCTCGCAACAACCGAGTCATCACCATCTTCCATGCCCCAACCATTGTCGTCCGATTCAAGGACCGAGAAATGGAGATGAGGGGCGGAGTCAAAATTGTAGCGATGCTGCCGCGTTTGAAAGTTCGATTGGAGACCTTGAAATGGCATTGGGAAACAGGACAACTGGTCGGCGGCGAGAAGGTCAAAATTGAAGGGGAACGAATTAGCGCAATCGCTGATGGATTGGAAGGCGATACTACCCTGCAGCGGATTTCTTTGGTGGGCAACATCCATTTGAATTGGGACACCAAAAGCGGTGATCGGGAATGAACCCGACGGCAACTCTGGAAGGAAGAGACTTGAGAAAACGCTACGGGCAAAGATGGGTCGTCAATGGCGTGACCATTTATGTTCGCCAAGGCGAAGTTGTGGGACTGCTCGGTCCCAACGGTGCGGGCAAGACCACGACCTTCTACATGCTCACTGGGTTCATCCTCCCAAACAGCGGTCATGTGTTCCTCGAAGGACAAGAGATCACCCACTTGCCCATGTATCGTCGTGCTCGGATGGGAATAAGTTACCTGCCGCAAGAACCTTCGGTTTTCCGAAAACTGACCGTTGAGGAGAACATTCTGCTGGTGCTTGAGATGCAAGGCGTTCCGCCAAAACAGCGGCGCGAGATTGCGGAAAGGTTGCTGGAAGAAATGAACTTGACAAAAGTTCGGCGCAATTTGGGACAGTCCCTTTCCGGTGGTGAGAGGCGACGGGTCGAGATTGCAAGGGCGTTGGCAACAAATCCCAAATTCCTGCTCCTCGACGAACCTTTCACTGGCGTTGACCCTCTTGCCGTTGAGGACTTGCAGCGAATCATTGCCCAATTGAGGCAACGCGGGATCGGAATTCTCATCACCGACCACAATGTCCGGGAAACCCTCAGGATAACCGACCGAAGTTACATCATCTCGGAGGGTATCATCAGGACGCACGGAACCCCTCAAGAGATTGTCAACGACCCAATCGCCCGGCGATACTATCTGGGCGAGAGTTTCGAGTTGTAGTTCAACAGGACATTGGAGGGTTGACAGGGTAATGACCATCCTTGACCGTTACCTGCTGAGGGAACTTGCGGGGGCGTGGTTGATTGGTCTGGCTGTTTTTGTTGGCTTCCTCTTGGTTGGTGAGGTGCTCCGCAAAAGCATTGAGTTGCTTTTTTCCCTCCAAGCACCGCCCAGCGATGTCCTCCGTTGGGTTTTGTTAGCGCTGCCTTACTTGGTCGCTTGGAGTATCCCAATCTCGACTCTCTTCTCAGTCGTCATGACCATCGGGCGCATGAGCCATGATTTGGAGATAACAGCCTTGTTGGCAGCCGGGGTGAGTTTCCTCAGGCTGCTTGTGCCCATAGGTGGATTAGCGTTGCTGGTTTCGTTCCTCTCTTTCTGGCTCAATGCCTTTGTCGTCCCACCAACTTATGGCGCCGCTGATGCGCTGCTGTGGCGTTATCGGGAGCGGGGAGGTGTTACAACTGGGCTCTTCATCGCTGACCCGCCAAAGGCTCCGAGGCTAATACTAAACGCCAGCCAATTCGATCCCGCAAAAGGAGAGATGAGAAATTTGTGGCTCCTTGAGACGACGGAGAAGGGGGAAAGGGTCTATTTGGAAGCCCAAAAGGCGCGTTGGGTTGGAAACCGATGGGAGTTCTACAACGGGTTCGTCCAGATCATCACTCCCGACAAGCCAATGGTCCGTGAGCAATTTGAGCGCCTTTCCCGCCCGACTGCATTGAGACCTCCGACTGAACTGAGCACTGACAAGAAAAGGCTTGCCCCCAACCGCTTAACCCTAACAGCCCTCTCAGCAGAAATCAAAAGGATGCGGCAGTGGAAAGTCCCTTACGAAGTGATTGCCGAGTATGTCGTTGAGTGGCACAACAGGTTCGCTATGTCCTTGAGTTGTTTCGTTTTGGCTATGTTGGGAGCACCCATCGCTCTCAAGTTGCGCAGGGGAGGAGGCATTGCCGTGGGTGTCAGCGTTGTGCTTTTTTTGCTCTACTACCTTGTCTGGAACATCGGTTGCCAGTTGGGGGAAGCAGGGCAAATTCCTGCCTTAATCGGCAGCCATCTCCCCAACTTGCTCGGGCTTGCTTTCGTGGCAGCAATTTTACCAAAATTGAGGTGATTTCCCCTGTTTCACACTTTCGACGGGGCTTGTTGGGTCGCCTTGACATCAGATGTCCGTCGGCGAACTCTGATGACATTTCCTCTCATCGCCCTGTGCGGGATGACGATTTGAACCCCGTCGTTGCTCCTCAGATAAACGGCGAACCAACTAATCCGTTCCACAACCCCTTCGCCCAACGGCGAAGAAATTTGATCCCCTTCAGCCAAAGCATCGTCCAAGACTAAAGAGTAGCCAGCGACCAAATCCGAGAGCAAATGCCTTATGCACCAAAGAGTTGCTGCGACGATGATTGTCAAGCCCCAGAGGACGATTTCACGAGGCACTCCAAAGCGCTCGGCAATCATCCAGCCTGCTATGAGGAAAAGCACAACCCGGGTTAAAGTTCTGGGAAGCGAAAGGATGCGGATTTGACGCCAAACAGACTGGCTTGCGCTCCTGTCGCGGGAAGAAACGAGGACGGGACGGAGCCATTTGTGCCACATCCCGTCAAACCAGCGGGAAAGCAAGTAGGCAATGAAGATGATGACCGCTGCGGACAAAAACCTGGGCAAAAACCAAAACCGGAGCCACCCGACGAGGTTCAACAACAAAGGTTGCAGCATTGACTGTAAATCAGGCGCCATGATTCAACCTCCCAATTCAGCAGGAATGCGAGCACTAAGTTATGCGCATTTCGCCGCCTTGTTCCTGAGCCAGTTGTTGCAGTTTGCGGATGAAGGAAGGCATACCTTCAAATCCGGTCTCAACCAGCATACCTTCGCCATCGTTGATGCGGACAGTGCGAATTCCTGTATCGTGCTCGCTCCCCCTCATCTTCACGACGGTCATGACCTTTCGGACATGGTCGTGGACGAGCATGTATCTGAGCATCAAGATACAATCTAAGCCCCTTGCCAAGTCTGGGTCAACGGGAGAGTGCTCAGCGCTGTTGGCAGCAGTGACGCTGAGGGTGAAAACGGAAGTGACACCGTGCAAAGTGAACAACTCAACGAAGGCTTGCAAGTATTGGGGCAAATAGGTTGGGTCAGGGAAGGTCGCAGCCAAGTCAGATAAACTGTCAATGGCTGCCCGCTTTATCGGGCGACCTTCCTTCTCCCGTTCTTCAAGCAACGCTTTGACCTCCCAAAAGAGTTTGTAGGCATCAATGTCGCCAGTGACATGGTGGATGATGAGATTACCCTCGTTCAGTGCGGGCGTCAAGTCAATTCCGATGGTTCGGGCGCTTTGCAAAATCCTCTGTGGGTCTTCCCTCAAACTGACATAAAGCCCGCTTTCGCCGTTTAAGACCCCATGAGCGATGAACTGGCGGACCAAGGTTGATTTCCCAGTCCCTGTCTCGCCAGCCACCAAAGTGGCGAAGCCCTCAAAGAAACCTCCGCCCAGCATCCTATCCAAGCCGGGAACTCCAGTGGCTACCCTGCGCATGCTTAGTTCCCGCTCGTGACCTCGGGGAAGCGGGATAGGATAGACCTTAATGCCTTCGTTGGTGATTTCCATGCTGTGGCGTCCCGGCTGGAAAGACTGACCGCGAGCCTTGAGGACTTCAATGAACCTTCGGCGCTGAACCTTATTGACGGGTTCAAAGAAAAGTTGCACGACCGCATCAACAGCATACTGCTCCAACGAAACTTCGCCCTCGCTCCACCTAATCTCCTGAGTCAAAAGAGCAGTGGTTTGGGTTTGTCGCAGGCGATTGAGGAGACTGTTCAAAATCTCCCGCAGTTCAACTGGGTCGTTTGTCAAGCGTTGAAAGTGGCTGAGGCTGTCAATGAGAACCCTTCGGATTTTCCCCTCGCTCAGCAGTTGGTTCAGTTCGCTGTTCGGGTCACGAATTTGCTGGTAAAAGGTTTGGGGCGATGTGGCGATGATTTTGACTTTGCCTTCCCTAACCAGCGGTTCAAAATCCCAACCGAAGTTAAGGGCATCGCGGAGCATCTGGGTTGGGAACTCCTCAAAACTGACGATCAAGCCGGGTTCCTCGCATTGAGTTGCGCCGTAGTAAACGAACTGAAGCCCCAAAGTGGTTTTCCCTGCGCCGGGCAGACCTTGAACCAGCACGGTAGCGCCACGGAAGAAACCCCCGTCCAGAACGATGTCTAAGCCAGCAATGCCCGTTTTCACCCGTTCGGGCAACATGACTTTCCACCTCTTCGCTTTGAAGTTTAGCGCTTTTGCAAAGCGTCACAGTTTCAGGTCAATGACCGCCGAAACACCCACATCGTAGACCCTTTGCATCTCGGTCACATTGAGGCTGACTTTATCAACGGGGATCAAAACTTTCGCCCTCGCTCGTCCGGGCAAGTTCAGTTCAAGTTGGACGACTGCCTCAACTTTCTTCACTGCTTCCTCGTCGCCGATAACTTGAGCCGCGCCGACATAAGCGCCGCTGCCGATGCTGACGATGGGAACGACCTTTGTAGCCTGCTTGTGTTCCCACTTGCGGTTCATCAAGGCTGTGTTGATGCCTTCGTTGATTTGCTTGCCAAACTGATTGACGAGAAAGACAATGGCGCCTCCTTTCAAAATGCTTCCCAGTTGGGCGTAAAGTGAAACAGAGGCGAGACCGAGAACAGCGACGACGAGCCCTGCTAATGTGAGTCTGCGCATCGCGAACACCTCCTTGAAAATTTTGCAGCCTCATTAAAATAGACACGCCAAATCCCGAAAGGTTTACTCGTATCGCAAGCACTCAACCGGTTCCAACTTTGCAGCCCGGATTGCTGGGTAGATGCCAAAAACCAAACCGACCATCAAAGCGAAACTGAAAGCCAAAATGATTGTCCAAAGCGGGACATAAGTTGGAAGTCGCTCCTTCATCACGAACCCGACAAGCCAACTCAAACCCCAACCAAATCCCATCCCGAACAAGCCCCCAACGCCGCTCAAGGTCATAGATTCGATGAGGAACTGCTGCATTATGTCTCGGTTCCGCGCCCCTATGGCTTTCCGAACCCCGATTTCCCTGATTCGCTCGGTAACGGAAACGAGCATGATGTTCATAATCCCGATGCCTCCTACCAGAAGAGCCAACGCCCCAATACCGCCGAGAACAATTGAGAAGACGGCGAGGATTCGTCCGATTGACTGCAAAATGTTTCGTTGAGTGTCAACCCGTAATCCCCTCAAATCGCCGTATCGGTTTTTCAAAGCCACCCAAATTTCGTCGGCTGCCTGCTCAATTTTCTCGGGTGACTCCGCCTTTGCAAGTATTGCGTGAATGTATCGGTTGCCCATCAGATACTGTTGCACCACAGGCAGGGCACATAGACGAAATCGTCCCTCTGTTCCCCAAGCACTCGCCCCATCTTGGACAAAACCCCGACAACTGTCAAGCGAAGCCTTTGGACTCGGATTTCCTTGCCCAGCGGGTCTTCGCCGGGAAACAACTTCTCCGCGACCTTCCACCCGATAATGCAAACCCGGCGCCATTGCAAAACATCGTCTTCCGTCAGCAACCGACCTCGCGCCAAATCAAAATTGAGCACGAAGTTGGCTTCGTGAGTTATGCCCACGAGTTGGATTGTTTTTTCCTCGCCCATCCGATAAGCCTTTGCAGGCAACCGAACCTCAGGGGACACATGAGCGACTGACGGGCAATAGCGCTTGATGGCTGCCACATCGTCAAACTTGAAAGCGACAAAATACTCCTGCCGCTTACCTTCCTCTTGTGCCTTGCTTCGGTCGTAAACGACGAAGATAAGGTTTGAGCCAATTTGCTCAAATTCACGAACCACCCGATGCCTTGCCCCTTCAATGATTGACACCATAACGATGACCGAACCGACCCCAATGGTCACTCCCAAGACGCTCAGAAACGAACGCAGTTTATGGCTGCGGATGTTCATCAAGGCTTCACGAATGCTTTCCCAAAACATTCACAACACCCGCTTGTGCAAGGATTGAAGCAAGGAGCCCGGTTCAACGGTTATCGCCGATGTCGAAAGGTTTAGCGATCCCATACCGCTGGCATACAGATGCCAATTCGTTGTCGGCAATCTTCAGGGCTGTGTCAATTTGCTTCTGTATCGTCAGCCCAGCCAAAGCAGCACCTGCCATGTCTTTGAGGACAATTCGTTGCTTGAGCGACCCAATCGCGTTGATGTGGGCGAGCAAGGCTTGGTCATAGGCTTGATGCAGTTGCTGGCATTCCGCTGGCGGTCTCAACTGGTGAAGCCATTGCCGAAGCATCATAAAGCGCTGCATGTAAGCGTCATAGGTTTGCAAAGTTTTCTGCGGGTTGTATTCGGGTGCGTCTGAAATGTCGCCGGTTGAAGCAACGCCTTGCAGTGCCTTGACCAAATCTTCGAGCGCTTGTAGTGCAATCCAATAGTTGCTTGCTTCCCGCTTCCGCTGCATCTCAATTCGCTTCAACTGCTCCAAGTAGTCCAGCAACCCGGGAGGAATTGTTGGTTTTTGAGGCTGAATAGGGGGCTGCTGTATCGGCATAGGTTGAGGCTGTTGAGGCGGGCTCGGTCGTTCCAAAAGCGATTGGGCAGGGATGCTTTGTTGGACTTGCTGAACAGGCAAAGGAGTGGGCGGGGGAGGAGGTGCTTGGACAAGCCCGGTTGAAGGGGCTTCATGCTGTTGCGGAACTTGTGCGATGTTAGCGCTCGGTTGATGTTGGGTCTCAAGGGTCTGAGCGAGACCGGTTGCAGGTTTTTCTTGAACCGTCGGCAACTGAGCCAGCCCCTGTTGATACTTCTGCATGAGCAGGAAAGCGACTCCGCCTCCAGCCAAAAGCAAAAGAAGCGCGACAACTCCAATGGTGATTGCCAACTTTTGGCGAGCCTTCATAACTTCCAATTCGGCTTCTGGCGCTACGATGAACCTTTGCCCCTTGCTTTCCTTTGGTGTTTGTTGTTCGGGCTTTTTCTGTTCCGCCATAGCACATCGCCTCGCTTTCTCATTCGCCCCAACTCAGTTTGCCATCTCCTAAAGCCAAAGGCAAGCAAACTTAGGGTTGCTCGGATTTGTGCTGATTCATCGCGAGGGAGGTCTCACCATAATTTGAGACGGGTGAGCACAGCATGGGAAAAGGCGCGGGATGGTTGGGATTAGCGATCCTGCTTGGGGCGTTAGTCGGTTTGGGCGGTTGGATTGGTGAGGAAGCCCTCAGGTGCAACGGATACTCGCTCCGCAACTACCTCGTGCTGCTGAAATATGCCGAGGTGATTGAAAAGGTGCTGATGGCAAAGGGCAAAGGAAGCCACGAGTCCATGAAGCCATCCGACTTGGCTTTTCAGGATTGGCTACCGAAAGCACCGCCACTGCCTGCCCCGAAGGGCGAGGTTCTCAGGGTGAGTTCCGTGAGCGAACTTTTTGAAGCGATTGAAAAGGCAAAACCCGGGGCAACCATTTTGGTCGCCGACGGGCATTACTTCCTGCCTCGGA
>JGI20132J14458_1000329_pt1 | contig 10082 bp, 7 predicted proteins | sample OctOCTMetagenome_FD_14458 | JGI IMG/M metagenome (IMG submission 14458)
AGATATCCGGAGGATTATTTTTGCTTTCCGGTAAAAGAACTTCTCCTTTTGGCTTTTTTAAAGATAACTCATCAATTATGTTCTCTGTGAGACTTTCTTTTTAGTCTTTCATAATTTTCTTCTTTTTATTTCAATTTTTGCTATTTTTTTAATTTCATATTTTGGTTATGAAGCCTATTTACTTGAAAATAATTTCTTTATTTTTTGCCCTATCTATAACTGCTTACTCACTATTTGCTTTCAGAGGTAATTATACCATAAGATATAGTATTGTCGTAGAGAACATACCTCAAAATGTAATTTTAAAACAGGAAAATTTAGATGTAGTTTTAGAAATAGATTGCCCACAAATACTGTACTCTGTTTTGCAGGAGAATAAAAACAAAACCATATCTATAAAGTTTGAAAAGAACTTCTTGCCTGTATATAGCATAAACTTGCAAGAGCTGTTAAGTAAAAAGTTTATTGCTCCTCCTCTATGCAAGTTAGTAAATGTCTCTCCTAAATTCATAACTTTGGAATTTGAAAAAATAGTTCAAAGAAGTGTCAGAGTAGTACCTGATATCGTGGGAAATGTGCCAGATGGATACATAGTTTCTGTATCAGTCTACCCCCAGTATGTAAATATATCCGGTCCAGAGGATGAACTTAAAGGTAGAGATAGAATATTTACAGATATGATAGATATTCAAGGAAGAACATCAGACTTCTCTATTGANGTACCAATATATAAAACAGGTAATATTAAGGTATATCCACAAACTGCTACTGTTTTTGTTAGTATAAAAAAAGTAAATTAGATAATTAGATAAGAATNGNTTTTGGGANCGACCTACAAGAAACTAAATTTTTTCAATTCANTTTGAGATACAAGGTTTAAAGCAAATTTTTTGAAAAGTTGATAAAATATTTCTTGATGATATTGAGAAATCAANCNCCTGATAAATCCAANGAGTGCATGAATCCTAAAAAAAGAAATTCTTATCTTAATGTCCGTTTTTCTAATGCTANCATTTTGACCTTGATAAACCACATTTCCTCAACAGCAATTTATATTCTATTGCTTTTTTGTCTTTTATTATTTCTTATTTCTTGCGGTAAAGAAAAGAAGGTTGAAATTCAGCCTCCTGTAAAGGAATCAGAAATAGTTGAGAGAAGTTTTACAGTAGTTGATTTTGAATTTTTCTATCCTTCTTTGATTTCATTTTTTGTGCCGGGTCAGGAAGTTGAATTTAAAGCGATCCTTCTTCTGTCCGGATTTTTCAAGGGAAATTTATGTTTCAGCATATTTCATAAAAGATAACCAGAGATTTACGGGAAGCATAACTCCGTCATCTTTCTTGTGTCTTGGAGATTATTATGAGGTATTTCGCCTGTCCTTTCCGTCTGATGTTACATTCGGACAGTATATTATGGAGATTTCATTTTCTTCCTCAATCACAGACGATCTTCCGTTTTATATAAGAAAAAATATCCTTGTCTCATCTGGGTTTCCCGGGTTTGGGGATATTTTCAAAACTTGGAAAAATGTATCATCTTTTCAAATTACTCACGCCTCTGATTTCGCTTTTTTGGAAGAAGAAGATAAGATAAGATTCTTTTCCGTATCAGGTACCCAAATTGTATCTTTTGATTTCTTCCCAAAAATTGTTTCTTTTTCTGATCCGAAAATTTTGGCTTCAACCTCGGTCCCAGCAGAAAAAATAGACGCGATCAAAGTTGGAGATACATTATTTATATTCGTTCACGGAGAGAAAACGGAAGTAATCTCTGTATCAGGTGAAAATGCAAAATCTTTCGGGAATATACCGGGCACAAGATTTATCCCATTATCATTTTTTGAAGCTAAAAATTCAAAAATATTTATGAATTCATCTTGCAGTAGCTTCTTTGTTGTCCAAAACAGTGGTGAAGCAAAATATTTAGACTTCAAAGATATAATTTGTGATAAATATTTCTGGTTGAATGAAAAAATCTTCTTCGTTCAGCAAAATAAACTTTTCTACTTTGAGAGTGAATTAACAGAACCAATCCAAATTCAGGATCTTGGACCTGAATTTGATATAATTCAAGATGAGAATAAACTTTATGTTTTCAAAAAGAACTGCCAAATTATACCTAGAAAAACTTCCGTTTCCGTAATAACGATAGAAGGAAGCAATATATCTGCCCCGGAGGAAATAAGTTTTAATCTACCAATAACAGTAGGATGTAATTTCAATTTTTCTGCAATATCAAAAGATAAAGTTCTTGTTTACTTTCAAATCTCTAGTAATTTCCCTACTTTATTCATATCTGCTGATAAAAATGGCAAAATAGAAGATTTCAGCATACATTCTTATGATAAATTTTATTTCAAAGCGGATGGAGAACATTATCTTATCTTTTCGTATGGGAAAGATAATTTCGGAAATGCATTAGGAAACGGAGTTATATTAGATAGGAGGGAAGGGAAGAAAAAATTTGAGTTCTCGGGTAAATTTTTTGGGAACCCTCAAGATTTTATATTTGATGGGAATAAGCTTTTAATTTTTTCTGTCAGTTCTGGCTATCTTGTTTTCTTCTCTTTTGAAAAATCAAAGCAAAATCAATTTTTTACATCTAAAAAGGCAGAAGCTTTCATTATAGAAAAATTTTCTCCCGATATGTTTTTTGTAATCTTTACAGATAGTAAAGGTTGCTGGTATGATGGATTGTGTAAAGGAGGCGAGTATTTCTTTATGAAAATAGGAGATTACACATTAGAAGAGAAGATTTTTTCTCACGAGTTTGAAATCGGACAAAAATTTTTAGGTATAAAATCAAAAGGAGGATATATAATCACAATCTTCAAAAGCTTAGACAAAGTCTTACTATTTTCAAGATAAACTATATTCTCAACAGAATGAATAAATTTATTTTTATGCTTTCACGAAAATTCATTCCTTTTGGTGAGCCTCCTTGGTATATGAAAGATGAAAAATTTACGATACGGAGAAAAGATTTTGTACCAGCATATATTAAGACGAGAGAGGAAGGGGTTTGGAAAATAAAAGAAAGGGTAGAGAAAGCAATAGAATCACTAAAAAGATGCAGGGTTTGTCCGAGAAACTGCGATGTAGATAGAAACATAAAAAAAGGAGTGTGTAGAGTCGGCAGATACGCTGCTGTATCAAGTGCTTTCCCTCATTTTGGCGAGGAGGACTGCTTACGCGGATGGAATGGATCAGGAACAATTTTCTTTGCTTTTTGTAACTTGCGATGTGTATTCTGCCAAAACTTTGATATATCTTGGAAAGGAGAAGATAGTTTTGAAGTCTCTCCAAAAGATCTTGCAAAGATAATGATAAGACTGCAAGATATGGGATGCCACAATATAAATTTTGTTACCCCAGAACATGTTGTTCCTCAAATCCTTGAAGCTATCTATTATGCAATAGAAATGGGACTAAAAATTCCAATAGTCTATAATACAAGTGCATATGATTCAGAGGAATCAATAGAACTTATGGACGGAATAGTAGATATATACATGCCAGATTTCAAAATATGGGATCCGGAGATCTCATGGAAATATCTTGGCGTAAGGGATTATCCTGAGGTTGCAAGAAAGATAATAAAAAAGATGTGGGAGCAAGTTGGTGATTTGAAATTTGATGAGAATGGACTTGCTTTGAGAGGACTATTAGTCAGGCATCTTGTTATGCCAGGGAATGTAGCTGGAACAGATAAAATAATGCAATTTATTGCAAAGGAAGTATCTGTTCATACATATGTAAATATAATGGATCAATATTATCCAGCAGGTCTCGTAGCTATGAAGCCCAAAAATTATCCAGAACTTTACAGACGTATAACAGCAGAAGAGTACGATTATGCTATAAGGTGCGCTATGGAGGCTGGTCTTTATAGGTTTGATACAAGATGGTTAAGATATATTTAAAAAAATACATCCTAATTTTCTCTTGTCAAATAAGCAATCCACAGATTTAAAATGCAAATTCCTTCTTTACCCTGTGGTAGGTAGCTTGATAGCAAAAGGGGGTCTATATAAACTCCACATACTTTTGATATAAGGTTATTATTTCCAAGTTCTATTAGATTTATTCTTATTGCTCCAAAAAAAGAAGGTTCTTTGTATATTATGTATGGGAACCGGGTTCTTATTGAATCTTGTGGGAACTTGTAATCCCAAACTGTTATATTTTCTGTTATAGGTTCCGAAAAGATTAGTTGAGACGAAAAATGTTCCCTGTCAAAAACTTCTGCATTACATGTTATCCTTTCAGGAAATGCGCAATCCCATTCAATTGCTAATTTCCCATCTTTTGTCCATGCAGGAAAAATCTCTCTCAAATTTGAAAAGAAAATTTTTGGAAAATCCACATATCCAATTAAATGATAATTCGTATTTATTTTGTTTAGGATGTAAATTATAAATTCAAGAGTTTCGCTTTCTCCTTCACCTGATATATAAAATTTCCGAATAAAATCCTCCAGAAACCGCATAAAAAGCTGAATTTGCCAGTTTTCGTTATAATTTACACCACCTTGAAGTATCTGAGTTATAACATCTGGATATTTTGGAATAGGCGAGAAATAAAATTTTCCTTTTTGAGTTTGAATGTATATACCGGATGTATCTTTTGCGAATACTCCAAAGCTGTAATTTTGAATTTTTGACAGAAATTCCAGAAAGATTTCCACAAGTCTTTTGATTCCTAAGAAAGCGATTTCTCTTCTATAATTATCTGATGTCATCAAGAAACTTTTGCTTCCTTCTAATGATTTTGCTAGTATTTCCATCTTATCACTCATTTTGAGAGATATTTTCTGCTGAATCTCGTTAATTATTTGATTTTTGAGGTTTTCAGGTAGATTCAAATCCAGAGACCTTATGTAAAGAAAAATAACCTTCAAGATTTGAATATATAATTCCAGAAATAAAAGCGATGGTTCATTTACTGGTTTGGTAATATCAATTGAAAAATCTTCTGAAAATTTAAGTTTTAACCTGCTTGGTATCGCAATTTTTATTCCCCCTAAAAGCTTTTCTGCCTCTTGTATCTTTAATGATATACTTTCCTGAAAATTCTGGTCATACATCATTTTTATTATAGAAAAGGAGTGTGATAGGTCATTTACCAATTTTGCAAATTTTATAAGGTTCAATTCTTCGGTTAGGATTTCAAATTTCTGTGATAACTTCTCAAGTAAAGATATGGAAAAATCATCAAAGTTTTCTGCTCTGTTTTTTATAAGCAAAGAAAAGAACTCTATATTTGAGGTTGGGAATATAAAGTCGCACTCTGAACCTATATCAATCAATCCAAATCTTGAACTCAAATTCATAACTGGTTTTTGCTGGCAACCTTTTACTTTTTTGATGTAGCCGTAAAAGTTCTGTTTTCCTTCGGGTGAAACTAAACTTATGTTTATTTCTCTCTGCCCACCATATATTTTTGTTTTGGACCTGCATTTTGTTCCGTTTTGAAAAACTATGTTTTCAACTTCGTATGTTTCTACTGTTTCTCTAACTTGTGTTATTTTTGAAGCAAACTTTATGTTCTCTACTTTATTTTCAAGCTCTACTGAAATATTTGCAACTATCTCTGTTGCAAGGGGATTTATATATTTTGTTATTGTTATATTACCCCTATCTGTGTTTATCTTTACTGTTTCTTTTTTATATCCTTCTTGAATGTTTTTTTCTTCTTTTTCTATATTGTAGCTTATCTTATTTGTTCCGAATGAGCATTTTGTTTTTTCACAGGATGTGTCTAACATATTTGCAAATAAAAGCGAAACAAATATAGGAGTCTTTAGCTCCTCCGATACAATAATTGCCATGGGTAATTTTTCAGGTTGAGATATTGGATCAAGAAAGTATGACACATCTTTTTGTGATAGTGGTAGGGAGCATATTGTAAGGGTTTGGTTAAAGTTAATATTTGTAAAATCTGTTTTCTCAAATAAAGAGTTAAACTCTGATGAAACATCTTCAAATTTTTCTGCGAACTCTATAGTTTTATTTTTGCAGCTTTGAATTAATAGAAAAGAAAATAAAATTTGCAATAATATAAGAACATGTTTTTTCATTTTTCCTTACATTATTTTATCCCAATTTTTTCTGTTTTTTTAGTTTCGCAGTTTTTGCGGAATAAGATAAATTGAATTTAGGCCGTTAGCTCAGGCGGAAGAGCACTGGCCTTTTAAGCCAGGGGTCGCGGGTTCGAATCCCGCACGGCCTACAAAATCTTATAGGTGCAAAATCTGTCTTTTTGGCTTCCAATCATAATTATCGGGATTTTTGTCCTATCCTCAGCAATAAAAATACTGCAGGAGTACGAGAGAGGTGTAATATTCAGACTTGGAAGGCTTGCAGGGGTAAAAGGTCCAGGACTTGTACTCATAATTCCTATAATAGATAGAATGGTAAAAGTTTCACTCAGAATAATAACTATGGATATACCACCACAGGATGTTATAACAAAAGATAATGTATCCGTGAAAATAAATGCTGTTGTATATTTTAGAGTGGTTGATCCAGCAAAAGCAATAGTAGCTGTGGAAAATTTCATATATGCTACAAGCCAGCTTGCACAAACAACTTTAAGGTCAGTCTGCGGTGAAGCTGAACTTGATGATATACTCGCTCATAGAGAAAAAATAAACCTGAAAATACAAAGTATATTAGATAGAATGACAGAGTCGTGGGGTATAAAGATTTCAGCAGTTGAAGTTAAACATATTGATTTGCCACAAGAGATGCAAAGAGCTATGGCTCGCCAAGCAGAAGCTGAAAGAGAAAGAAGAGCAAAAATAACCTTAGCTGAGGCAGAGTTTCAGGCCGCTCAAAGACTGAAAGAAGCTGCTGACATGCTTGCTCAAAATCCAATAACAATGCAACTGAGATTCCTACAAACTGTCTCAGAACTTGCCACAGAAAAAACTGCTACATTAGTCTTACCCGTTCCAATAGAATTATTCAAATTTCTTAATATTCAACAAAAGAAAGATTCATCTCAGCAGAGTTGAGACAAAATTTTTCCTCAATCAATATTAAAGCTAATTAGATAACTTCCTACTTTAAGTTACCTAAACTAAATTACCTAAATTTGAATTATCAAAAAATTTAAAACGAAACTTAACTTTTGTAATTTATATTGAGCTCAGGATGCTGCTACAACATAACATAGTAATACTTTTTTTGCTTCTTAAATCTTTTTTTGTTCCCGATGTAGCTCAGGATACTTTGAGTATAGAGATTGAAAAATACAACATAAGAATATATTTCCCACAAGAATTATCTCCTTTGGCTCAGATATTTGCCTCTGAAATTTACGGGCAAAATAGATTTGTAAAAGACATAGTAGGTCTGGAGGCAAGAGACTTTTCAATTTACTTGGGTTTTGACTCAGACTCCTTTTATTTTGAAAGGTTCTTTACACACTCTAAACTTATATTTGTAAATTGGGGTGGGACAAGAATTGATGAGAAGCTTTCCGGAATTTCAATATCTCACAAAGTAAGACAGGTTTTGCTTGCAGCTTTATTTGGTGCGGAAAACTTTTATATCGTGAGACCAGATTTTTTTACCAATCCAAACTTGATTTTATCTTTTGCGGAATTCGGTGAAATTGACGATAGCATTTTTCTTAACTATCCATTCTCTATTTTATACTCCGATGATTCTAAACTCATAAAATATATTGATCTTTTTTATGGAAAAAGAAAGGTCTTTGAACTTTTCATAAACGGGAAAATTTTTTTTGAATCAAAAAGTAAGTATTATAAAAGTTTCAAGAGTTGGGAAAAAAGCAGATTAGAAGTTGTCAGAGAAGCCATCAGTAAAAACTATGAAGGAATGAATTTATATCCTGATAAAATTTTTGATTTTCCGGCATGGGGAATTCATTTGAGGGGAGAAGAGTTATTTACTATGAAACAGGACGGGTGGATTTTTTCATCAAAAGCAGGAAATATTTTTCAGAGAAATGGAGGAAGATATTTGAACGGTGACGGAAGATTTTTAGTTTTTGACTCAAAGAACGAAAAAGATAATTTATTTGAGGTTTTTATAATGACTCCTTATTATGAGGTTTTCAAATTACCTCAAAAGAGAGCTTGGTACCCAGATATATTTTCAAGGGAGGACGGAACAGGCTTTGTTTTGTTCATAAGAAAAAATTTATTTTACGATGAACTCTGCATCTTGAATTTTGCTTTCGTAAATCAAAAATTTCAATTTGATAATTTGTTTTGCCCTCTCAGATCAGGAGAACTTGAAGAATTTTTCACTCCTGACATTTCTCCTGATGGTAAGAAGGTGGTTTTTTCGTATCTTAGAAAAAATGGCTTTTTAGATATAGCAGTTTTTGATTTTGAAGATAACAGTTTGCGCTTTATAACACAAGACCTTCAACCAGATATATTCCCCTCCTTTACACAAGATGATAAAATATTATTTACATCTTTCAGAGAGGGAAGATTTCTTCTATATCTTTATGATAAAGGGAATTTTTTCAAGGTATCAGAAAATCCGGAAGGCACATTGGAGGGTAAAATCTATAATGGGAAAATATATTCTACTTTTGTTCAAGAAGGAAAAACTTATCTTGGGGTACATCAAATAGTAGAACTTGGTAGTGCTAATTTTCAGCGGGAAAAAATTTCTTTTGTTGTGACAGAGTTTGAAGGTTCAAAAGTAAAATTTTTTGATAATCTGAATATTTTCAAGTTGCTAACTCCGAGAATTTTTGTTGATAGCTCCGGGTTTTTTGATCTTACACTTTATTTTCTTTTAGCAGATGATATATATAGGTCTCCGATTTTTTTGAGTCTGAATTTTGGCTCTAATATCAACTTTTACGAGCAAGCAGAAAATATAAAATTTATTGAAACTTCAAACTCAAATTTACCAAAAATCTCAAATTTGGAGGCTCTCAAGTCAGAAGGTATCCTCAGGGGTTTTGGCTTTTCTCTCTTCTCTTTCCTAAGAGCTTTTTATCCATACATTTTTTTGAGGCTTTTACTTTATCCTTTTTCCGGAATCTTCGTAAGGCAGGTTTTTGAGGGAGGGGAGAACAAATTTTTCTTCATTCCAGAAAGGCAAGTTTCAGGAGATCTCTATTTTTTCCAAAAGAGTGTAGCAAAGCTTTGGTTGATTTTTGGTGGAAAATTTGGAGAGATTTTGCCTTATGCAGATTCAATTCCTCCATTTGATACGGCATTTTGGAACTTCGTAAGAGAAGAGTATAAAAGAGTGGGGTACGGTAAATTCTTTCAGGTTGAGTCAGGAATATATTTGAACAATACCTATAAAACTTTTTCTCAGCAAGAGGGATTTGATATAAGAATTTTTTTAGGAGCTCAATCTTTCTTTGAGAAAGATAAATTACCAATTTCACCTTATTCAACTTTTTCTTTATCTTATTTTACACCTTCTATTTCTTCATTATTATTAGGATACATAAACTTGAACGGATTTATATCTTTTCCTCACCATAGAAGATTTAGAATGTTTTTTGGGTCAAAATCCATTCCTTCTTACTTTGATCCTGCTGATAACTTTTCTTCACTGTGGAAGTTCGGAGCATTCCCTTTCTTTCCCGAAAACTTAAAATATGATGTCGGACTAATAAGAGGAGTAAGATTAAGAGAAGGAAATATCGGTGGAGTTGTAAAGACCGGACCTATTTTCAACTTATTTTCATCTTATCATAGCCCAAAATATATCTACCATATAGACTTTGTTAATATTTCACCATTTTTTTCTTTTGGTTTTCTCCAAGATTCAAAACAGGATTTTATAAGTTATGGATTAGAGTTTAAAATAAAATCTAAATTTTTCTTTATTGTGCCATCTGATATAGTTTTTGGTTTTGCAAGGGGTGAAGTATCAGAATTTTATTTCCTCGTTTTTATCTCTCCTTAGATTCAATAAATTTGATTTAAATCTAAAAAATAATTTTGTGATGCATAAAATTTTTCCATGGCAAAGGAGAAAATAAATATAGGAGATTTTTCTCTGTCGGTAAGGATAGAGGGAGACGGGAAAAAGGGAGACATAATGCTTATTCACTGTCTTGGGCTATCAAATA
>JGI20132J14458_1000336_pt1 | contig 9984 bp, 8 predicted proteins | sample OctOCTMetagenome_FD_14458 | JGI IMG/M metagenome (IMG submission 14458)
GTTTTGCCTACCGAAGGTTTGAGCAGCGCCGAGATTGATGCAGCGGTGCGAAGCCATTTGGAACGAGGTGAGCCGCTGTTTCGGGTGAACGCAACTTTGCTCAAAGACCTTCGCCCTGACCTAATCATCGCCCAATCGGTCTGCGATGTTTGCGCNGCAGCCAATCACGAAGTCGCTGTCGCTTTGCAAGCNGTCCCTGACGCAAAAGTCCTTTGGCTCAACCCGTCAACTTTGGACGATGTTCTCAACGACATCCTTCGCATCGCTGAGGTGTTGGGCGTTCGGGAACGGGGCGAAAAGTTGGTGGCAGAACTGCGAAATCGTCTGGAAGCGGTGCGGGTGAAAACGCAAAAGGTCAATCATCGTCCNCGCGTTTGGGTNGCCGAGTGGGTTGACCCGCCTTTTTGCTGTGGGCATTGGTTGCCTGAGATGGTGGAAATCGCAGGCGGCGTGGAAGGGTTGGGCAAAAAGGGTCAACCGTCCCGACGCATCGCATGGGAGAAGTTGTGGCTTGGCAACCTGAGGTCATCGTTCTCGCCCCGTGCGGTTATCGGCTTGANCAAACTTTGCGGGATGCTGAGAGGCTACGAGATTTGCCTAATTGGACGAAGTTGCCNGCCGTGCAAAACGGTCAAGTTTACGCTGCCGATGGCGACTTCTTTTCTTGTCCGGGACCGCGTTTGGTGGATGGAGTGGAGTTGTTGGCGCANCTTTTGCACNCCGACCAATTCCCCGCCCCTGCATTGCCTGATGCTTTCGTTCGCTGCATCATTTAATGCGGTTTTGGCGAACTTGACATTTTAGCGAGAGGGGGTTTTAGCGATGGAACGAGTTCGGGTTGGTGTTGTTGGAACGGGTGGCATTTTCGTTGGCGCTCACTTGCCTGCTTACCCTGAAATTCCGGAGGCTCAAATTGTCGCTTTGTGCGATGTCAGCCAAGCAGCGTTGCAACGGGCAATGAAGCGGCTCACTGAACTCTACGAACGGAGGGCACAAAGGGCTGAGGAAGAAGGTGACAAGGAGCGAGCGGAGCAACTGCGCCGAGACGCAAAGGAAGTCAAACTTTACACCGACTACAACGAGATGATTCGCCGCGAGAAACCCGATTTGGTTGAGATTTGCACATCGCCGGATTTCCATGCACCGGTCGCCATCGCTGCCCTTAAAGCGGGTTGCCATGTCATGTGCGAAAAGCCGATGGCTCGCACTTGGCTTGAGTGCATCGATGTCTGCGAGGTCGTGGAGGAAACCGGGCGCTTTTACCAGCACAACGAAAACTGGCTCTTTGACCCCTTCTACTACACCGCGCGCAAGTTGATTGACTCGGGCGTCATCGGAGAGGTCGTGGCGATGTATCTCAACACATCCCACGCAGGTCCAGAAAACAGGCTCGTCTTCTGGGACGAGTGGCGGTCTGGGGGCGGTTCCCTGCTTGACAACGGCATCCACGCTGTCACCGCTTCGTGGTATCTCGCCGGGTTTGACAAAAAGCCAGTGATTGTGAAGGCTGCCGAACCTGTCGGCATCACTCAGAGGATGAAGCATCGCATCATTGACAACCGCTACCGAGAATTCCGAGTTGAAGATGACGGTCACATCCTTATCCGATACGAGCACCCTGAGACGAAAGCGTGGGCAACAGCCCATGTCGAGGGTTCGTGGAGCAACCCGGATTCGCCACCAACGGTCATCTTGGGAACAACGGGGAGCCTAAGACCCGTGTGGGATGAAGGGAGGCAGTTCGTTGAAATCACTGACTCCTTCGGCAACAGGCGAAGGGTTGAAGCGACTGGACCGACTTGGACATTCTGGCCGTCAAGTTTCTACGGCGAAATCATCAACATGGTTCGCTGCATTTTGAACAACACGAAGCCGCTGTGTGACCACAACATCGGGGCAGAATCACAAGCCATTGTCGGCGCCGCTTACCTGTCACAACGGGAAGGGCAAAGGGCAGTCACTCTGGACGAGTTCAAATCTTGGGCATTGCAAATACGGAAGAAACACGGCAAGAAAGCCAACGAGGTGCTGATTGAGGAGCAACTGAAAGGCGTGCGAAGGTGATGTATAGCGCACAACCTACACTCCGCTCAAAGGAGGCGAGGGGAAGTGGCTCGGAAGAACGAAACTATTCGCGTCGCTGTTGTCGGGGCTTGTGGTCGGATGGGCAGGGAAGTCACAAAAGGGGTTCTAAGCCGCCCAAACCTCCAACTGGTCGCTGCCGTTGATGTCCGTGAGGTCGGCAAGGACATCGGTGAGATTGTTGACGGAAAGCCGATAGGAATTCCCGTGAGCAACGATTTGGTTGCTGCGTTGAAGGAAAGTGGCGCTCAAGTCGCCGTTGACTTCACTCATCCATCCGTCGTCTTTGAGAATGTCAAGGCAATGTTGGAGTGCGGTGTCGCACCAGTTGTGGGAACGACGGGTTGGACTCCGGAGAAAGTCAAAGTCATTGACAGGCTGGCGAAGCGAAAGAAACTGCCAGCAATTATCGCACCTAACTTCGCTATCGGGGCTGTGCTCATGATGAAGTTCGCGATGGAAGCGGCGAAGTATTTCGACAAGGTGGAAATCATTGAACTGCACCACGACGGCAAAGCTGACGCACCCTCGGGAACAGCCTTGCGGACGGCTGAGTTGATTTTGAAGGCTCGCGGTAAGCCCTTCCCTGAGCCGAAAGTCAAGAAGCCAGAAGTGCTGCTTGATGGAGTCCTCGGGGGCGAAATGGACGGCATCAGGATTCACAGCGTCCGATTGCCCGGTTTGGTAGCCCACCAAGAGGTCATCTTCGGGACGGTTGGGCAAGTTTTGACAATCCGCCACGATTCCCTTAGCCGAGAGTCGTTCATACCCGGCGTTTTGCTTGCGATAGAGAAAGTGCTGTCACTTCCGCCCGGTGTTGTTTTTGGGCTCGAGAATTTGCTATGAGCGGGCGAGGCACCGCCTTCTAAGCCGGGGTTTGAGGCAAAGAGCAAGTAAAGCCACACCTGCTTGGCTTTTTCACCGCAGGTTGAAAGGTGCCATAATCAACTTCGGAGGCGTTCAAGCATGGAAGAGATGAGATTTTGGGTTCAACGGGTCTACTTGCAGGTCGGAAGCCACTGGGAGCCTGCGGTGGATGTCTGCGAGGACGATGAGGCTTACTATGTCATCGTTGATGTGGCTGGTGTGGACAAAGACGATTTGGAGGTAGAGTATCACCCTAACGGCTTGTTGGTTGTTCGAGGCGTTCGTCGCCCACCACTTGTAGGGAGCAGTGTCCAGTATTTGGTGTTGGAAATCCCCTACGGTTCGTTTGAGCGTCGGATTCCCTTGCCAGGCTCAGTCAACGCTGACGGCATAACGGCAGAGCACCGCTCCGGGTTCCTGCAAATCCGCATCCCTAAGAAAGTGCCATCAGAGCGAACAAAGTTGTTGACGATAAAGCCCTGAGAAGGAGGGGGTGACTCATGAGGAGGGGAGCGTTCTTTTCGGTTTGCTGTGCGCTCGCTCTAATTTGGGTCGCTGTCAAGGCTGAGCAAAAGTTGACTGCTCCGTCCCGCAATTGGGCAAGCCAGATGGCTAACTACTGCGAAGGACCTTGCCGATTCCTTTAAAAGGCTGGAGCGCCAATTTAAGGCGCTGGCAAAACAGTATCGCCAAGCGAAGCGGCAAAGGTTGGCAGAGATTTGTGAGCAACTGGCTGACGAACACGACCGAGTTGCTGACCGTCTCAATGAATTGCGGAAGGCTTACGAAAAGTTGGAGAAAGCCCTTAGACACTGAAGACAAGGGGGGAAAAATGTGCTTGTCCCAGAGGATTTGAGGCAACAATTGCCGCCAGAATTGCCCGTCGTGGCGTTACGGGACTATGTGATTTTCCCGATGATGATCACCCCTTTGGATGTGGGGCGACCGAAAAGCATCAGGGCTGTTGACGCTGTGGCTGCCGATTTGCGAGTGTTCATAACGGTAATGCAGAAGGACAAGGACATTCAAGACCCGCAGCCCCCAGATGACCTTTACCAAATCGGGACGCTGGTCAACATCGTGAGGATGATGAGGTCACCAGAGGGTCACATTCACTTGATCCTTCGTGGACTTGCGAGGGTCCGCATTGAGGAATGGACTCAGACCGACCCATACCTTAAGGCGCGATACTCAATCGTAGACGAAACTGTCGAGCAAACCATCGAGGTTCAGGCGCTCGTCAATAGCGTTTTGGACCTATTCAGGAGGATGGTTCAACTTTCACCTCACCTGCCCGATGAGGCGATACACCTTGTAGCCTCATTGACTTCACCCGCCCAGATTGCTGATGTGGTTGTATCAGCCCTCAACTTAACCCCTCAAGACCGCCAGCGCTTTTTGGAAATGACTGACCCAGTCCAGAGGCTGAAGGAACTTGTCCCGCTGCTTTCGCGGGAGATCCAAGTCTTGGAGTTGACTCAGAAAATTCAAGAGCAGGCGCGGCAGGAACTTGACAAGGCTCAGCGTGAGTTCATACTGAGGCAGCAACTGAGGGAAATCCAGAAGGAATTGGGTGAGACGCCTGAGGCGGAAATTGAGGAGTTGAGGCAGAAAATTGAGGAGGCTGGGATGCCAGAAGAGGTCAAGGAAGTGGCGCTCCGTGAACTGGACAGGTTGTCCAAAATGCATCCCGCTGCGGCTGAATACACCGTCAGCCGGACTTATATCGACTGGCTCATAAGTTTGCCTTGGAACAAAGTGACCGAGGATAACTTGGACATCGCCCACGCAAAGAAGGTCTTGGACGAAGACCATTACGACCTTGACGATGTGAAGGAAAGGCTTTTGGAGTTTCTGGCAGTCCGCAAACTCAAGCAAGACACAAAAGGTCCGATTTTGTGCTTCGTTGGTCCGCCGGGAGTGGGCAAGACGAGTTTGGGGCAAAGTATCGCCCGAGCCTTGGGGCGCAAGTTCGTTCGTATCAGTTTAGGCGGAGTGAGAGACGAAGCGGAAATCCGCGGTCACAGGCGAACTTATGTTGGTGCACTTCCTGGGCGAATCATCCAAGGACTCAGACAGGCTGGGACGAAAAACCCAGTCTTCATGTTGGACGAAGTTGACAAACTCGGTTTCGATTTCAGAGGCGATCCCGCTGCAGCTTTGCTTGAAGTCCTTGACCCGGAGCAGAATCACAGTTTTGTTGACCACTACTTGGATGTCCCCTTCGACCTCTCCCAAGTCCTGTTCATTTGCACCGCCAACATCACTGACACGATTCCACCTGCTCTCCTTGATAGGATGGAAGTCATACGCATCCCGGGCTACAGCCACGAGGAGAAGTTGCAGATAGCAAAACGCTACCTCGTCCCGCGAAACCTGAAGGAGCACGGGTTGACGGAAGACCATGTTGAGTTCACCGACGAAGCGTTGTCGGTTATCATCAAGCAATACACGAGGGAAGCAGGGGTTCGAAACCTGAGCAGAGAAATCGCCAACATTTGCCGAAAGGTTGCCCGCAGGGTNGCAGAAGGNAACACCGAAAAGGTCGTAGTCACGCCGGAGAATGTCGCTGAATTTCTCGGACCTCCCAAGTTCTTGGAGGAGATTGCTGAGAGGAAACCTCAAGTCGGAGTGGCTACAGGTTTGGCGTGGACGCCGTTCGGCGGTTCAGTTTTGTTCGTGGAAACGACGAAGATGCCGGGCAAGGGGTCACTTATCATCACCGGTCACTTGGGCGAGATTATGAAGGAGTCCGCTCAGGCTGCTCTAAGTTATGTCCGCTCTCGTTCGGAACAACTTGGCATCCCGGAAGACTTCTTCAGCAAACATGACATCCACATCCATGTCCCTGCGGGTGCTATCCCGAAAGACGGTCCTTCCGCCGGCATAACGATGGCAACGGCTCTGGCGAGTCTTGCAACTAACAGACCTGTCAGACACGATGTCGCTATGACCGGGGAAATCACCTTGACAGGACGGATCTTGCCTGTCGGTGGGATCAAGGAAAAAGTTTTGGCAGCGAAGGAGGCTGGCATAACCGAGATCATCTTGCCGGCTCAAAACGAAAAGGACTTGGTCGAAATCCCCGAGCATATCCGGAACGCTTTGAGGTTCCACTTCGTTGAGAACATGGACGAAGTGTTGGAACTTGCCCTCTTGCCTGCACCGGAAGCCGAAGTAGTCGCAGTTGGGAGTGAAAGTTCCTAATGAGCCTTCGGAAAGCAAAAACGGCAGAACTTCGAATTCCACAGCGGTCCAATGGAGGTGAACTGCTGAGCAGAGGGGATGCCTTTTGGCGCCTCTTATCCTTCTTCCGCCCCTATTGGGAGCGGGTAGCAGCGTGCGTCCTGCTTATCGGAGTTGCAGAAGGGTTGCGCTTTTACTTCATTTGGCTAACCCAACACTTACTCCGCCCCCTAATTGAGTCCGGCGTTCGGGCAGGGGAAGGTGATTGGCTAATTCGCACCGTCCAGAAAGGGTTGCAGTGGCTTTTCTCCGACGCCTCGGACAGAATCACTTTGCTTGGGTCAGTTTGCCTCGTTGGAGTTGGTGTTGCTTTTATGCGGGCAGCCCTCTCCTTCGCCCACACATTTCTCGCAAACAATGTTGCCCAAAAAGTTGTCTTAGATTTGCGACGCCGCCTCTACACTCACTTGCAAACGATGCCTCCTTCTTACTTTGAGCACGAACGGACGGGACAACTTTTAGCGCGAGTTGTAAACGATGTCGCTGCGCTCCAATCGTTGGTCACAATCGGGATTGAGGACCTGATTTCTGCGCCCGTTTTGATTTTCGGTTCCTTTTTCTTGATGCTCGTCATCAGCCCTCCCTTGACAGCCATCGCTTTAGTTTTGCTCCCGCTCGTTGGTTGGCTGATGTGGCGTTTGGGCAGGAAATTGAGACGAGCATCATATGAGACACAGGTCGCTTTGGGACAACTGACTGCGTTGCTCCGAGAAAGTTTCAGCGCTATCAAACTCGTCCAAGCCTTTGGCGCCGAAGAACAAGCGTTGCTGCAATTTGACCAACGCAATCGTCAAGTCTATCAACATGCCCTGAGAGCCATCCGCTTAAGGACACTGCTCTCGCCTTCAGTGGAGTTGATTGGGACGATCGGGGTTATTGTGGGGGTTTTCATCGGAGGGATATTCGTCATCCAAGGTTGGCTGCGACCAGAGAGTTTATTGGCTTTCATGGTTTACTTCTACACCCTCGCATCAAGCACGAGGAGGCTGACTCAAATTCAAGCGGTCAGGGAACAAGTGGCTGGCGCTGCAGAACGAGTCTTCCAAGTTCTCGACACAGAGCCGGAAATAACCGATGCCCCTGATGCGATTGACTTACCTACGGTCAAGGGTGAAGTGACCTTTGAAAATGTCCGCTTCCGATATCCAAACGGGGACGAGGTGTTGAAAGGCGTAAGTTTCAGAATCCGCCCGGGGGAAAGGGTGGCGATCGTTGGTCCAAGCGGAGTGGGCAAAACCACCATAGTCATGCTCTTGATGCGCTTTTACGAACCGACAGAAGGGCGCATACTAATTGATGGACACGACATCCGCAAAATCAGGCTTACATCCCTGCGACGCCATATCGGGTTGGTCTTGCAAGACAGTTTCGTCATCGATGGGACAATTCGAGAGAACATCGCTATGGGGAATCCGGACGCAACGGACGAGGAAATTGTGGAAGCAGCGAAATTGGCGAATGCCCACGAGTTCATTGAAAAGTTGCCAAACGGTTACGACACTTGGGTCGGGGAGGGCGGGGCGTTCCTTTCAGTCGGGCAAAGACAAAGGATAGCCTTGGCAAGGGCTTTGCTCAAAAAACCCGCCATCTTGGTTTTGGACGAGGTCACCTCCCACCTTGATGCGGAAAGCGAAGCAGCCGTCCAACAAGCAATTGAGCGAGCAATGCAAGGGCGAACGGTCATACTTATCGCCCACAGGCTAAGCACCGTCAAGAACGCTGACCGCATCTTGGTTTTGCAAGACGGTCAAATCGTTGAGGAAGGGCGACATGACGAATTGGTCGCCGCTAACACATATTACCGTCGGCTCTATGAACTGCAGCAATAAGAACCCGGGGAAAAGGCAGTGAAGTATCAAAACGGCGTCGGTTTTCCCCCTCAAAGCCTTGTGCCGACTTACAAATACTTAAGCCAAATTTTGCGCTATAATGGGTGGTGGGCGAAATTTTCTCGAGAGGGAGGGTTCTTAGGGTTGTCCGTGACAGGATGGCTTTCCTCGATGTTTGGGAAGCAAAGGGTGCTGGGCTTGTTCGTTGGGCACGATGACTGGGTGAACGCAATTGCGTTCTCGCCGGGTGGGAAGTTTTTGGCTTCCGGGGGGAAAGACCGAACTGTCAGGTTATGGGGAATATGGAACGGGCAGCAAATTTGGGCAGTTAAAGGGCACGCCGACTGGGTTAAGTCCATCGCTTTCTCGCCCGACGGTTCAGTAATCGCTACAGGGAGCGGTGATAAGACGGTCAAGGTATGGGCGACCAAAAACGGCGCACTTGTTGCCACTTTAAGCGGTCACACCGATTGGGTGAACTCGGTCACCTTCTCGCCTTCGGGAAAATGGCTTTTGTCGGGTAGTGCGGACAAGGCAGCGATACTTTGGGATGCCCAGACTTGGGAGCAAGTGAAAACATTTGTCCACATGAGCCTCGTCTATTCGGTTGCTTTCTCGCCCAATGAGGATTTTTTCGTTGCCGGGACTTACGAGGGAATCGTGAAAGTTTGGAAGGTGCCGGAAGGGGAACCGTTGTTGACGCTGCCTGACCATGGCGATTGGGTCAGGTGCGTTGCTCTCTCCCCAGATGGAAAGACCTTAGCCACTTGTTGTTGGAACGAGACGGTCAGGCTGTGGAGGGTTCCGGAAGGTGATTTGGAAACAATTTTAACGGTTCCCAAAACTGCAGCCACGAGCATTGCTTTTTCGCCCGATGGGGAAATGTTGGCGATTGGAACTCACAGCGGTCAGGTTCTCCTTTACGAGTTTTCGGCTCAAAAGTTTGTGCAGGTTTTTCAAGGTCACACCGACCATGTTTCCTCCGTCGCATTTTCGCCTGACGGCAAATGGTTGGCTTCGGGTAGCCGCGACAAAACGATAAGGCTTTGGAAGGTCAGATGATAGGTCTGCCCGTCGCTGAGCGAACCTCTCAGAACATTCTCTCCCAAGACTTTGCGAATTTTTGCGCAGTAGCGACAAACTTAGTAGCGGGATCTGTCATGTCTGACCGGATGAACGCCCTTTACTGGCTTGGCTGGTATCTTTGCCGTTTCCTTGCGTTCAGGTTCTGCAAACTGAAGGTTGAAGGCGCTGAGAGGATGCCAAAGGAGGGGGGCGTTATAATCGCCTCCACCCACACTGCGACTTTGGACCCTGTGATTTTAGGATGCGCTTTCCCGAGACCTTTGACCTTTATGGCGAAAGAGGAACTTTTCCGCTTTCCTCCCTTCGCTGCCCTCATCCGAACTTTAGGCGCATTTCCTGTCAAGCGAGGTGAACCCGATAGGCGTGCTTTGCGCAAAGCNGTCAGTCTCCTGCGTCAAGGTCGTTGCCTTGTCATCTTCCCTGAAGGGACGCGAAACCCAAATTGGCAACTCCGACCGCCTGAGTTGGGAGTGGCGTTGTTGGCTGCGTGGGCGAAAGTTCCGGTTTTGCCCGTCGCGATTTTCGGGAGTGAACTTTTGATGCCTAAAGGCAAATTTTTCCCGCGACCCGCCCCGCTCAAAGTGAAAGTCGGCGAATTGCTATGGTTTGAGGGTGATGGAAAGCGAGAATCGTTGGAAGCGTTTGCTTGGCAAGTGATGGTGGCGATATCGGATTTATCGGGGCGACCGCTGCCGCAGAGGGAAAAGTTGATTGCGGTAGGTCGCTCCAAATGAGGCAAAAAGGAGAAGGGAGAGGATGAAGCGATGAAGCAAAAATGGCTTTGGCTTTGCTTAGCACTCCAAACGCTCGCTTGGGCTAACTCAACCTTCCCGCAAGAACTTTGGGTGTTGGAGAATTTCGAGCAAGGCACCAA
>JGI20132J14458_1000345_pt1 | contig 9916 bp, 14 predicted proteins | sample OctOCTMetagenome_FD_14458 | JGI IMG/M metagenome (IMG submission 14458)
GACCAAGTCCTCCCGAAGGCCGCGCACGAATAAGGAATAGTTGTGCACGCCGGCGTAGATAAGCATCCCGGCGTAGACAGCAAGCCCCAGGAAGATGGCCAGGGCCTTGAAGGCCCGGCGCTTGGCCTCGCTCATGAGATCCCCAACCGTCGTCATGTCGTTCATGTCGCCTCCTCTTAAACGCGATGCACGCGATACAACCGGACGGGGAGCACGTCTTCCAGAAGCTCCCCGCAGGTTTGGCAATACCACGCGCCCTCCTCCCGCGCCCGCGGGTGGGAGCGAGGGACTTCCTTCCACCCCTGCTCCCGCACGGCGCGGGCAGTCTTCTCCTCGGCGGCGCAGCGGTCGCACAGGGCGACCAGAGCGTGGTTACGGGTGGGATCAACCCAAAATCGCGGCATTGGCGACCTCCTTCATCGGCTTCACATCCACGATCAGGAGATCCAGCAGGCGATCCGGCTCCCACGCATGCCATCCGTTCACCCGACCCGCCCGGGGCAACAGCCAGCGCTCCCGCCAGTAAGCGGCCAGATCCTCAAAGGGGAGATCCCGATACAGGGGCTCCGCCGCCCGCCCCTCCATGTAGTCCTCCAGGTTGTGGATCAGCGGGAAAAGAAAGGCCTCCCGACGGAGCGCATGCCGAAGGAGAGAGCGGGGAAGCCCCAGCCGCTCCAGCGCCCGCACGCAGGTCTGCCACTTGATCCGCGGCCCCACCCCATAGCCGCCTTTCGTGGAAACCCCATGAGCCTCCAGAAACTCTCGAAAGAGCGGATACAGGACCTCCAGATGAAAGGTCCCGTAGCCTTCGGTGTAACCCAGGGAAATCGCGATCGGCTCGCCGCGATATTGAAGGCGGTTATACAGGCTGGACCGTCCGAAGGCGCTGGTCGTCGTCAGCGCCACCAGATGCGCAGGCAGGATCCGTCCCTCGATCTCCGTCCGACGGCCGCCGTATTTCCTCTGATAGGCCCGGCGCACCTCGTTCGAGGCCGCAGCCAGGGCGACCAGCTTTCCGCCCAGGAGATCGCTATACGGCGGCACCGCCCCCAGGGTCTGGATGTCCATGGTCTGATTGACCAGCTCCACCTTGCGCCCGGGCGGATACCGGAAACGCCGATCGCGGGGAGGGAAGGAAAGGGGAGGAGACTGGAGCGCCAGGATGCCGATGAGGAAAGGATGTCCGGACGGCGCACGGTTTCCCGCATCCAGGATCAGGAAGCGCAACCTTCTGCCATAGCCTTTGGAATAGGGAAGGGACCAGGTGAGGCGGGCCAGGCGGAAGAGATCCGCCTGCCACGGTTCGACCACTTCCACCAGAACCGGCCGGATCCGTTCGGGGATGATCTGCTCTCCCCGGGCGAAGTAGGGGGAGAGCCTCGGCCAGGCCCAGCGGATCCATTCCTGATGCCCGCGGAGGATGAAGCGGCGCGCTTCCGCATGCAGCCGGCGCAGGGCATCTTTCCCTTCCGGCGCCCGCAGCGTGAGGAGGCCCCGACTCCCGGCATCCACCTCAAACCCCAGGGACCGGAGATGCTCCAGCACCCAATCGCCGTTCATGCCGTAGTCCTCGACGGTTTGACTCAAGCATACCGCATAAGTGACACGATGTCAAGAGGTGACACAAAAGAGGGGAGCCGGGGATGGACAATAAAGCGGGGGTCCCTCAAGGGGGGACCCCCGCTTTTGTGGTTAAGGCGCGACTTAACCTTCAGCCAAGCAACTTCCTGATTTTGCGTCCTCGGAAGTGTCCATATCGCTCAACTGCCGACCTGTATATTTCTGCAAGATAAGCCACATCCGCTTCGTTCAGCTTGTATGCCTTGCCCTCCCGCCCGCCAGGCAGATAGCGGATCAGGCCTGCCTCCGCCCAGCGGAGGATGGTTTTGAATGGCACGCCATAGCGTCGCTCCGCCTCCCTGGCGGAAATCGGCTGGCCTTCCAGATGGGCATACTTCTCCCGCCCTCCGTTCATNACCCGGCCCGCCTGGGGCTCCACCACAGAGGCTTCCACGAAGGTCATCTTTCCGAACCTGAAAAGTTTTGCCTTGATTTTACCAGAGCGNGCATATTCGATCAACGTCCGGGGCTGGATCCCCAGGCGCTGCGCCGCCTCCTCGATGGTAATCAGCCGGGCGATCTCCATCGCGCGCTCCTTCGGCCGCAAGGGCTTGACGTCNNCGAGCNGTCCGGCCACCATAGGTTTCGAGTGCCGGGGGCGGGAGTCGAACCCGCACGGCCTTGCGGCCACCTGATTTTGAGTCAGGCGCGTCTTCCTGTTCCGCCACCCCGGCGCGCTGATTTCATTCTACGGGGAGCTCTCCATGGGTGTCAAGATGCGCAGGGCGCCGATCCCCCGGAGCATCCTCTTGTTGACCTTCGGGCTCTGGCTGTATGTGGGCGGCGGCCTCCTCGCCCCCCTGCTGGAGGGAATCCCGCACGTCCTCCGGGTCAGCCCCCCGGTCCGGACCGGCCTCCACACCCTGGCTACCGCCCTCTATGCGCTGTATTCCTTCACCTGCCATCAGCTTCCCCAGCGGTCCTTCTTCCTCTTCGGGGAGCAGCCCGCCTACACGCTGGAGGAGCTCCGGGCTCGGGTGGGATCCGAGCGCCTGCCCGGCGATCCGTGGCCCCGCGCCTTCATCGGAGATCCCTCCGTCGGCTGGAAGACGGCCCTCTGCCAGCGGGATCTGGCCATCTACGGCTCCATGGCCCTGACCGCCACCGCGATGCTCCTCCGCCGGCGCCCCGGACGCCCCCTCCCTCTCTGGGCCTTCCTCACAGTGGGCCTGCTCCCCATCGCCCTGGACGGCGGCTCCCAGCTGCTCTCCTACATCCTGGCGATGATCGGCCCCTTCACCCCCCGCGAGAGCACGCCCCTGCTTCGCCTCCTCACAGGGACCCTGTTCGGAACCACCTTCGTCGGAACCTTCCTCCCGCGCCTCTGGCGGCTGGAGTGGGCCGCCCAGGAGGACGCCTCTTCATCTACTCCGGAAACTCCAGGAACGGATTCGCCGCTCGCTCCTCGCCGATCGTGGTCGGCGGCCCGTGCCCCGGATACACCCGCGTCTCATCGGGAAGGGTGAGCAGCTTCTCCCGGATGCTCCGCATGAGCGTCTCGTAATCCCCACCGGGCAGATCCGTGCGGCCGATGCCCCGGGCGAACAGCACGTCCCCATCCAGGACCACCCCGGCCTGCGCCTCATACAAGGAGATGTGTCCAGGGGTGTGGCCCGGCGTCCACAGCACCTGAAAGCGCAACTTCCCCACTGGCAGGACCTCGCCATCCCGGAGCTCAAGATCCGGCGGCGGGCTGGGCGGAAGGGGGATCGACCACCAGTCCGCTCCGCCTTTCGCCTCAAGCAGGGGGCGGTCCGCCGGATGCAGGGCCAGGGGCGCCCCGGTGGCCTCCACCACTGCGGCGTTCGCCCCGATATGATCCCAATGGGCATGGGTGTTGACCACATACCGCACCCGCAGATCCAGCGCTCGCACCACCGTTAGGATCTGCCGGGCATCCCATCCGGGGTCCACAATCAGCGCCTCCCGGGTCTCTGAGCAGAAGACGATATAACAGTTCGTGGCCAGGGGTCCCAGGGTCAGGATCCGCATCTGCAGCGTGGATGAGGACATTCGCGCCTCCCCATCGTTCTCAAGGCTCCCCGACCGCGGGCAGCTTGAACACGAACCGCGCGCCCCGGCCGGGTTCGCTGAAGGCCTGAATGCGGCCGCCGTGGGCCTCCACGGCATGGCGCGCGATGGCCAGCCCCAGGCCGCTCCCGCCACCCCCCCGATGCCGATCCCCCCGGTAGAAGCGCTCGAAGATGCGGGGCAGCTCCTCCGGCGGGATGCCCGGCCCGGTGTCGGCCACCTCGATGGCGACCCACTCCCCCTCCGGCCAGGCCCGCACCCGGATCTCACCCCCCGGCGGGGTGAACCGGATGGCATTGTCCAGCAGGTTCCCCAGCGCCCGGCCCGCCCACTCAGGATCCGCCCACACCCGGAGCCCTTCGGGGATCTCCAGCGTCACCTTCAGCCCACGGGCCTGGTAGAGCGGAGCGAAGCGCTCCACCTCGCCCCGGACCCAGGCGCTCACCTCCAGCGCCTCGTAGGCCATCGGCCATTCCCCCGCTTCCAGCCGGGCCAGATCCAGGAGGGTGTGCACCAGCCCGATCAGCCGGTCGACCTCTCCGATCAGGCGTTGCCAGGCCGGGGGGAGGGGATCCGGGGGCCGGAGCTCGTCCAGCAGCAGGCGGATGGTGGTGAGCGGGGTCCGGAGGTCATGGGCCACGTTGGCGGTGAGCTCCCGCCGCGCCCGCTCCGCCTCGCGCTCCCGCGTGATGTCCAGCAAGGCCAGGCCGTAACCGTTCGGTCCCTCCCAGACGGTGGCCTGCCACCAGCGTCCCTGCCAGCGCAGCTCCCGGATGCTCATCCCCTCCCCTTCGGGAGGAGCCGGGGGCGGGATCAGCGCGTCCAGCTCGGGGGACCGGGTGGCCTCCAGGAGGGTGCGGCCCGGCCGGGCGCCGAGGCGCTCCATCGCGGGACGGTTGGCCCAGCGGATGCGCCGCTCCTGATCCAGCAGGAGCAAGGCCTCCGTCCCGCCCTGAGCCAGGGTCTCCAGATCAGCGCGGAAGCGGAGCGCCTCCGCTGTTTCCTCTCGAAGCCGCCAGCGGGTCTCCCGGAGGGCGGCCTCCGCTCGCTGCCACCGCCGGTAGACGAAGCCCAGGCCCCCCAGGGCGAGCAGCGCGAGGAGCGCCAGAGAGAGCTCTAGCATCCCTATCCCTCGAATCGATATCCGATCCCCCGCACGGTGACGATCCGCCGCGGATGCGCAGGGTCCTCCTCGATCTTCTCCCGAAGCCAGCGGATGTGCGTGTCTACTGTCCGGGTGTCCACCGGGTGCTCCAGGCCCCACACCCGCTCCAGGAGGAAGGCCCGGCTCAGGACGCGGCCCCGGTGCTGGATCAGGGTGGCCAGGAGATCGAACTCCTTCATGGTGAGACGAAGCTCCCGGCCGCCCCGGAAGGCCTTGCGGGCCAGCAGATCCAGAGTGAGGTCCCCAGCGGTCAGGGTGGTGGCCGGGCGTCCTCGGGCGCGCCGCAGGAGGGCCCGGATGCGGGCGAGCAGCTCTCCCATATGAAAGGGCTTCACCACGTAATCGTCCGCGCCCATCTCCAGACCGACGACGCGGTCCACCGGCCCGCTGCGGGCGGTGAGCATGAGGATGGGCACATCGGTTTCCTTTCGCAGGATCCGACAGACGGAGAGGCCATCCAGGGTGGGAAGCATCAGGTCCAGGATGATCAGATCCGGTTGGGTCGTGCGAGCCAGCTCCAGGGCCTCCCCGCCATCCCCGGTGGCGATCACCTCGAAGCCCTCCCGCCGCAGCGACTCGCTCAGGGTCTCCCGCAGGGAAGCATCATCCTCCACCAGCAACAACCGCATCTCTTCCTCTCCGCACATCTTCACATCCGGCGGGATCGTCCTCCATTTCCTTATCCGTATGTTGCCACGCGCATAGGGGCCCGTCAAACAGCCCAATGGGCGTCGAGCGCGCGCGGGGTCCAAAAGATCGGCGGGGGCTGAGTCCGGCCCAGCCCCCGCCGCGGCGGAGAACCGATGTGGGGATTCACGGCTCTGTCTCGATCACGATCACGGTGTCCGCCACCAGGGAGCCATCGGGCTGCTCGAACCCGGAGAGATAAACCGAGGAACCGGGCTTTGGCTCTCCGATCACCTCCGTGGTGGGGAGGACGAAGGCGCGGCGTCCATCGATCTGATAGCCATCCGCATGCACCTGCTCCAGCGTTCCCTCCCACTCCCGCTCCGCGCCCGGGCGGCGCAGGACCTCCAGGACCTCTGCCTCGATCGAGCCATCCGGGCGAGCGATCCCGACCACCGTCACGTAGACCCCGACCGGCAGCGGGCCCTCCACGTCCGCTTCCGGGCTCACATGCACCCGATGACCGTCCACCTGATAGCCTCCCGGGATGACCGCGGTGATCCGGCCCTCCAGCGTCATCGCCTCCCCGGAGGGCTCCTCGATGAGGGACGGGCGCGGCGGCGAGGCCGGAGGGCGCGCCACCGTCCCCTGACCTCCCGTCCGGCCGGGTGGCGGGGCGGTCGGCCGGCTTCCTTCCGGGAGCCGCTCTCCTGGGATGCCCCGGGCGCAAGCGGAGAACAGAATCCCGATGGAGAACAGGAGAATCCATAAGGGGAACGCTCGGCTCACCTTACCCTCCTTCCCCATCTGGATTGCGGAGATCGCGGGGGTGTGGCGCCGCCACACCCCCGCCACGAGAGCCTGCTTCTTATGCCTGAGGGTCACGGCCGTCGGGTGGGGGCAGGGCCCTTGCCGGGGCCTTTTTCGGGACCCTGAGCGGGCTTCGGGGCCCGTGGCGAGCGGGCGACCACCAGCCGGGCCAGCCAGCTCCCATCGGGCTGGCCCACCGCCCACACGGTGATGGCATCCCCCACCTGCAAGTCCCCTAAGGCGGCATGGGGACGGCCGGGGGTCCGGATGCGGGTGTGCTCATCGGTCCTCACAGAGACCGTCTCGCCGCTTCGGGTCTGGATGATCAGGGTGGTCCCTTCGATCCCCTGGAGGGTGCCCTGGAAGAGATGGCGCGGGCGATGGGAGACCACCCGTCCGGCCAGGAACGTGCCCTGGACGAAATGCCCGATCACGGTGACCGGATACCCCGCCCCCAGGTCCGACCAGGTGGGCGAGAGCACGCCGGTCCCATGCAGGCGGGTGCGCTCCGTCCACTCCACCGGGATCACCTCCCCTGCCCGGGTCTTCACCTCCGTCCGCCGGGCCGAGACATCGATGCCCTGGATGGTCCCGTGGCGGACCTGGGTGGGCCCGCGGACGATCACCCAGTGCGCCTCCAGGGCGCGGCCTTCCTCGATCCAGCGGCCGTGTACGGTGGCGGAATCCCCCACCCGCACGTCGCTCAGGTCCGCGCGCACGAAGCCGGGGACGCGAAAGCGGGTCCCTTCGGTGATCCGAACCTCCAGATCGCCCCAGCGCTCCGTCTGAAGGGTGAATCCGTTCGCCCGAATGGCCGTAAGGGTCCCGCGGACCGTCGCCGGCCGGGTGGGGGCGGGGGTCAACGTGGGGGTGGGTTCCTGGGCCCAGGCCGCCCCCACGGGGGCCAACAGCACGGCCAGCACCGTCAGCGCGATCAGCCCGATCCATTGCCGACGCATCGCACACCTCCCTGGCCTTACGGATTTGGGAAGCCCTATCCGCGCTTCCGCCCATGAATAACGGACGAGGAGGTCCCAGGTTATGGGCGCTGAACCCGAAGGCCCGGAAAGGGACCTGCCGGATGTCATAGAGAGAACGTGAGGGAGGGCACTACCCGGATGGGGTCGGTTTGAGAGAATGGATCATGCCGGTCTGAAAACTCCACAAAATCGGGGGAGGGGATGGAGATCAGTCGGCGGGCGGATTACGCGATGCGGGTGATCCTGGATCTGGCGATGCTGCCGCCGGGAATGCGGGCCCGGGCCCGGGACATCGCGCGGCGGCAGGCCATCCCTTACGCCTTTTTGCAGAAGATCATCCGGGATCTGTGCGCGGCGGGGTTTGTGGAGGCCAGCCGGGGGCGTCGAGGAGGGGTCCGCCTGGCGCGCCCGGCCGAGTCCATCACGCTGCTGGAGGTCCTCGAGGCCATGGAAGGCCCCATTCGCCTCAACCGCTGCTCCCGGGAGCCTCATCTCTGCCCGCGCTACAGCTTTTGCGCCATCCATCCGATCTGGGCCCAGGCGCAGGCGTATCTGGAGCGCCTTCTGGGCTCCACCACTTTCGCTCAGGTGGCGGAGCGAGGGCGTCAGATCCGGGCGGCCCAGGCCCGCAACGGGGCCAGCGCTCCAGCGGTGCCGGCGCTCCGGTTGCCTATCTCCACCCCGTAAGGGAGGTGCACGATGCGGGAGACCTTCCAGCCGAAAGCGGGTCTGCTCCTCTTCACCGGCATGATCCTGCTGTTCGCGGCCATGTGGTTCGGCCTTTACTGACGGTCCTCCTCCCCCGGGGGATGACCGCCTTCTGAGCGTTCCCGGCTCCATCCTCATCCGCGGAGTTGAGGGATGATCCACGATCCCTTCGAGCGCGTGGCGGTTTTCGGCGCCGGCTTGTTGATGACCGCGTTCTTCGTCGCCATCGTCGTCGGCGCTTTCGGCCTGGGGATCCGCGTGCCCACCCGCGTGACGGACATCCCGCCCTTCGATCAGCCCGCCGTCCAGGAGGTGGCCCCCGGCCGGTATGTGGTCGAAGAAAATTAGGACGGGAGATCCGGAATTTCAGGAGGCAAAGGGATGCCGCGCGGGTTCTGGCTGGGGGTGGGGATCGGTCTGCTTTTGGTGGCCGCGGCAGGGGCGGTGAAGATCGCCCTGGACGCCCGGGCCGAGTCCCTGCCGGTGTATATGACCGTCCCCGACTGGCCGTTCACAGATCAGGAGGGTCGCACGTTCTGGCTGGGACATACCCGAAGCAAGGTGGTGGTCCTGGGGATGATCTACACCCACTGCCCGGACGTCTGCCCGCTGATCACCGCCCGGATGCGGGAGCTCCAGGAGCAGGTGGCCGCGGAGGGCCTCTCGGATCAGGTCTTTTTCGTCACCATCACCATCGATCCCGAGCGGGACACCCCGGAGGTCCTGCGGCGTTACGCCCGGGCCCGCAAGGTGGATTTCACGAACTGGGCCTTCCTCACCGGCGATCCTTCTACCATCCGTCATCTGACCGAGGCGCTGGGGATCTACACGGAGCGGGTGTATGGGATCAACGGCACACCGGCCGCCACGCCCGGCGCCTCCGCCGGGGCGGCGACTTACTTCATCAACCACACCGATCGCATCTTCCTGGTGGACCGTCAGGGGCGGGTGCGGGCGCTGCTGCCCGGGAGCCGAACCGAGCTGCCAGAGGCCATGGAGAAGATCCGCCGGCTGGTGCGGGAGCGGCCGGCCTCCTCGGCGCCGCTTCCGATGGGCGTGGCGCTGAGGAGCTCATTTTAACGACTCTCTGCACGGAGGTGTCACGATGTCCTGGATCCGGATCTTGCGCGTAGCCTTCGCAGGCGGTCTCCTGCTGGCGCTGGTCGCGTGTGGGGCGCCGGGGGCCTCTGGCCCCCAGATTCGGATTGTGGATCCGTGGGCTCGCCCGGCGATGAGCGGGGGGATGTCCATGGGGGAGGGCCATGGGGGTCACGGCGGGGCGGCCACCAGCGCGGTGTATTTCGTGGTCCGCAACGAGGGGGATCAGCCGGATGCCCTGATCGGAGCGGCCACGGACGTGGCGGAGACGGTGGAGCTCCACGAGACCCGGATGGAAGGAGATATAGCGAAGATGGTTCCGGTCCCCCGGGTGGAGATCCCGGCCCGGGGTCAGGTGGAGTTCCGCCCCCGGGGCCTCCACGTCATGCTCATCGGGCTCCGGCGCGATCTGAAGGTCGGGGACACCTTCACGCTAACGCTTCGCTTTGAGAAGAGCGGAGAGAAACCGGTCACCGTGACGGTGAAGGAAATGAATCCCTGATGAGGAGGCCATGGCAATGGATCGACGGCGGCTCGGGATGCTGGTGCTTCTCGGGATCCTGATGGCGGGCAGCGCGTGCGGGGGTGGAGCGCCCGCCTCGCGCCCATCGGGCGGCGGGGAGGCGGCGCCGGCGGCGGTGGCCCTGAAGGGGGATGCGGAGAAAGGGAAGGAGCTGTTTTTGGGCACCTGCGCCTCGTGCCACGGGGCGGACGCCAAGGGGCTGCCGGGGCTGGGACAGGATCTGACGACCAGCGCCTTCGTGCGGCAGCAGACGGACGTTCGGCTTTTGGAGTTTATCAAGAAGGGGCGGCCGGCGACGGATCCGGCGAACACAACAGGGGTGGATATGCCGCCGAAGGGGGGCAACCCGGCCCT
>JGI20132J14458_1000347_pt1 | contig 9882 bp, 10 predicted proteins | sample OctOCTMetagenome_FD_14458 | JGI IMG/M metagenome (IMG submission 14458)
CCCGCCCCGGCGCCCGGGCTTGCAGGAGGGGTGCGCCCCCAAAGCGCGTCCGAAAGATGTGCTCCGCTCGCGCCCGCGCATCGGACATGGCTTCCGCTCCGGAGGGATCGTGCAAAACCCGCCAACCCCGAATTGTAGCCCCATCCCATCGCTGGGAAGGATCCGGCAACCGATTGCGGCGGAAGCCCTCCATCTGTCCTCAAGGTGGCGAGGTCGCGGCGAAAGCCGCTCCTACCAAAACGAATCTCCCATTCGTGTATTCGTGTTCTGATTCGTGGACGGCCCTCCCCATATGAAGGTCACGGCGAGGGCCGCTCCTGCAGATGCGGATGAGGAGGATACAGGCCGAAATGAATTCCGGCCTACGTCAAGTCGCGGCGAAAGCCGCTCCGATGACAACAGGCCTCCTGATGGAATGGAGGCCCCCGATCTCCGGCCGGGCGCACCGCACCGCCCGGAGGATCGAACCGATTATCCTATAATGAAGCCAGCGACCATCCTCCAGATCAGGAGGCTGCGATGCCGTTCGCCACCGTTCAGGGCGTCCGTCTGGTGTATGACCTCCGTGGCCGGGGCATCCCGGTGCTCTGGATCCACGGGTTCCCCCTGGGCCGCTGGCTGTGGGATCCGCAGGTCGAGGCCCTGGGGGATGTGGCCCGGTCTATCGCCGTGGACCTGCGCGGGTTCGGAGGAAGCAGCGCCCCCGAAGGTCCCTACACCATGGAAACCTACGCGGAGGATCTGCGCGGGCTGCTGGACCTCCTGGGGATCGATCGGGTGGTCCTGGCCGGGCTCTCCATGGGCGGATACGTCTCCTTCGCCTTTTACGCCGCCTATCCCGAGCGGGTTCGCGGGCTCATCCTGGCGGATACCCGACATCGGGCGGACACACCGGAGGCCCGGGCAAACCGTTACGCGCTGATCGAACGGATCCGCCAGGAGGGGACAGCCGCCGCGGTGGAGGCCTTCCTCCCCCGTCTGCTGGGAGCCACCACCCGACGGGAGCATCCGGACCGGGTGGAGCGGCTGCGGCGCAAGATGATGACCAACCCGGCCGCCGGGCTCATCGGAGCCCTCCAGGCCATGGCCGAACGCCCGGATCGAACGGAGCTCCTCCCCCGGATCCAGGTCCCCACGCTGGTGATCGTCGGCGAGGAGGATGAGGTGACCCCACCTGAGGTGGCCCGCCAGATGGCGGAGGCCATCCCCAACGCCCGGCTCGCGGTGCTCCCCTCGGCCGGCCACCTCGCGAACGTCGAGGCGCCCGAAGCCTTCAACGAGGCCGTGCGGACGTTCCTGGGCCAGCTCCCGTGAACGCCGCGCGGCCTGCCCGGAGGTGAGGGCTCTGGATCCGCTCGCTCGGGGGAAGATCGTGTCGGCCGAGAAACGCGCCATCGCGCGGGTGCTCCGGGCGGTCCGGGAGGCCGCCCGTCGCTTCTCCCTCTTTCCCCCCGGGGAGACCTTGGTGGTCGGGGTCTCGGGGGGGCCGGACTCCCTGTGCCTGATGGACGCCCTGCACACCCTAGCTCCGGAGCTGGGGATCGCGCTACACATCGCGCATCTCCACCACGGCCTGCGGGGAGCGGAGGCCGACGCCGACGCCGCCTTCGTGGCCGAGCAGGCGACGGCGCGCGGGCTCCCTTGCACCGTGGAGCATCTCGAGGTCCGGGCCCTGGCGGAGCGGGAAGGCCTTTCCCTGGAAGAGGCCGCCCGTCAGGCGCGCTACACGTTCCTGGCGGAGGTGGCCGCTCGGGTGGGCAGCCGGACCATCGCCGTGGCCCATCATGCGGATGATCAGGTGGAGACCGTGCTGATGCATCTCCTGCGTGGGAGCGGCCTGGCCGGGCTGCGGGGGATGCGCCCGTCCATGCCCCTCACGGAATACCACGGGCTGTTGCGCCGGCCTCCGGAGGGGCTCCGGCTGGTGCGGCCGCTCCTCGGCGTCTGGCGGAGCGAGATCGAGGCCTACTTGCGGGCCCGGGGGCTGACCCCGCGTTTCGACCGCTCGAACCTGGACCTCACCTTCTTCCGCAACCGGCTGCGCCATGAGGTGTTGCCGTTCCTGGAACGCCTCAATCCTCGCCTGCGGGAGATCTGGTGGCGGATGGCGGAGACCCTCGCGGCCGACTACGAGTTCCTGGAACAAACCCTCCGCCAGGCCTGGCCCACCTTCGTGGCCCTCGAGGAGCCGGGGCGGATCGTTTTCGATCTCGCCCGCTGGCGCGAGCTCCCCCTCAGCCTGCGGCGCATGGCCCTGCGGGAGGCCGCCTTCCGCCTGGCCCATCGCCTGCGGGACCTGCGGTTCGAGCACGTGGAAGAGGCGATCCGGATGGCGGAAGAGGGGATGACCGGAGGGATGCTGACCTGGCCGGAGGGCCTGCGGGTCGCCGTTGCCTATGGAACCCTCATCCTCGCCCAGGAGGGCGCCCTCTGGCCGGAGCCGGACCTGCCGCTGCTGTCGGGAACTCTCCGCTTACAGCCGGGGGAGACGCTCTGGCCGGACGGCCGGTGGGTCGTGATCTGGGAGGAGCTTCCCGTATGGGATCCCGCCCGGCTCCAGTATGCGGATCTGTGGACCCTCTACCTGGATGCGGAGCAAGCGGGGGAGCCGCTGCGCTTCCGGACCCGGCGCCCGGGGGATCGCTTCCACCCGGCGGGGATGCCCGGGCCGGTCCGCCTGAAGACCTTCCTGATCAACCAGAAGATCCCTCAGCCCTGGCGGGATCGCTGGCCCCTGCTGGTGAACGAGCGGGAGGAGATCCTGTGGGTGGCGGGGGTGCGGCCCGCGGCCACCATCCGCCCCGGCCCCCACTCCCGCCGCGTGTGGCGGATCGCCATCCGAAGGGCGGCAACCGGGTGACCGCTCAGCGATCGCCGCGCGCTTCCCCCTCGCTGTGCGCCAGCTCCCGCAGCGTATCCAGATCCCGGATCCAGATGTATCCTCCCCGCTCCGCGCGGATCCATCCGGCCCGGGTCCAGCGGCTCAGGATCCGGATGGCCGTCTCCAGGGTGGTGCCCGCCATACGGGCGATATCTTCCCGGGAGAGGGGGATCGTGATCCGAAAGCCCCCGGCTTCGGGCTGGCCGGCGCGCTCCGCCAGGGTCAGCAGCACATAGGCGATGCGGTTCTCCACCCGCTCCAGGACCAGCGTCCGAATGGCCATGGCCCGCTCCAGACGCTGACCCAGCATCTGGAGCAACCGGACCGCCACACGGGGGTAGCGCTCCAGGAGCTCCAGATAGGCGGCCCGAGGGATCCGCAAGACGGTGACGGGGGTGGCGGCCTGAGCAGTGGCAGGGTTGCGGCTGAGCAGGAGGGTTGCCCCGCCGAACACCTCCCCCGGCCCCAGGATCTCCAGGATCACCTCCTTGCCCGGGGAGGCCTGACGCAACATCCGGACCCGTCCCTCCGCCACGATCCAAACCGCGTCGGCCTCATCGCCCTGATGGAAAATATAACGCTCCGCCGGAAAGGAGAGCACCTCCGTCCAGTGGCCGATCTCGTGATAGGCGTCTACGTCCAGGCCCGCGAACAGAGGGGCTTTCTGCAGGATCTCGATCAGGGAACCCATCCATCGATCCCCGGGACCAATCATCCGACTTCCCCAGTATAACGGGAGGCGGAGGAACACGAAAACGCCACATCTGACCACCGGCAGGGACCATCCAGCGGGCCGCCCCTGCGATAAAATGGGGGAAAACCAGTGGTCTGCAAGGAGGCACGCGTTGCAGGCGCATGGCCTGTGGCAACCGGGCGCGCGGCGCCCCGGGGAGATTCGGATCGCGCTGCCCAGCAAGGGGCGGCTGGAGGAGCCCACGCTGGCCTTCCTGGCCGCATGCGGCCTGGCGGTGGAGAAGACCAACCCCCGCCAGTATGTCGCCCGCATCCCCGCCCTGCCCGGCGTCACTGTCCTCTTCCAGCGGGCCGGCGATATCCCCCTGAGCGTCCGGGACGGCGGGGTCGACTTCGGCATCACCGGCTACGATGTGGTGATGGAGCGCCTGGATCACGACCCCAGCGTTCTCATCCTCCACGACGCTCTCCACTACGGCCACTGCGATCTGGTCCTGGCTGTGCCCGAATCCTGGCCCGTGGAGACGGTGGAGGAGCTGGCTGCCCTCGCCCGATCCCGGGCCCGGGAGGGCCATCCTCTACGCATCGCCACCCGCTTCCCCCGCCTGGTGGGCCGCTTCCTGCAGGAGCGGGGGATCCCCGCCTTCCAGCTGGTGGTCTCCGAGGGCACCCTGGAGGTTGCCCCCAGCATCGGCTATGCCGACCTGATCGCCGACCTCACCACCACCGGGACCACGCTCCACGACAACCGCTTGAAGCCCCTGCGGGACGGCATCATCCTCCACGCTCAGGCCTGCCTGATCGCCAACCGCGAGGCCCTGCGTTCCCGGCCGGAGGTCCTGGCCGTGGCGCGGCAGCTGGTGGAGTTCTTCGAGGCCCACCTGCGGGCGGAAGGCCACTACATGCTCTTCGCCAACATGCGCGGGGAGTCCGCTGAGGCCATCGCCCGCCGCCTGTTCGCCCAGACGGATCTGGGCGGCCTCCAGGGCCCCACGATCTCCCGCGTCTACGTGCGCGAGGAGGACCCCGGCTGGTTCGCCATCCACATCATCGTGCGCAAGGATCGCCTGAACGAGGCCATCCGGCAGCTGCGGGCCATCGGCGGAAGCGGCGTGGTGGTGGCCCCGGTGACCTACATCTTCGAGGAAGAACCTCCCCGCTGGCAGCGGGTGCTGGACCAGCTGCGCGAGGCCGAGAAGGCCTCTCCCTTTTAAAACCCGCACACCAGGAGCGATCCGCATGGAACGATGGATCCGACCGGATCTCCGGGACCTCTTGACCTATAGCATGGCGGTCTCCCCGGAGGAGCTGGCCGCCGCTTACGGCATCCGGCCGGACCGGCTGATCCGCCTGCACGCCAATGAGAACCCTTATGGACCCTCCCCGCGCGCTCGGGAGGCGCTGCGGAACGGGGAATGGCATTGCTATCCGGATCCCCAGGGACGCGCCCTGCGCCAGGCCCTGGCCGGATACACCGGCTTCGGTCCGGAGTGGATCGCCCTGGGCAACGGGGCCGACGATGTGATCGATCTCCTGGCCCGGCTGCTGGTCGGGCCCGGTCGAGCGGCCCTCATCGCCGAGCCCACGTTCGAGATGTATGCCCTCTCCGTCCGCTGGCACGGNGGCCGCGTCCACATCGTCCAGCGGGATGAGGCGTTCCGCCTTCCCCGCGAGACGCTCCTCGAGGCGATCCGGCAACTACAACCCGCCGCTGTCTTCCTGGCCTCCCCCAACAACCCGGACGGCCAGCTGCTCCCGGAGGAGACCCTTCAGGCGGCCCTCGAGGAAGGCGTGATGGTCATCGTGGACGAGGCCTACTTCGAGTTCTCCGGCCGCACCTTCGCCGGCTGGCTCCCGCGATATCCGAACCTGGCCATCGTGCGGACCTTCAGCAAGTGGGCGGGACTGGCGGCCCTTCGCGTGGGCTACGCTCTGATGCACCCGGACCTGGTCCGGGCCTACGACGAGGTGCGCCCGCCCTTCAACGTCAACCTGGCGGCGCAGCAGGCCGCTCTGGCTTCTTTGGAGGATCGAGCGTATCTGATGGAGAACGTGGCCCGCCTGGTGGCTGAGCGGGAGCGGCTTTACCGGGCCCTGCAGGCCTTCCCCTTCCTCCGGCCGTTCCCCAGCCACACCAATTTCATCCTGTGCCGGGTGATCGGGTGGGACGCCCATCGCCTGTGGGAGGCGCTGCTGCGGCGCGGGATCCTGATCCGTCGCTACACCGCGCCGGCGCTCCGGGAGCATATCCGCATCTCGGTGGGGCGGCCGGAGCACAGCGAGGCGCTGCTCCGGGCCCTGACGGAGATCGCCGAGGAGATCCCCCATGGCGCCCCGTGAGGCTCGACGCCAGCGACGCACCGCGGAAACCGAGGTGACGATCTTTCTCCGACTGGACGGGCGGGGAGAAGCCCGGGTGGAGACCGGCATCGGCTTCCTGGACCACATGCTGCACCTGTTCGCCTTCCACGGGCTCTTCGACCTGGAGGTCCAGGCCCGGGGGGATCTGCACATCGATCCTCATCACACGGTGGAGGATGTGGCCATCGTGCTGGGACAGGCTCTGGATGAGGCGTTAGGGGATCGAAAAGGGATCGTGCGGATGGGGCATGCGTATGTGCCGATGGACGAGGCGCTGGCTTTCGTGGCGGTGGATCTCTCGGGTCGGCCTTACGCTGTGCTGGATCTCCCCTTCGGCGGACCGATGGTGGGGGCCCTGCCCACCTCCTTGATCCCCCACTTCCTGGAAAGCCTGGCGGTCCACGCCCGCATGAACCTGCACGCCCGCCTGCTCTCCGGGCGGGACGATCACCATCGGGCGGAGGCCCTCTTCAAAGCCCTGGGCCGCGCCCTGGAGATGGCCGTGCGGCTGGACCCCCGGCGAGGGGACGTCCCCTCCACGAAGGGAACGCTCAGTTTGTGATGTTTTCCAAATATGACGGCGATCATATCCCATCCATCCTCCTCCGGGGGAAATTGAACCGGAATCCGCCCAGCTGACCCTTGCCATGGCGGGCATCGGCGGCGTGATCGCCGCCATCGGCGGCGCCATGTTTATCCTCATCGTCCTGAGCTCCGTGCTCACCGGAACGGTTCAGGAAGCCCGCTCCCTCCGCCTGGTGGCCGTGAGCCCGGCGGATCCGCCCGAAGCAGCGGAAACCGCTCACGAGGAGCCCCGGGGGACCTTCGTGATCGTGCTGGCCTTCCTGGCGTTCTTCATCCTGGTTTACTTCCGGAACTGGTGGTTGTTGGGGTTCCGGAGCTGGCTGGTGCATTAACCCGGCGCCCCGAACACGGAGGATCGCCTCAAACATCGAGACGAAGAGAAAGCACAGGGTGCGGGCAGATCCCGGCCCTGTGCTTTGCTTTTCATGGTCCCTTTTCAATCGCAGGATAGGAAGCTGGGGCTGATGGGACCTTTTTATGCGCTGCAGCGAATCGCCGGGCTCGGCGAGATCCGGGGCATGCCCTTCCATCCCGGCGGACGCGGGTTGCTTCCGGCCGGTCTCTCCATGCTGGAGCTGGGGATCCATACAGGGGTGGCTGCATTCCTGTCCACGTGCTGGACCCTGTTCTATCGTCAGCGCTTGAAAGCCGCATCGGAGGCCCGGAGGGAGTGAGGCCCCTGAGCATCTGAAGTCTCCGATCGCCGGGGCGACCGTGGCCTCAGGGACCGCGAGGGGCGGTTCCCCCCGTTCACCCCAGCGATGCGAGCAACCGCAGCCCGCTCCATCCACCCATTGCCAGCAACGTCAGCCCGCACAGGAGGGTCAGCGCCCGCAACACCGGGGGCGAAAGCCGTCGGACCCCGCCGTGGGCCACCAGGCCCAGCAGACCCACCCAGAGGAGGCTCCCTGCGGTGAAGCCGCCGTAGAACACCGCCACCGCGGTCGGCGTGACCTCCGGGATCCCCAGGCGGAGCATGGTGGAGGCGATGGCGGCGAACCAGAGAAGGACCATCGGGTTGGTCAGGGTGATGGCCAGGCCGGTCAGGAACAGCCGAGAGGAGGAAGCTCCCGCCGCCTCCCAGGAGACAGACATCCCTCGCCACGCATCCCGCAACGTCAACATCCCCAGCCCGATCAGCAACACAGCCCCCGCCGCCGCCATGGCCGTCCCCAGCGCCGGCCACCGCACCAGCAGGGTCGCCGCCCCCGCCAGGCTCAGGGTGAAATAGGTAAGATCCCCGGCCACGGTCCCCAGACCGGTGAGGACCGCCCCTCTCCACCCGCCCCGCAGGCCCGCCCGCAGGATGGCCAGGTTCCCCGGCCCCAGAGGGACCGAGAGGGAGAGGCTGAGCAGCAGACCGCGCAGGAAAATCCCGATCATACGGCCCTCCATACAGAGTCCCGGAAACAGACAGGGGGCCGAGGGGCTTCCCCTCCGCCCCCTGTCCGATGAGGCCGCTCCCTTACGCGCTGTAGTAGAGGTAAAACTCATACGGGTGCGGCCGGAGGCGGATGGCATCCACCTCCTTCCGCTTCAGCTCGATCCATGTCTCGATGACGTCCGGGGTGAAGACGCCGCCCCGCAACAGGAACTCGTGGTCCCGCTCCAGGGCCCGCAGGGCCTCCTCCAGGGAGCCCGGCACCTGCTTGATCTTGCGAGCCTCCTCCGGCGGCAGCTCATAAAGATCCACATCCACCGGGTCCCCCGGATCGATGCGGTTCTGGATCCCATCCAGGCCGGCCATCAGGATGGCGGCGAAGGCCAGGTAGGGGTTCGCCGAAGGATCCGGGCAGCGATACTCGATCCGCTTGGCGGCAGGGGAATCCGAATACATCGGGATGCGGATGCCGGCGCTGCGGTTGCGCCGGGAGTAGACCAGGTTCACCGGCGCCTCGTAGCCGGGGACCAGACGGCGGTAGGAGTTGGTGGTGGGGGCGCAGAAGGCCAGGAGGGCCGGCGTGTGGTAGAGGATCCCGCCGATGTAATAGCGGGCCAGCTCCGAGAGGCCGGCGTAGCCCCGCTCGTCCCAGAACAGGTTGCGGCCTTCCTTCCAGAGGCTCTGGTGCACGTGCATCCCCGAGCCGTTGTCCCCGAAGAGCGGCTTGGGCATGAAAGTGGCCGTCTTCCCGTGGGCCCGGGCCACGTTCTTGATGATGTATTTATACATCAGCACCTGATCGGCCATGCGGGTGAGGGTCTTGAAGCGCATATCGATCTCACACTGTCCGCCGGTGGCCACCTCATGGTGATGGGTCTCCACCTCGATGCCCGCCTGGATCAGCCGCAACACGATCTCCGAGCGCAGGTCCTGGAGGGAGTCCGCCGGGGGCACCGGGAAGTAACCCTCCTTCCACCGCGGGCGGTGGCCCAGGTTCGGCCGCCCCTCATCCCGGCCGCTGTTCCAGATCCCCTCCTCCGAATCGATGAAGTAGAAGCCGTAATGCGCCCCCTGATCGAATCGGATGTTGTCGAAGATGAAGAACTCCACCTCCGGGCCCCAGTAGCTGACATCGGCGATCCCGCTCCGCTTCAGATATTCCTCCGCCTTCCGGGCGATGTAACGGGGGTCCCGGGTGTAGGGCTCACGGGTCACCGGGTCGTAGACGTCGCAGATCAGGCTGAGGGTGGGCACCTCGCAGACCGGATCCACCACCGCGGTCGTGGGGTCCGGGATCAGGATCATATCGCTCTCATCGATGGACTGGAAGCCCCGGATGCTGGAGCCGTCGAAGCCCAGCCCCTCCTGGAAGACTTCCTCGGAGAGCGCCGTGATGGGGATGCTGAAATGCTGCCAGGTCCCCAGCAGATCCACGAACTTCAGATCGACGATCACCACGCCCTGGGCGCGGGCGAACTCGATGACGTCCTTCGGTTTGGTGAGGGGCTTCGGGGCCTTCCCGTTGCTGCGCTCCAGGACCTCCCGGGCGACTTCGGTAAGGGTCTGCCGGGCCATCGCCACCTCCTCACATGGCATGGAAATTCCCCCCGATTGTAAAAAGAGGCACGAGCCCTGGCTACGGGCGGGGAGACCAAAGCTGAGACGCCTGGTTTTGTGCACAATGCACAAAGGCCTGCCGAAAGGGGGATCCTGATGTCAGAAGCCGCGCGACCGGATGCGCTCCAGGGCGCGCTGGATCCCCTCGAGGAGGATGCGATGCTCGGCCTCGTGCATGCGGGCCTCGAAGCGCTCGAGGGTATCGTCGGGGAAGATGGGGACGACGGCCTGGGCCAGCACCGGCCCGGCATCGACCTCCGGGGTGACCTCATGCACCATGCAGCCGCTATGCGGGATCTCCCCGCGCCGGTAGGCCTCGAAGGCCCGCCGGATGGCATCGCGACCGGGGAACATCCCCGGCAGG
>JGI20132J14458_1000349_pt1 | contig 9873 bp, 9 predicted proteins | sample OctOCTMetagenome_FD_14458 | JGI IMG/M metagenome (IMG submission 14458)
AAGCAAATCCCGGGGGAGTTCTGGCCCCCCTCACTGCCCCCCAGATGACAGATGTAAACCCGAATAGATGGGGGGAACCAATGAACCGCCGGTAAGAGGGCTGGGGAACCCCGCCCTTTCAAGGCGGGGAGGAGGTCAGCCATTTAGGGTAATACTAGCCTACGCTTCTTCCTTATAGATATTAAAATATTAATAGTTTTTCCAGCTCGCTAGTGTGAGAAAGCCCTACATATTGGCTTTTCACTTCTGCTATATCGCCAGTTTCTCTAAACGCAATGGCTAGAAATATGATTGGCTGGTTTATAGCTAGCTGATAGCGAGGAGATGCAAAACATGATCGAAGGCGTGGTTTAAGTTATTATGTATTTGGCTATAAATATTTATAGGCGGCGTATCTGTTGCTCTGCATGGTCTGTGATCAGCAAAAAGTGATCTATGCTAGCGGTAATGTTATTGATGTGAAGAGGGGTATGGTTCTCGTTAAGAACATGGTGCTCGGGCTCGTCTCCCTAGGCACTGGTAATCCGTGTGATGCTCTTAGGAGGGGCTCTATCATAGCGATCGGAAGGGTTATAGAGGCTCCAACTAGGGTGGGTGTTGAGCTTGTTGGGAGGGCGATCTTCTATACACCCCACATATATGAGGAGATGGTATGTGGCTTCTCAGAGGGAGACCCTTCAGAGGCTATAGAGATCATAGGTTCAGACTCTCCCAGCTCTCGGGAGCTTGTATCCTTCGAAGCATCCCTAGCTCTAAGATACGTTAGAAGGGCTGGTGCTAGCCCCCTAATAGTTGGGGAAGGTTTTTTACCCCATCTAACTCTCTATGCCCTCCAGCTAAGCGGTATTAGGGGCTATACAATAGAGAGATCCTTTAGAGGTGTTGATGCAATCAGTCTAAATGCTGAAAATGCTGCTGGGAGGAGATATAGCAGTATATATATAGCGGGGCTCCCAAGTGATGCCGAGAAAAGGGTTTTAGAAACCCTTTCCATGGCCGGTGGCCTAAAAATCTATATCCATCCTCTTTTGAAGAGCGAGAGGATCTATATCCCGATAGGCGATCGCATATATACAAGAGTGCTCAGATATTCAGCCCCATCGCCTAGAGCCTTCGAGGTTGCATCGAGGTTNGTGAGGGTCGCTAGGGGATATAGCTATGTCGAGATTTCTATTGATGAGGAGCCTCCTGCAATGGGGGATTTCATAGTTATATCCTTTCAAAAAAGCCAAGGATCTATTTAAGGGATGGAGCCCATATACCTCTCCTTTATAATTCTTCTAGACGTCTCATAACCAGCGTCAGCATGCCTCACAACCCCTATCCCAGGATCTACAGTTAATACCCTCTCAACCCTTAGATCGCTTTCTCTCGAGCCATCGAGCACCAGCCCTAGACCTGCATGGATGCTATAGCCAATCCCAACCCCCCACCGTGGTGGACACACACCCATGTAGCTCCAGCAGCTGTGTTTAGAATAGCATTTAGTATAGGCCAGTCAGCTATGGCATCTGATCCGTCTAACATGTCCTCCGTCTCTCTATATGGCGATGCCACAGATCCCGTGTCTAGATGATCTCTACCAACCCATATAGGGCCTATCACACCCCTCCTAACGAGCTCATTTATCCTCAGCCCAAAAGCGGATCTCTCTCCATAGCCAAGCCAAACGACCCTCGATGGGAGCCCCTGGAACTTCACATATCTCCTGGCATTTTCAACCCACCTTACAAGCCTTCTATTATGCTTAAACATCTCTATAACCTCGTCATCAAGGATCTCTATATCTCTGGGATCTCCTGTGAGGGATGCCCATCTAAACGGCCCTCTCCCCTCTTCGAACATAGGCCTTATATATGCCTGTACAAAGCCTGGGAATGAGAAAGCTTCTCTATAGCCTGCCTCATAAGCCATCCTCCTTATATTGTTACCATATTCGAAGACCACAGCTCCCTTTCTCATAAAGCCCACCATAGCCTCTACTTGCTTCTTCATGCTCTCCAGGCTCATCCTCCTATACCTCTCTGGATCCCTAGATCTAAGCTCCTGAGCTTCTTCGAGGGTCAGACCTGACGGGATATAGCTGAGGGGGTCGTGGGCGGGCGTCTGATCTGTGACTACCGAGATTCTAACCCCTTGTCTAAGCATCTCAGGATAGATATCTGCGGCATTGCCTAGAAGCCCTATAGAATATCCCTCACCCCTCTTGGCATATCTATCCGCCATATCTATGGCCTTGTCAATGCTATCGGTCCATATGTCTAGATATCCAAACCTCATCCTCCTCTCAATCATCCTCTTATCAACTTCAACAACAATCGCAACACCGCGTTCATCTTAGCAGCTAGGGGCTGTGCGCCGCCCATCTCCCCAAGCCCTGCCGTGAGGACTATTCTCCCCTGGAGAGATCCTCCGAAGTGTTTTTAGGCAACATATGCAAATGTCTCGTAGGTGCCTTGGAGAATTCCTTGTGTCCCTATATATGCCCAACACCCAGCGGTCATCTGACCATACATCGTGAGACCCCTTCTCTCGAGCTCCAGGAAGTAATCCCAGTCAGCCCATTTGGGGACTAGGAGTGCGTTAGCCATAACGATTCTTGGGGCGAGTCTATGTGTTGTGAAGACAGCAACGGGCTTGCCGCTCTGGATCACAAGTGTGTCATCGCTCTTCATGGTTAGGAGTGTGTTAACTATATCCTCAAATGCCTCCCAGTTTCTACAGGCCTTTCCAGTGCCCCCGTAGACAATTAGGTTCTTTGGATCCTTAGCCACGTCGGGGTCTAGGACGTGGAAGAGCATTCTAAGCGCTCCCTCTATCTGCCAATCCTTGCTATCTACATGGAGATCCCTTCCCTTTATCGCTCTTACACTCCTCGTCAAAGGGTCATAGTAGCCCTTCTCAATAAGCCTCCCAATAGGTTTTGAAGCTAGCATACGGATCCCATATTTTATATCTATGCGAACTGATATATAGCTTCTAAACCCTCCTAACATCAACAGCCCTAGCATTCCTCGATGCTAGGAGGGAGCTCGATATAATTAACATCCCACCGATCAGCGTATTTATTAAGAGAGCATATAGCCAGGAGATCGATGGAGATAGAATGGTTGCTATCGGTGCTGCCCAGGCTCCTAGCCATAGACCGCCATTATAGCCAAGCCCAGCCGCTGTTGCTCTTACCCTCAGCGGTATTAGATCATATATATAGACTTGAAACATGCCGACAGGGCCAACTACTATGAAGTCCCACAGCAGGATCATCCAGGGATTGCCAGAGAGGAGGGTATATATTACAGGGTATGATCCTAAGATCATCATTATGGACCATATCATGAGCGCTCTTCTACTTCCAACATAGTCTACTAGAGCCCCACCTGTTAAGGAGCCCATAGCGTCTACAACCGCCATAGCTGTTAATATCAGCCCAGATGTTGCTGGATCTATGTTAAGGACCCTGTTAAGCACTACTGGAGCTAGCTGTAGCAATGTGTAGTACGAGTAGAACCAACCCATAGTAGCTATCAATATTATTGTGAAGAACCTCCTAGCATCTCCAGCAAAGAGCTCTCTGACAGGAGCTCTAGCCATTGGCTTAGCAGCATCCCACTCAGGCGACTCTCTTAAAAGCCTTGTCCTGAGGATAAGGCCTATTAAAGTGGTTATGATACCACTCCAGAAGACGATCCTCTACCCAATTGAGTACAGCTGATCCTTGGTGAGGAGCGTTGCGACCAAGGCATAGATCCCGAAGGTAGCTAGCTCGCCTAGGGAGAAACCTGCCTGCATAATGCCCCCTGCAAGACCCTTTCTCCTCACAACGCTTTCGACAGCTAGGATTCCAGATGCCGAGTACTCACCGCCTAGAAAGAGGCCTATCGCTATTCGCAGGATAACCAGGCCCGCAGGACCGAGCACACCAGCCTGTTCATATGTCGGTAGAAAGCCCATGAGAAACGTTGAGAGCCCAGCTCCGATCATAGTTGTATAGAGAACAAATCTTCTCCCATACTTATCAGCGATTCTGCCGAAGAGAGCACCGCCGAGGGTCTTATAACGAGGGAGATGCTGAAAACAAGCAGAGTAGAGAAGCCCATAGAATGGTCCTAAGGGTTTGAAAAATACATCAGCTAGGATCGTAGATACAGCTATATATGAGATCCAATCATAGGAATCGAGACCCCAGCCGGCTGCAGATGCAGCAACATTTCCCCAATAGCTTTTAACATTACCACGAACCCCCAATAGATCACCACCAAATACCCATTATGCTTAAAAGATAATAAAAATGGGTTCTGAACGAGATCTGAAAATATTCCAAAAAATATTTAGCCCCATCCTATTTCCACTGTGAGCTAGATCTTCAACTGTAATATCCTCTATGTCTATCTATATGGAGGTGTACTTGGTTCAAGGGCCTGTTGATGTTGATCTGATCATCCGCGGGCCTAGAGAGATCCTTACTCTTCNAAGGGTTGTTAGGNGGAAAGCCGATCGAGGATCTTTAGGGATTATAGAGGATGGAGCTATAGCTGTTTCCCGCGGTGTAGTTGTTGCTATAGGCTCTGAGGATGAGATCTTGAGGAGATATAGGGNTAAGATGTATATTGATGCTACAGGCTATATAGCTACGCCAGGTCTTGTAGATTCTCACACCCATCTTCTATATAGCGGTTCTAGAGAGGATGAGAGAGAACTGATCCTGGGCGGGATATCCTATACAGAGATCCTTGGTAGAGGAGGGGGGATCTTGAGAACCATGAGGCATACATCGAGCGCTGATAGAGAGATTTTAATATCATCTCTTNGAGAGACTTGACGAGATGCTTGAAAGCGGAGTTACAACTGTTGAGATCAAAACAGGCTATGGGATCGATATTGAAAGCGAGCTAAGGCTAGTAGAGACCTTGGCATACGCTGCGAGGAACAGCACTATCAACATAGTTTCGACACTACTAGCCCATGTACCCCTCCCCATCATCGATTTCAAGGCTTTTCTAGATAGATTTGAAAGGATTTTGATCCCGAGAGCTTTGGAGCTGGGATATAGATATATTGATGTCTTCTGCGATAAGGGTGCTTTCAGCCCAAGTGAGGCTAGAGCTATACTAGCTGCTGGTAAGAGCCGAGGCCTTATACCTAGGATCCATGCTGATGAATTCAGCTATATAGGATGCAGCGATGTAGGTCTCGAGCTCAGCGCATCGTCACTAGATCATCTAAACCACACACCTATCGAGATTGTTGATAGGATCTCCACGATAGATTCCACAGCTGTGCTAGCACCTAGCACTGCGATAGCTACAGTGGGTAGAAAGCCTCCTTCTAGGGAGCTCCTGGAGAGAGGAGCTATAATAGCTATTGCAACAGATCACTCGCCATCCCTCATGAACCTCGATATGGTTGCAACAATAGATCTAGCTGTTAACTACCTCTCACTACCCCCTGTAAACGCTATTGCAGCTGCAACGGTTAATGCAGCCCATAGCCTTGGGCTTAGAGGGCTCGTAGGATCACTTGTAGAGGGTTCGAAAGCCGATATAGTGTTGTGGGCGCAGCCAAGCTATAGATGGTTTGGCTATCTAATGCGCCGAAGCCCCATAGCATGTGTTATAAAAGATGGGGTTTTGGTGAAAAATATAAGGGGTTGCGAGATCCAGAGATAGATCTTGGTTAAGATCCCATTAGATAGATCATTCTATAAGCTATATAAGCCACGTTCCTTCCGCACACCTCCCCGTGATCTAGAAACGGAACATATTCCACAATATCACATCCAACGAGCTTTCCAGCCTTGGAGATACCGTCCAAGATCACCACAACATCCCGCATAGCTAGCCCTAGTGGCGATGGTGAGTTGACCCCTGGACATTGATGCGGATCTAGGGAGTCGCTGTCAAAGCTTATATAGATCCATTTAGCCCCTGAAAGGATATCATTTATAGTCTTCACAGCTTCTCTGGGATCCAGATTCTCAGTCTCTATATATGTAACACCCAGCCTTCTAGCTAGATCCAACATATATCTAGGAACACTATGCCTTCTAATACCAACAACCACAACCTTCAAGCCTGATCCCCTCTCCTCTAGAAGCTCTCTGAGATATGTTCCAGATGATAGACCCTCAGAAAGTCTCCTCAGATCTAGATGGGCGTCGAACACAACAAGGCCTCCTCCAGGGCCTCTTCTATCCAGCACAGCCGATACAGAATATTTAGTTATGCTGTGATCTCCTCCAATCAATAGGAAGCCTCTGCACATGCCTAGCAGCTCCTCCACAGCATTATATATTCTAGACGATGTCGCGGCTATATCACCTGGAACTATATCTATATCTCCGACATCGCATACACGTATGTCATTATGAACATTAAAGCTATATAGATAATCCCTCAGCTTAGTAGTAGCATATCTAGCCCCCGGCCTCCCTGCTGTGCTCCGATCCCAGGGAGCACCTGCTATGCATATACAGCTGGGGTCACATTTTTTCCTGACAACATCGCCTAGCCTTAGATCCTCTATATCTCTGATAAACCTACCACTAGGTGCTCTAAATAGCGTGGAGGACACGGGCTATCTACCCCAGATCGGGATCAGAGATCCCTTAGTATCATGCTTAGCAATCACCCAGAGTATGTGGTTTCAAACCTCTTCTCAACCCTAGACAATCCGTCGTGCCAGATCCTATATACCTCGAACAAACCGTTTGGGATCTCGACCCACTCAAGATCCAGATCAGGTCTATATATATCTATGGTTGTTGATGAAGAATATATATAGATCGGATCTCTCGATACCGCTCTATAGATTTTATAGTAATTCCTCCTCTCAACAGCTCTATCGTATACTCTGTAGAAACTACCTATAGCCACTTCTACATCACGATCTCTAACTAGGATGACCCCTATATTTAGTGCTGATACTGTATATCCTATGATCTCTCTTAGAGTCCCTTCATCTATATGACTTTTTATCCTTGCAGCGATCATTTGTGCTAGGAAGTATGTGTCGTTATAGAGACTCGCATATATACCCCTCTTATCGATCCCAAGATCCTCTAGAATTCTGTCCTTATCCACTGTACCATTGTGAATTAGATAGAGCCTATAGCCCTCACTGGTCACAGCCTCGGCTGGATGTGTTGAAAATATGTTTATCGGCATGCCCGCTGCAGCAGCCCTAACATGGATCATCTCAACAGCAGCCCCATCTAGAGATCCTAGTTGATGTAGGTGAGCCCTAGCATCTATGTCCTCGTAGAAGGGATCTATAGACTTGGCTATAGCAAGCTTTTCAACGCCCCTGGTTGTGATTAACACGCTGAGCCTTCCCCAGCCATCTCTATGGCTGATCCCTCTGGAACCTGTTAGGAAACCCCCATATGGATCGAATTCAGACGCCCTCAAAAGACTCTCTATGAGGGCATCTCTATACCTAGTCATAGATCGTGTGTTGCCAAAGAGAATCAAGATCCTACACATATGGCTCTGCCAATTCCCATCTCGCTAGCAAGTATATATGGGCTTAGGATTTATAATATAGAGAACATGGATAGCTACGATCTAGCTTCCCGAGATATATCACCTAACAAGCTAGAATATTTTTAATCGCCATCCGTAACATTACCAGCTGATCACAGGCAATGATAAAAAGTTATTAGCATGAATCTGTGGGGGTATTCTAGCAATGGAGGTAATAGATCTTTCCAGAGATGTTAGCTATAGAGATATATGGAAGATCTCTGTGGGAAGGGCTAGAGCCTCGATCAGAGATAATGTATATGAAACTCTTGAGAAGAAGAGGGATGAGCTTTTAGAGATGATTAGAAGAGGAGGTAAATGCTATGGTGTAACCACAGGTGTTGGAGGGTTGAAAGACTTTGAGGTGGATCCTTTTGAGGTCGCTAGAAGATCTAGGGATTTTTTGAGGGAGCATACAGCAGGCTCCGGTGATCCCCTGGACAAGTCTATTGTAAGAGGTGCTATGGCTATATTGGTGAGGCAGTTTTCGAATGGATATTCAGGGGTATCGCCGGACACAGTGTCCCTCCTTATGGAAATGCTGAATAGAGATATAGTGCCTATAGTACCTAGATATGGATCACTTGGCGCCAGCGGCGACCTAGCGCCCATGGCATATATAGGCCTAGCACTAACAGGGATGGGGTTTGTTGAAAAGGGGGGAAGGATCCTGAGATCTTCACAGGCGCTTGCTGAAGAGGGTCTCAACCCCCTGGATCTCGGTCCCAAGGAGGCCCTCTCCATAATAAATAACACCGCAATGTCCACATCCATAGCAGTTCACGCTCTAGTAGCTGCTGAGAAGCTTCTAAAAGCCCTTGAAATCAGCTCCTCAATTGCTATCCAGGCTATGGGGACGCCGAAGCATCACGTAGATCTTGAGATGCTCTCCCTTAAGAGGCATCCGGGGATCCTGGGGGTTGCTGTCGACATACATAGGATCTTGGATGGATCATCAAACCTGGGAAGATCAGGAGTTATACAGGATATATATAGCTATAGATGCATCCCACAGGTACTCGGTGCTCTGAGGGATTCGCTGGAATATGTGAGATCGGTTGTTGATAGAGAGATAAATGCTGTGACAGATAACCCTGTGATCCTAAGGGGTGAATGTGTTAGTGGTTGCAACTTCCACGGGATCCATATAGCTATAGCTATGGATCTTCTATCCATATCGATGATCCCAGCCCTAATTCAATGTGAGAGGAGGATCTCAGCGATCCTTGACAAGAACCTGAGCCATGGGTTACCGCCATTCCTCTCGGAGAATCCTGGTAAGAGCTCTGGCCTCATGATGCTCCAGTATCTAGCAGCAGCCCTACTAAATAGAGCTAAAACCCTATCCATATCAGCTACACAGGATAACACCCCTACATCCGCTAACCACGAAGACCACGTTAGCAACTCCCTCAACGCGGGGCTCAAAGCATTAGAGATAGCGGAGCTAGGGCTCAGAATAGCATCCATAGAGATGCTGGTGATGAGCAGAGCTCTCAGCCTCAGAGGTTGGCTAGACGGCTTAAGCTCGCTTACAAAGAAGATCCATAATATCGCTATCGATAAACTCTTAAAGGCAGAGACCCTAGGAGAAGCCGTCGACGCTATGGTGAGGGAATTAGCTACTTTTGTAGAGGATCTATAGATATCTACAGCCCTTACAACTAGAAAGCCTCACCGTCTAAGGCGGTAATGGCATTTACATGCCATGTGTCCTCTAGCCTTATCGATGATGATAGCAATGCGTATAAAGCTCTGGGCCTCTCTAGCAATACATGAAAGGTTAAAAACCCATGCCATGAGATGGTGATAAAAGCTATGGCTCTGGATCCCTGCTATACAGGATAGGGGTAACACGTCTGAGACCGGCGCAGGGCTAAACCTTTTCAAAGGGGTATAGCCCAAACACCTGCTCTAAGAAAAACCTTCACTTTTTAGGGTGGGGAGAGGTCGGAGATATGAAGAAGACTGTTGAGCTAGCAGTAAGCTTATAGACTCTTCAGCCACCATAGATATAAGCCGCTTGTCCCTCGATGGTTATTGATGGTTATTGATATTAATTTGTTTGGTGTTGCTTTGCTTCTTAAACCCACAGGGATGCTAAAGCATCCCTGTGGTTATCGAGGTACTTCCACCTTCCCCATAGAGATCTTGGGATCTCTATGGGTTCATGGGTGGCNGTTGAGCCCAGCGGCATGGGGCTCCCATCTAGGCTTAAGAACCCGAAGCCCTTCTGGGCATAGCCCTCATAAAGGGCTTCGAGGGCTTTAAGATAGATATTTATCAATGCCACTACCTCTCTATGCCATCTCTCATCTCCCTTGCTGCAGATCCCTATTCTATCCTCCCCATA
>JGI20132J14458_1000351_pt1 | contig 9823 bp, 9 predicted proteins | sample OctOCTMetagenome_FD_14458 | JGI IMG/M metagenome (IMG submission 14458)
CCCTAACAGAGATCCAAGAGAAGGAGGTTACAAAAGAAGTTACCAGAGAGCACACAGCNACAACCACAGTAACACAAATCAACCTACCCATATCAATACTCCTACTAATAATAGGCCTAGCAGTAGGAGGCATAACAACCAGACTCATCCTCTCAAGATAGCAAGGGAGACCCCAGCATTAAGAGCCTCCAAAAACATACAAGCCGACCCTTAACTCCCAAACGCCTAAAGTGACCCCCATCGATACCATTCTTTCAACTCTATTTAATGGATTCTGATGAAGTATAGTGCCGGTCACAGATGTGGATGTTACCTTTCAACTCCATGTAATGGATTCTGCACCATGGGGGATCTCGTCATGGTATATTATCTTGTAATCGCTGGTTTCCATTTAGTTTTCTATTGTTGCACCCCTGTTTTCCCTCTGCGGGCCCCCCATGGTCTCAGCTAGGGGAGGGGGTATTTAAGCTTTACTCTACATCATCCCTAGCTAGACAGGGATCTCTCCTAGGTGTCCCATTGGGACACCTAGCAATGGTTGATGTTTGACTTCAGCTACATCAACCGAAAAGTATATAAGGATCCCTGGCTAGCCTGGGATTAGTTTTGTGCACCACCTGTGGGTTTGAGTTTTAAAGGTTTTCCTCTTAGCTGGATTTGTTCAGAGTAGGTTTGGAGAGCTAGAGATATCAGAGGCTGGGTATGAGGGTCTTTTGAGTGAAGCTGATGAGCGTTATTCAAAGTACTCGGAGTACTTAAGTAATGTCCTTAAAATTATGATTGAAGATCGGATACAAAAGCTTTAGCCGTTCTGTGATTGCGTAACTAGGCATTATAGGAAAGGTAATACCGGTACTCGGTTGAACTCACAGATGAGTTCGCATGTGATATCATGTCTTAGGTTAAAGAGCTCCTAGGGGGGCTCTCACCCGGTTGCCTAACGCTAAGAGCTCCACGTTGCTAGGGCTCTCCCCAAGCGTCAATGTCATGCTCATGAGGGGGTTACTTAGAGCGTTGATGGGTTTAGGGCTCGCGGTTTTTCCATGTAGGAGTGCCCGCCTCTTCCGGGGTATTGGGGTGGATGGTGCGGCGGCCGGGATTTGAACCCGGGACCTCCGGCTTGGCAGGCCGGCGTCCTAGTCCAGGCTAGACGACCGCCGCTCCCCCAATCACGGTTATGCTCGCTGAGTTTAAAAGGTTTAGTTCTTCACAGCATACGAATAATTCATTGCCCGCTATAGACCAGCGAATCTAAACTACTTATACCCTTGATTCCTCCCACCCCTAGTCCCCTGTCTTTACAGTTATTGTCATTCGCTGTCCTAACGTTTATTGGCCCAGGTGGTGTTAGCTGTGGCTAGGAGGGGCATTGTTGGTATTGAGAGTGCCATCGTGCTAATAGCCTTCGTTATCGTTGCCGCAGCTCTAGCGTTCGTAGTACTCAACATGGGCTTCTTCACAAGCCAGCAGAGTAAGCTGGTCATGCAGAGGGGTCTTGGCGAGGCGAGCTCAGCACTAGAGCTAGACGGGACCTTCGTGGCAGCCGTTGACACAACAGCACAGAACATCCTGTACGCGTGGGCACCAGTAAAGCTATCATCGGGACAGCACAAGGTAGACCTAACACCAACAAAAACAATAGTATCATACTGGAGCCCAGACAAGGGGCTAACGATAACAAACGCATACCTAATAGCAATACTAACACCAATAACANACACAAGCAAAATACCAGAGATAGTAGATAACATACTAGNTGAGACCGTATCAGGTGCTAAGGGCACCGTTGCTCAGAGAACCGTAACTGCAGGTGACTTTGAATACGCTGTCTATGTGGGGCTCCCCGAGGACGTTTCTGATCCCACCGAGGTTTCAGAATTACTAGCCAGGTACGCCTCGGACAAGGTGATTGTTATTCTTAACTGGGTTGTTAGGATTAACGATGATCTAGTCTTGGATCCCGGTGAGAAGGTCGTCTTCTTCGTCTACTACAGGGATCCGAGTGTCAGACCCGATGGCTACGATTTGGTTAAGATTGAGGTTAAGGTTCCTATCGGGGCTCCTCTGACTATAGAGAGGATGATACCTCCAAGTCTGACGCAGCCGGTAGTAGATCTAGGGTAGTGTCTCGCGGGGCTCTAATAGTCCCTCCACCCCCACCTTTTTTATTTATATAAACTGTTCTCCTTTCTTTCTTCTTTTCCCTCTTCTGAGCTATTGTTCTACCTCCTGGGCTGGTTTTATAGGGTTTGATTTACTTGGTCTTGGTGTTTTCCGAATTTAGGTGTATGGTTTTTCGCTCCTATCTCCAGCATGGGTTTTTGTTTGTTGTAGGGGTTTGATTTGCCTCTGTTTAAGGTGGTTTTGGTCTTGGTGTTAGCGTTCCCCCTACTGGGTTTAGGTGTTGTTCTAGCCTACTTTGGCTCTCTTACCCCCGCACCCTACCTTGTCCCCTCTCTTGTGGCCTCCATCATCTTAGCCTCCTCTGGTTTCCACCTCCTTCTCTCCAGCGTTATCTTCCTCTCTAGGGTTAGGCGTGGTGACCCTCTATGGCCTTGTGGTTGCCCTCTCTGCTCTCTTACAGCTCGTAGGCTAGCTGGCTTCGATGGTGTCAGCCCCGGGGGCTCTGTTGAGGGTTCTGTGGAGCCTGTTGATGCCGTGGTTGGGGTTGAGGAGGTTACAGTTCCCAAGGCACCTACCTCCCCCGAGCCCTCTAGCCAGCCTAGCCCCCAGGTCGTCCAGCAGCCTGCTCAGAGCGATGGGGTTCTAGAGGCTCTCTCAAACCTTGAGGGTGAGGTTAGGAGTCTTAAGAGTGAGCTCTCATCATCCCTTGAGGAGTTTAGGAACGCTATAATGGCTTTAAAGGGTGAGGTTGACGAGGTTAGGAATCCATTCAACTTCATGAGGAGTGTTGCAGAGTTCCTGGATGAGGATACTAAGAACGCAATACTAACTCTAGCCGGCATAGCCGGGGGTGAGGGGGGGCAGGGTGGGGGAGCGGGTGGGATAGCACCCCTCACGGCCAGGGCCCTCCCAGGTAGGCTTGCAACAGATGGATCCTGGGGTTTCCTGGAGCTCCTAGATCTAATCCTATGGCTTGACAGCATATACGGCTCCAAGGACTGGGATGACTTGAAGGACGTTTTAGAGCTCCTGGGGAGCCTTAGGGTTGTGCCCGAGGCTAAGCTTAGAGCACTAAGGGCTGCAATGAGCTTTGTTGAGAGGAGCAGGACTAGGGGTGAGAGGGTCTCGGAGAAGGTGAGGATACTCTCGATCCTAGCCAAGCAACTGAGTATAACCGGGGGTGAGCACGTGTTCAAACTACTAGAGTACATGGGTAGAGGTGGGAGATGATGGTGTCAGAGGGGGTTACAACAGCCATCCTAGTCGTAGCGGGGATCGTCATAGCAGCTATGGTCGCCTCAACGGTGATATCACAGTACTACATGATAGACTCGACGATAAGAGGGGCTAGTAGGGGGGTTGAGGATAGGCTTAGGACGAGGGTTGAGGTGGTGCATGGAGCGGTTGAAGGCGACCACTTCGTGGTATTCGTTAAGAACACGGGTAGGAGGGTTATAGCTGTCAGTGAGGTGGAGTCAGCAGACGTTTACTTCGGCAGGGTGTGCGAAACACTATACAGGCTGGGCTCAGGCCCCCGGACCTGGTCTTACGAGGAGCTCTACGCTGACGGTGTATGGAGCATAGGGGAGACCCTGATCCTGAGGATATATAATGGCACGGCTGTAGGCCCGCCACCCTACTGTGTCAAGATAGTGTTAGCTAATGGTGTTGTAAGCGAGGGTGTCATAGTTGGGTAGGGTAGCGAAGGGGGTTAGTGCTCTAATCCCAGGGCTCGTTGTAACAGCGTTACTCATGATGGTAACAGTTCTACTCGTAGCCGGAGTCCTCGATAGCGTGAAGACAGCTGTAGAGCTGAACCAGTGGAGGGCACCACGCTATACTATGAGGATCACCTGGGCTAACTTAACCGATGCCTACGGGGGTCCATCGATAGAGCTAAGGCTAGTGAATGATGGTTCAGAGGCCCTGCACAGGCTGGAAGCCCTGGAGGCCATAGTATCTTATGAGAGCTCCGGATCTAGAGTAGTTGAAATCCTCAGGTTCAAGGGTAAGACGGGCTCTTGGACGCCGGGCTACTGGAGTGTATTGAGTATAGATGTGGGTAGCGTTAAGCTCGACCCCGAATCCCACCCATACCTTAGGCCAGGCGAGGAGGCCCTCATAGTAGCGTACATGCAGAGGTGGCCCGACACGGGGACCTTGATAACAGTGACCATAATATCACCTGAGGCTGTTAAAGCTGAGTTCTCTCTAGTAAGGTGACTGCCGTTGGGTAGAGTGATCTCCACGGGTAACGAGGAGCTCGACGCAAGACTCGGGGGAGGTATCCCTATACCCATAATGCTTTTGATTGAGGGTGGCCACGGTATTGGTAAGAGCATTCTAGCCCTCCAAGTAGCCTACGGGGCTCTAAACTCAGGCCTAAGGGTCGTCTACGTAACCTCAGAGGCTACTGTGAAGAGCTTCCTCGATCAGGCTAAGAGGGTTAGCCTTGATGTTTCAAGGTTTTATCTGAGGGGCTTGCTCAGGATATACCCTGTGCACATTGAGGGTCTGAGGTGGAGTAAGGGGACGGCCTCAAGGCTCTTACCACACATTGCATCGTACCTCATGAACACCATGAACATATGGGATGCCGTTGTCCTAGACTCCTTCTCGGTCCTAGCATCCTACGCTGACATGGACCGTGTTCTCGACTTCTCGACGAAGCTCAAGATAGTGTCGGCTAACGCTGATAAGCTGGTGGTGCTTACAGCCCACACTGGAGCTCTCCCCGAGAACCTGATGTTAAGGCTTAGGAGCATATGCGATGGCCTCATACTACTGAAGGCTGCGGAGATAGGCGGTATCAGTGTTAAGGTAATGGAGATCGCTAAGCTCAGGGGAGCCAGGGGCCCTGTAGACCAGGTCACGGCCTTCGATGTTGACCCAGCCTTCGGGATCAAACTCCTACCAATAACCCTAGCCAGGGGGTGAGGGGGGTGCAGAGGCTCCAGCTTGATCCCAGGCTTGAGGCTGAGGTTAGGAGGAAGGGCTATCTAGCCAAGTACATAGCTGAGGCCACGAGACTCTACGGGCCCCCTAGGTTCCATAACGCTAGGGAGCTCGACTACAGTCTCAAAGGAGCCCGGGATGTCAACATACTGTATGCTGTAAGCGATATGATATACGTACACGTAGTCAGGAGAGAGTCCTATAGATCCTATGGGAGGTACATAGTCATAGAACCCCCGGAGCCTAACAGGAGGTTAATGGACCTGGTGGAGTTTAAGCTAGCAACAGCAATCAAGGACCGGGATGCTGTAGAAGATGCGGAGGAGAAGAGGAGGCTGCTCCTGAGGAAGCTAGAAGAGGTTGTACAGGTGACGAGAACCCCTGTTAGCTACGAGAGGCTTACAGGGAGGGAGGGGAGGATCCCCGTTTACACTGGAGACTATGAGGCCCTAAGGTACTATGTGGTAAGGAACATGGCCGGCCTAGGGTTCCTCGAACCATTCCTTCAAGACCCGTGGCTTGAGGATATAACATGTAAGGGTGCAGGCAACATATACGTTGTACACAAGCTCTTCGGAACCCTGGAGTCCAATAGGGGTTTCACGAGCAAGGAGGAGCTAGACAGGTTCGTTATAAGGCTTGCTGAGAGGGTCGGGAAGCCTGTGTCCCACGCTAGGCCTATTATAGACGCCACTCTACCTGATGGTAGTAGGCTTAACCTCGTCTTCGGGGAGGATGTAAGCCTTCATGGGAGTAACTTCACTATAAGGAAGTTTGCTGAGAAGCCTGTGAGTGTGACGCAGCTCATAGCCTGGAATACGATGGACGAGAGGGTAGCAGCCTACCTATGGATGCTCCTATCCAATAACATGAGCGGTATGGTTGTAGGGGAGACGGCCTCTGGTAAGACTACCACTTTGAACGCTGTAGCGGCATTCATACCACCTAACTACAAGGTGGTAACCATTGAGGATACAGCTGAGGTTAGGCCACCTCACCCTAACTGGGTTAGAGAGCTAGCAAGGGTAACAGGTAGTGCTGAATCCTCTGTAACCCTCTTCGACCTACTTAAGGCTGCTTTGAGGCAGAGGCCTAACTACATAATAGTTGGCGAGATTAGAGGTGCTGAGGCTAGCGTGTTCTTCCAAGCACTCCAGACAGGGCATCCCGGCCTAGCAACATTCCATGCTGGGAGCGTAGATCAGGTCGTCCAGAGGCTTGTGGGAGAGCCTATAAGGGTCCCTAAGGCCTTCATACCTAACCTTAACTTCGTGTTGATACAGAACGCTGTTTGGAGAGGGGGACAGATGGTTAGGAGGGTTATTAGTGTTAACGAAATAGTAAGTTATGATCCGAGGAGCGACTCCATAGTCTACGTGCCTGTGTTTACATGGGATTCTGTTAGGGATAGGTTTACCTTCAGGGGGCGTGGAGCTAGCTTCCTCTTAGAGTCTAAGATAGCTAGTATGGCTGGGCTGAGTAGACTGGAGATAAGGAAGATATACGAGGAGCTCGACCTAAGAGCGGAGTTCCTAAAGGAGCTTGTAAACAGGAAGATACTAGACTACTTTAAGGTATGGGAGGCTATCAAGAAGACGTACGAGATATCGCTTGAAGATGCATTAGCAAAGCTCAGGAGGGGATCCCTCAAGTTAACGGGGTGAGAGCGGTGTCAGCTCTACTGGGGAGGCTTAGAGAGGCCTTCTCCACACCTCTAGACGATAACCTACTATTCTTTATGACACACCTCTACTCGATATCCACCGGGAAGCCTCCTGTGGAGAGGATACTCAGCCCCGGGGGTGTGAGTGGTGTCGGCTACAATGGCTACAGCAGAGTTCTAGGTAGGATCGTTCTGCTGGCTAGGGACTACGGCTTAGGCTACGTTGACTCCATAAGATCCAGCTTAGGCTATGCTAGGAACCCGTTTTTCAGAGACTTCCTGCTCAGGCTCTCTGAGGCTCTAAGCTCAGGCCACGACATAGAGGGTTTCCTGAGGATTGAGCTCGACAGCCTTGTATCAGATTATAAGGCTATCTACGCAAGGCTCCTAGAGACCATAAGGGTTCTTCTCGGAGTCTATGTGGGGGTCCTCTCCTCCGTCATGTTCCTTAACGTTAACATAGCTCTTGTAGCATACCTCATGTTAGGTAGCATTTGGCCGGCTTTGGGTATAGCTGTTACATCGCAGGCTGCACTATGGTTCCTAGCGTTGTTCATGTACTACTCTCTACCCAAGCACAGGTTGGTGCATAGCCTCCAGGTTAGACCGGGGGATCTAGCTCTCTTCAACAGGCTACTCCTAGCCTCCACTATCATAGGCTTAATAGGAGGCCTCCTAGCATTCAACTCAACAGGATCCATGGGCTTAGCTTTAGGGCCATGGGTCTCCCATTACTGCTCCAGGCTATGTCGCCTTTAGGATGGAGAGGAGGCTTAGGCGCATGTCAGGTTTCCTCCCCATATTCACTAAGAACTATGGCGCGCTCTACTCAACACTTGGAAACGAGGTTCTAGTGCTAAAGGGGCTCCTTAGAGTTAACATAGGCCCTCTGAACCCCTTCCTAAAAGGTGTCCATGCGAGGCTCACCGCGGGTGTTGATAGGAGGAATGCCTGGCTCCTCTTTGTAGGCGAGAGTGGAAGCGATGTTGTCAGGAGGGTTGTGGATATACTGTACGACTCCCTAGAGTCAGCGGCTGATATGAGGAAGGTGGGGGAGAAGCTGGGTGATGTGGTGGCGGACTATGTCAACATGCAGAAGAGTAGGGAGCAGATAGCTAGATCCTTCCAGGCTATTGTCTACTTGATGCACGTTATCCTAGTCGCTCTAGCCCAGTTCATAGTAACGCTCATACAGGTTCTAGGGGAGCTCCTAGGAGTGGCTAGGGAGCTCCCGGTATCAGTTTTACCATTTGCGGGGGCTCCCGAGACCACACCTACTATGGCGTACGTAGCGATTGTAGCGTTGTCCATGGCGGCCGCTAACTCTATAGCTGTTAAAGCTGTTGAAGGGGGCTTTTGGGGTGTTATGGTGTTACACTTTAGCATACTAGCTCTGCTCTCAGGTGTCTCGATTATAGCCTCCTCTGCAATCTCAGACTTACTGTTAAGGACATTCGTTGAGGGTATTAGTGTGCCCCAGTTCTCGGGCTTAACCTTAATTAAGGTTACCGTGGGAGGTGGTTTGGTGTGAGGTCTTACCTAGCACTCCTGGCGATCCTATTGTTAGCGGCCCCCACGATGGCATTAGAGGAGCCTAGGTTCACATACAGGAGTTACGGCTACGTGTTAGTGGAGAGCGGGTGGGTTGTCGAGGTTAGGGTGGGGTTCTGGGAGCCCTTAGTGCCAGGGAGGGTTGCTGTACTCGATCTAGACTTTGAGGTTAGAGAGGCTTTTGCGGGCTCCAAGCTATCTATAGTCTCGGTAACTGCATCCACGGGTGGTGTTAGCTCTAGCTCCTACGTTGGCGTCTTCAGTAAGGTTGGCGATAGGAGGTCCCTAAGCCTCCACCTAGAGCTCTCAGAGCCTCGTTATGCCAAACTTAGACCTGGAGATCAGGTGGTGGAACTCCTACTACTCTCAATTACAGGTTATGTCGAGAATGCTACCGCTAGGAGTTTCTTCACGAGAGACCTCAGGATACCAGCTATCATAGCATCCCCTGCCGGGGCTCTAAAGCTTTCAATAAACGTTCCCACCTCAGTAAGGGTCGGATCTACTGCCACTCTGAGCATCGCGATCTCCAATAGAGGCGCTAACACGTTATACCACATCAGCGTCTCACTCTATGTTAACGAGTCCCTCCTGGACGTCATCTACCATCCCTCCATAGAGCCCGGGTCGTCTAGATATGCTACAGTACAGTTCAACCCGACCCGGGGGGGAGCTTACGTTTTAACAGCTAAGGCCAGGTATGTAACACAAGAGTACGGCCCCCTAAACCTAACATACCAGGCTCTAGTCTACGCTAAAACCCAGCATAGCATAACAATAACCCTAGCCACCCCAAGCGGGGAAGCACGCGTAATAGGGGTGATTAGCCCACCCACGGATACCAGAGTCTACATAGAGGCTAGCTTGGACGCCCTAAACTGGATCCCAGTTGCCACGATAACGCCTAGAGGGGATGGAACATTCATTGCACCTGTGAAAACAGGGGAGAGGGGGTACCTGCTCGTAAGAGCTAGGATCCCCGAAACGGAGAGAACCCTCGAGTCTACTAGCAACATAGTAATTTTAGAGAACGTGACTCAAACCCAGGCGAAACCCCTCGTTGAGACAAGGACTGTCACCTACACACATGTAATCACACAAACCCTTGTTCAAACAGTGCAAGCACCACCTCTACAAAGCCCAACCCAGGGGGGACAAGCGGGTTTAACGGTGCAAGGGGCGCCTACAACGATCATTGCGGGCATATTAGCAGCTGGAATTGTTGTTGGCTCCATGTTACTACTAGTGTTTAGGAGAAGGTAGCTACCTTAGCAACGTTAGAACCCCCACTGTTACTAAAACTAACCCGACTACAATGGTTAAAGTCTTAGACCTCATCCTGGAGGCTATAGTGCTTCCTATCTGAGCTCCTATTATGGCTCCTAGTGCGAATGGTATTGCTATGTTGAAGACTACGTTGCCGTTAGCTATGTGTACTACAGAGCCCGATGTTGATGTGATTACTATTGATAGCATGCTAGCGGCTACCGCCTCATGTACTGGGAGGCCTAGTACTGAGATTAGGACTGG
>JGI20132J14458_1000356_pt1 | contig 9772 bp, 8 predicted proteins | sample OctOCTMetagenome_FD_14458 | JGI IMG/M metagenome (IMG submission 14458)
CACAGATTCAAAATTATAGACAACATAATTTTTAGCCCGAGTTCTATGTTCTCAATAGAAATCCTTTCATCTATTCCGTGCATAGTTGATATTTCTTCTTCGGTGAAAAAGAAGGGTAAAAATCCATACGATGGTATTCCTTTTTTTCTGAAAAATCTTGAATCTGTAAATCCTGTTGCAAGTATTGGGAAGAAGGGAGCTTCAAAGACATAATGTACAGCTTCCTTGATTTTCATCATAATTTCAGATACAGGGTCAGATTGTGAAGGTTCATAGACAGACAAAATTTCAAAGCTTACTCTTGGGTCGTCTACAACTTTTTTCATCTTATCTATTATTTCATCATATTGGTATCCGGGTAGAAGTCTCATATCTATTATTGCTTCTGCTTCTTCTGGAATTACATTTTCTTTGTATCCTGATTTCATTATTGTTATACTTAAAGTGTTAGAAAACATCGCTGATATTTTTGGTTGTGTAGGCGAAGTTGCAAGAAAGATTATTTTACCTAAAAGCTCTTTTATCTTTTCGGAGTTTTCTATGAGTTTCAAAGTTGGCTTTAGAAATTTCCTTGAATTATTGCTTAAAAGGTAAAATTCAATTGATTTTATGAAGTTGTCCGTTAGCTTTTTCCCGAAATCTGTGTTCAATATTTTGTAAAGTGCTTGAACTAAAATAAGGTTTGGATTATCTTTATGAGGCATTGAAGCATGTCCTGGTTTTCCTTTTGCTTTGATTTTCAACCAAATTGGACCTTTCTCTCCAAAGCATGGCATATATATTTTTCTGTTTTTGATTATGAAGCCCGCTCCACCTTCATTTATCACACAAAATCCGTTCACATCTTCATCAAAGTTTTCAACGACAAATTTTGCTCCTTTTTCTCCCCCCATTTCTTCATCTGCAACAGAAATGAATTTCACTCCTTTTTGGATTCTAATTCCCATCCTTTTTACAAGGGAAAGTGCTACGGCTTCAACTACGGCGAGTCCTTTGCAATCAATTGCTCCTCTTCCCCATATATATCCGTTTTTTATTTCCCCTGAAAAAGGTGGGAACGACCATTCTTTTGGATTTGCTGGGACAACATCAAGATGACTCAAAAGTATAAGAGGTTTGCCGTTTTTCTCTCCTTCTAATTCTGCTATTACACTTGCTCTATCTTTTTCTGATTCAACTATTTTTGTTTTTATTCCAAATTCTTGGAAATATTTTTCGAGGAGTTCTGCCGCTGGTTTTTCGTTGCCGGGTGGATTTGTTGTGTCTATTTTTATAAGGTTTGAAAGCAATTCAACAGCTTCATCTTTTACTTCATTCCACCTTACGGCATTTAATACTTTCTTTACGTTTTCGTGTTTTTTCCTTACCATGTTTTTTATCTTCTTTTTTTTTCTATTTATTTTTCTTCATTATCTTCGTTGTTTTTATCTATTCCAAATTTCTCCATTATTTCTTTGATTTTTTCTTCATTAAGTTCTTTGAAGATAGCGGATGGTAAAATATTTATATCTTTTTCTTTATTTTGTGTTTGTTCATATTCGTATGGTAGGAAGGAAAGGCTTAGTCGGCTGAAATATTCATCTATCATTCTTTGAACCTTGTTTTTATCTTTTAATTCTTTGCTAAGAGATGTTGTTTTGGCTATTAGTCTTTCTTGTTCCGAAAGATACTTTTGTAATGTTTGATTTACTTCATTCAGAATTTTTGATACCCTACTATAATCAATTTTCCCCGTCATAATCATGGGTATCAGTTCTCGGAGGGAATTTAGTGTTACCGTTAAAGTTTTATTCGTCATAACTGTGAAATTCCTGAATTCTACAAATAGATCTTTTGTAGCGAAAAAGTAATCTTCAAGTGTATCAACTCGATACTCTGTGTATTCTTCCGTATCTTCTAAATTATCCTCGTCTGGGATATTGAATTTATTATTTTCTTTTCTTTTACCTTTATCTTTCTTATCAGACTTTTTTGCCATAGTGAAAAATTAATCATTAATGTAGATAAAGTTGTAAAGTTTGCAACTTTTTTTATGCGAGACTTTTTATAGAAGGTGGTTGAGCTTTTCTTTTTTTGCCTTTATGTATCTTTCATTTTCTGGGTTAGCCTGAATTTTTATCGGAACAATTTCTGATATTTCAAGTCCATATCCTTTAAGACCGACGATTTTGCGGGGATTATTTGTCATAAGACGAATTTTGCCTACGCCTATTCCTTTGAGTATTTGGGCTCCTATTCCATAATCTCTTAAATCTGGTGGAAAGCCCAACTTTAAATTTGCCTCTACTGTGTCAAGTCCTTGATCTTGGAGGTTGTAAGCTTCAAGTTTTTTTATGAGTCCTATACCTCTTCCTTCGTGACTTTTTTCCATACTTTCTCTCCTTATATACACTATTACTCCTTTGCCTTCTTTTGATATCATTTCCATAGCTTTTTTCAGCTGTGGGCCGCAATCACACCTTAACGAGCCGAAAACATCTCCTGTAAGGCACTCTGAATGTACTCTTACTAATGTGGGTTCTTCTGGATTTATTTCTCCTTTAACGAGAGCCGCATTTTGTGAGCCATCTAGGATGTTTTCCCAGACTTGAATTTTGAACTCTCCGAATTCTGTGGGTAGTCTTGCCTCAACGACTTTTCTTACAAAAGATTCTCTTTTGAGCCTATATCTTATTATGTCTTCTATTTTTGCTATTTTCAGCCCAAATCTTTTTGCAAGATTTATAAGATCCGGCAAGCGAGCCATAGAGCCGTCTTCGTTCATTATCTCACATATCGCAGCAGCTGGAATTAGACCTGCTAATTTACAAAGGTCTGTTGAACCTTCTGTATGACCTGCTCTCACAAGAACTCCACCTTCTCTTGCAACAATTGGGAAAATATGACCGGGTCTTACAAAATCATCTGGCTTTGAGTTTGGATCTGCTATTTTCTTTATCGTTAAAGCTCTATCATGTGCGGAAATTCCTGTTGATACTCCTTCTTTTGCATCAACGGATACGGTAAAAGCTGTTCCGTGAAGAGAGTTATTATTTGCGACCATAGGAAAGAGATTCAGTCTTTCAGCAATTTCCTTTGAGATTGCGACGCATAAGAGCCCTCTTGCCCATTTCGTTATGAAGTTTACTTTTTCTGGTGTTATGAACTGAGCGGCAACGACCATATCACCTTCATTTTCTCTGCTTTCATCATCTACTAAAATTATTATTTCGCCTTTTCTTATGAGATCTATTGCTTCCTCTGGTGTAGCAAAAACTGATTTATCAATTTCGCTGGAAAAATTATTTGAATTTAAATTTGTTTTATGCTCTGTTTTGCTTGAATGAGAGATTACATCTTTTGAAATTTGTTCGCTTTTGCTCATCCTAACTATTTATTTTATTAGGAAGTTTTGCGTAATAAAGGTTTTTCAGTTTTTATCCTATGGATGAAAGCGATAATATTTTAATTGCTTATTCAGCAATTGTTTTCTTCATATTTGTTAGTTTTTTTATATCTCTTTTTCTGTTTTTCAGAGTTTCTAAAAAGCAAAGGATTTCCTATTTCGTATCAGGATTGATTGTTTCGTCTTTAAATACAATTATAGAGGCTTTATCATATAAATACAGCTTGTATGAGATAAAGGGACCGTGGAAAATACTTGCCACTCCATTTCCTATGTTTATTTTATGGATATTTCTTTCCTTTATATATATAGATTTGTATTTTAGGATTAAAAATAAATTCCCGACTTTTCTCTATTTGATTTTGGGTGTAGTTTTAGGATGGTGTTTTGATTTTATAGGATGGAAGGTAGGGGTTTTAGAAATAAAAGAGAATGGAAGCCCATTTGTGAATGCATCTATATGGGTTGTTTTAGTCCCTCTTTCGTTGGTTATACCAAAATTAATCTTAAAAGGAAAATAAAATTTTGTTTCTTGAATAAGAAGTGGAAACCAATTTGTTATAAAAATCTAAAATTTCAAATTTCAAACTTTGAGCCAGAAGGTATTTTTATGTGGATGTTTTTTGTTATTTTTGTACCGTCGCGAACGAAAAGTTTTGCTCCTTTTTCAAGTTCAATGAAAACAGAAATTCCACTTTCTATGACAACATCTCTGCCGAATTTTATTGTTGGAGGATTCTCTATTTTGAAATTTCTTCTGTTATCTACACCTATTTCTCCAAACGGATATTTTGAAATGATTTTTAGCTCCCCACCTTTTTTTATATTGAGCCCTTGCAAAAAGCTTTTTTCTCCATCTTCTGGATAGAAGCAAGAGATAAAAAGTAAAGAATCATCTTCTAATTTCCATCCTGAAAAGTCAAAAAAGTTCAGAATTTTTTCTGAAAAGATTATAGATGGTGCGAGTTCTAATTTTGCTTTTTCAGATATAATAGCTCCTCCTTTTTCTAACTTTTTCCTTGCGAAATTAATATAGTTTTTTTGCGTGGTTTCTACTGAATCTTCTCCGAAAACAGATTTTGTAGGCGAGAAGAAGGATTCTCTTTCAACCTCTACAAAGCTTACTCTATTTTCATCTAATATTTCTGCAATATAGTGATTTAGAAACTCAATTGAACTTGTGATTATGAAATTATCATCTACTTTTACCTTTTTTTGTGTATATACTACCGGTCTTAGATTTTTNANAATTTCAGGAGTAATAAAATTTAGCGAAAATAGATTTGTGTTTATATGTCCGTATTCAAAAGTGAGTTTATTTCCATTTTTGAGCGAAAGGATCTCACCTGCTTCATTATATTCCAAAATTATTTTCTTTTTTCTTGCTTTATCATATACTGGAATTCCGATTTTTTCTCCTTCCTTTCTTTTTACGACAGATGATGTGAAGAGGTTGCCTTTTCTTATATGAAAACCGAGTCTCGGTGGGAAAAGAGGTTGAGCAAGTAGATTATCTACATTATGTAAGACAATAAATTCTATTCCCGCAGATAGGAGGAATTCCTTTATTGATAATATAGCAAATAGGGCACCTCCATGTCCATCTCCTGTTTTTACTATTGAACCATCTTTCCTTAAAACAGGCAGACCTTTTTCATCTATTCTCGGTAGTTCTCTTTGTCTTATCAAGAATATGAAATCTTGTGGAATACCGAATGGTTTTGAAGATATGAAATCTTCTATTTCTTTATGGGTTGTGGAGGATGTAAGAATGCACCACACAGGAATTTTACCGGATTCAAAAGCTCTTGCTAAAATCTCTCCTGCGAACACTTCAAGGAATGAGAATTTGCCGATTGAAGTTATAGGAAAAAGTCCCTTCGTGCTTTTAACATTTGTTCTTTGTTCTTCTGGTAGTTCAGAAAAAAATCTTGTTGCTGATCCGCCGGCAAGTGTAAGACATGCCCATTTTCCATGCTTTAAAGATAAAATTCCTTCTTGAATGTCAGTTTCAGAAAGCCTTTCAACTTCGGGGGGGATAAGATGCTCCAAATTTTTTGTTTCACGGATATTCCCATTAAAAAATATTTCCCTGTGTTGTTTCAAAAGGTTAAAATCAATCTCTGATATATCTTTAAAAAATCTTGATAAAATCTCGTTATCATCTTCAAGTTTGAGGAATATTTCATATATACCGCTTGATATTATCTTGTTGAAAACATCGTAGAAAGCTTTATTTCTTTCTACGAATTTGTAAATAAATTCCGGTATCTTTGGAGTTTCTGTTTTGCTCATATTCTTTCAATCTCCTCTTTTTATTGCTGCAATACCTGTTCTGACCAACTCCTTTATACCGAATGGTTTGAGGAGCTGCAAGAATGCTGATGTTTTATCTCTATCTCCTGTTATTTCAATTGTCAAGGATTTCAAAGTTACATCTATTATTTTCCCTCTGAAAATTTCTACAAGTCTCATTATTTCGTCTCTGTTTTCTTTCGTTGCTGAAACTTTTACAAGTATCAATTCTCTTTCAACATGAGGAGTATCTGTTATGTTGCTTACCTTTACTACCTCTATTATTTTTCTTAGCTGTTTTTCAATCTGTTCAACAACTCTTTCATCTCCCTTTGTAACTATTGTCATTCTTGAATAGTTCGGGTCCTGAGTTTCTCCTACACATAGGCTCTCTATGTTATATCCTCTTCCCGCAAAGAGTCCGGCTATCCTTGCGAGGACTCCCGGTTTATTTTCGACTAAAAGTGAAAGAACATGCAGTCTTACTTCTGTTTTTCTTTGAGGTCTTTTGGGGAGCATATCTCTGCTCAAACCTTCAAGGGGAGCAAGTGGGGTAGATAATATTCTCTGATTTTCTTCGTCGTTGTTTCGTTTATTTTTTTCTTCTTCTTGCTCCTTGCCGTCATCGTTTATTGTATTTTTTTGCATAGATAATAAAGATAAAAATGAATTTTTATCGGAACTTCCTATCTAAAATTTTTTATTTTTATTTCAAAGGTTTGAGCCTTATTTTCATTCACTTATTTTATGTTCTTCTGTATTCGTTTGTATCTCATCTACATTTTTGTAGGAAACCTTGAGATGAAGTAAGATCAAAGTTATATTTTATATAGTTTTAAGATTTGAGAGAAAAACTTTTTAAGTTCTTCAAAGTTTCTGACAGTGATATCTGTTTTTTCAAGGTTTTTATGGGTTGTTAAAATTCCTATTGTTTTCGCTCCCGCTGAGAAACCGGCATCTATTCCGTGTTGAGAATCTTCAACGACCCAACACTTTTTAGTTGGGGCTCCTATTTTTTCAGCTGCAATAAGGTAGCATTCTGGATTTGGCTTGCCGTGCTTTATATCTGAGCCAGAAACTATAACATCAAAGAGACCTTTCATTCCTATCTCATCAGATAAGAATTTGATATTTTCTATTGGGGTAGAAGAAACAAGTGCAAGCTTTATACCATTTTTTTTCAAAAAGTTTATGAATTTAAGTGAGTTAGGAATTGGTTTTATATTGCCTTTTGCGAGCTCTCTATATATTCTCTCTTTTTCTTCCCCAATTTTTCTTATTTCTTCTTCGCTTGATTCTGGAATATATTTTTTTATGATTGTGTCGTTTGTCATTCCAAATGTGTTTTTGAAATCTTCCTCACCAAAATTTATCCCAAGCTTACTCATAACTTCAATCCAAGATTTCTTATGGAATTCGGATGAATCAACAATTACTCCGTCAAGGTCAAATAAAAAAGCCTCAGTACCTGTAAGATTTTCAAGCGAAAGTAGATAAGCTTTTTCACTCGATTCCTTATCTATGTCGTAAATATACACTGAGAATTCATTTTCAAAATATCCCTTTACATCTTCCACAATATCTTTTTTTGCAGAAATTAGAAGATCACCTTTCTCTTGATTTCTCAGCTTGTAAATCCATGAAGATTTTAGTTCTTTTGAACATCCAAGTTCCATCGGACCTATTTCATCTACGACGATTATTTCAAATTCATCCTGACTCAATTCTTCATAAAGTACTTTTTCAAAATTTTGAGGAAAGACTGTATATCTACCGAGCTTGCAAATTTTATTTTCTAAATAGGCATAATCTTTACTTTTTACTGTAGCAAGAATTTCTTCTTTACCTGTTCTTATGCCTTTTACCAAAAAACCTACTCTTTTACCATCTTCTCTTATCTCCGGAGTGAATACTCCGCATATTTTGATTTTCATATATTTTAGCCTTTCGGATAGCTTTTTTATCAGAGTTGATTTTCCTGAACCGGGTTTGCCTGTTATTATTATACATTTCCTCATTGCAGGAAAAAAAGATTTTTATTTATTGTGAAATTTCGTATGGATCGGACCATTTCCATTTTTCTATAATTATTTCAGATTTGGCTTTTCTTGATGGAGATATATTAACCGAAATCTTTGAACTTTTCGCGTTAAGGATTGGTTTTTCTGAAACAGCCCTTCCTATTATTATCTTTCTTTCTTTCTCTGCAAGTTCATCCCCTCCTATTCCTTCAGCTACCATGTTGCCATTTTCATCAAAGAGATTATATTTTATAAGTACTCTTGTAGGAATTTCAGTTTTGTTCTCTAATTCTACTGCCCATTCCCACATGTAACCCTCTTTTGGTACAGTCCTATATAGTATTCTCCATCCATGTTTTATTATTTCAACGGGTGAAGTTAAACTTTTTTCTTGCTCATTTTCTGCTAAACCTTCTGTTAAACCTTTGTGTATTTCTTCGGTTATCTTTTCTTCTTCGGATCTCGTTTTTTCTTCTTTTTCTTTTGAGATAAGGGAAAAAATAATATATCCACCTATTGTAATTAACACCAGGACGGAGACTATCAAAATGAGTCTTTTTCTTTCCATAAAAGCCTATTTCGTATGCATTCAGAAAAAATAACACTCCATCGTTAAAAAAGCAGTGGGTATATTTATTTTCCCTTTTTATTTATATTATTTTTTATTATTTATAGTTTAAGTTAAAAAATTTTTGATAATCTTCGGATAGATTTTTAACAGCACATTTTTGAATTTTGTTTTATATTTTAGAATGCCTTGTTGCAATCATCTGAAATTATAATTTCTCCCCTAATTTCAAAAATTTTTGCTAAAATTTCTCTTTAAACCAAAATCAATTATTACAATTTGTTTAATTCACATGTTCATAACTACATGTTTTCAAACTCGTTGTAAATAGGGAAGAGAAAGAGCAAATTCTCAAACTTATGAGGAATTTCTCCTCTGCTGTAAGATCCTCTTACAAAAGACTCCTTGAGGGTTTTACTCCATCACAAGCTTACAAGATGACAAGGCAAAAATTTCCGGAACTCAACTCTCATTATGTAAATTGTGCAGTTGAGAAAGCAAGAGAGATTTTTCAAAGCTGTAAAGCAAGAGGGCAGAACCCGAAAAAGCTTATTTTCGGTGGTAGAACCCTTATTTGAAAAGCTCAAAAAGAATCATCTTCAAGGAAAAAGATTGAAGGAACTGAAAAGAAAATGGAAAGAAAAAAGGCAGGGAACTCTAATAAGCATAGGCGCAAAGCACATAACTCACAAAGGAAACCTTAATTTAAGATTTATTTCTGCTGAAAATAGTAAAAACAATCTTTGGTTAAGAATAGCTTTGAAAGACAGAAAATTCATATTAGCAAGGGTAAAAAGGGATTTGAGCGGGAAATCAGATAAATGGGCTTTATTCTTGGCAAAAATATTATCAGGAGAGCAATTCCCTTACACCGTTGAGCTAAAACTGAAAGATAGTCAAATATACGGGTTTGTTAGATTTTCTCTTGGCGTTCCTCCACAAACGATTACAAAAGCAAAAGGAGTGATAGGAATAGATGTGAATGCAAGACCTTTTCATCTTGCTCTTGCAGAAGTTTCTCCTGATGGAAATTTACAAAGCTACAAATCAATCTATCTTTCTCATCTTCTGAAATACAAAAGCAGAAACAGGAAAGAATATGAGGAGTGGCTGATAGCTCATGAAGTTGTGAGATTTGCGAAAGAGAAAGGAAAAAGCTATTGCAATTGAGTATATAAAAAAGCTTCCAAAAGGAAGGAGAGGAGATGGGAAAGCAAAACTAAGAAAAATCCTACAATTTTTCTCTTATATGAGAATACTGAAAAAGATAGAGAGTTTAGCTATTAAGGAAGGAATAGAAGTAGTGAAGGTAAATCCAGCTTTCACATCAGTTATAGGTATGATGAAGTACTGTCCGCAGTATTTTATAGATAAAGATGTGGCAGGAGCGTATGTTATAGGTAGGAAAGCGTTAGGGTTTCAAGAAGAAATTCCAGAGAACTACAAAAAGCTTCTCAAAAGCCAGATTTATATTCAACGCGTTATGGAGATTGGGGAAGATGG
>JGI20132J14458_1000362_pt1 | contig 9734 bp, 9 predicted proteins | sample OctOCTMetagenome_FD_14458 | JGI IMG/M metagenome (IMG submission 14458)
TGCTACATTTGAAGTTGATCCATTTGAGCAGTCTAAAACTATATTCAACCCTTTTAACATATTTTTTGGGAAAAGATTTAAAATGAAGCTTTTGTATATGCTTTTATAGAATTCATAATCTTGATGGAGTTCTCCGATCTGATATGAATTTTCTGCTTCGTTTATTTTTTGATTTTCAAGAAAAAATTTTTCTATTTCCTTTTCAGTTTTTTGGTCTAATTTCAACCATCCTTATTGAAGAATTTTATTCCGTTAAATTCTGGGGGGTTATGAGAGGCTGAGACTGAAAATGCGCCGTTGTATTTGAGGGTTCTGCATATCAGTGAAGCGGCGGGAGTAGGTAATATTCCCGCAAGTTTTACATTAAAGTTTTGTGAAACCAAAACTCCTGAGAATATTGAAACTATCGGTAAGGATGATTTTCGTGTATCCCAAACGACCACATAATTTCCATTTTCCATAACACGGCTTGTGGATTTTGCTATTTTAAAAATAAGGTCAGGAGAATATTTTAGTTCATCTCCTTGCGAATTTCCAGATACAATAAACCTTATTCCATCTGTTCCGAAAAGTTCCATTTCTTTTTTTTATATTATATTATTTTTTCGTAGAAAGTTTTCTATCGCATAATTTACTTTGTTTGGGAATTCGAGGGGTGTATAGTGAGATCCGTTTTCTACTGCAAAAATTTCTGCGTTCTTTATTTTTTCAGCCATTTTTATAGCAAATTCTGCTGGTGTAAAAAGATCTCGTGTCCCATATATTATAAGTGTTGGGACTTGAATTTTTTCAAGAATATCTTCTCTGTCGTGTTTTCCAAGTTCTGAGAAATTTTTTACATATTCTTTCATATCAAGGCTCAGCCACGATAAAACCAGCTCTTTTGCCACATCTTTATATTCGCTTAGTGTAAATAAACCAAGCCTTGAAGCGATTTTGAGAAGAATGCTTTTCTTTGCGAGTACCCTTGCCATAGGAAAAAAACATCTCATACCATCTTGCATGAATAAAAAGAAAATTTTCCAGAAAGAATCAGGAAATCTTCCATGGAATGCTTTTCTGAAAGGTTTTCCTGATACTCCGTTGATTTGAATTAAAGCTAAAAATTTCTCTGGATGCATTTTGTAGAATTCAAAATTTACTTGAACACCCATGCTCCACCCAAAAAATACTGCTTTTTGTATGTTTAGACTTTCTAATATTGTCTCAAGGTCTTTTGCGTGGTGATCTATTGAATAAAATCCGCTCTTTGGCTTTTCACTTTTATATAACCCTCTATAATCCCAGGAGATAAATCTTAACTTTTCTTTAAAGTGGTCTATGATTGGTTTCCAAGCTCTTATATCTCCTCCAAGACCGTTAGATAGGACTGCATTCACTGAACCAGTTTCAGTGTCATAGACTGTGAGATTAGTACCATCCCAGCTTTTTATTTTTACTTCTTTCATAGGGTAGATTTTAAAAATATTTTCAGTTTGTTTTTTGAAATTTTTTCACTTTTATATCCATATTACTTTTATTTCCGTGTATTTGTTGTTTCCTTTTGTAGATTTTTCTTTAATTCTTACTCCCTTAGTTTTTTTACAATTTGTTTTAGTTTTTCGGTTGTGTAGTATATATCTTCTTCTTTTGTGTATATGCCGAATGAAAATCTTATTGAGCTTTTAGCTTCTTCTTCTGTAAGCCCCATAGCTATAAGGACATGCGATGGAGTTTTTGATTCAGCCAAACAAGCCGAACCCATAGAAGCTGCAATTCCTTCAAGATCAAGCGATATTAGCAAAGTTTCTCCTTCGACTCCTTTGAAGAGAACATTTGAAGTTGAGGGGACTCTGAATTCTGGATGACCATTTATTTTTGTATCTTCTATTCCAAGAACTAAACTTTCAAAGAGCTGTTGTATTTTTCTTAATCTTCTGTTCTCTTCTTTTAGCTCTTTTGTGCATAGTTCAAGTGCTTTTGCAAGTCCTACTGCTCCTGAGACATTTTGAGTTCCGGCTCGCAATCCGTCTTCCTGCTTACCTCCGTGTAATAGTGGCTCTAACGGAGTGCCTTTTTTTATGTAAAGCGCTCCTACTCCTTTTGGACCATATATTTTGTGAGCAGAAAATGTTGCAAAATCAACTCCAAGCTCTCGTAGGTTTATTTCTATCTTTCCTACTGCCTGAACTATATCTGAATGTACAAGAACCTCATATTCTTTTGCTATTTTCACTATTTCTTTTAATGGTAAGATAACCCCTGTTTCGTTATTCACATACATCACCGATATCAAAGATGGTTTCCCATTTTTCTTTATTATTTTTCTGAAATCATCTGGATCTGGAATTCCATATCTGTCTACCTTCACAAATTCTACTTTTGCACCGAGCTCTTTTACAAAATCAATAGGTCTCAAAAACTGAGCTGTGTTCAACGGAAGTTGTTATGAAAAATGGGGTTTTATTTTTTTTCATTTCCAAAAAAGCTGTGCCTTTTATGACTGTATTATTTCCCTCTGTGGCTCCGGAATTAAAAATTATCTCGTGAGTTTCTACGCCAAATATTTTTGCTACTTTCTCTCTTGCAGAATCAAGAAGCTCTCTTGCTTCCCTCCCTGACCAGTGAGGAGATGATGGATTCCCTACATTTAAAGCCTTTATAACTTCTTCTGCCACTTCATCCCTCACAGGAGTTGTTGCATTGTAATCAAGATAAACATATCTTTTTTCAGGATTGAACACATAAATAACTTATTTATTTTTTCTTTGCTTATCTATAATTCTGTTTTGGTTAAAAAACAACAGTTTATTAAGAATTCAAAAATAGTTTAAAGGAAGTTTAGTTTTAAAAATGACCGTTTAAGAAAAATAATCCTTTTTCAAAATACTATGAATGGGCAGGTTTTTTTCTCTTGTGAGCAGTCAGATCGAGCGGAAAATATGATTTCATTGCCTCCAACTTTTACCTGACCTGAAATTGGACATCCTGATCTATCAAAAGAAATATATTCCTTTGAGTACATGTTTAGTTTTAAATTCTTGCAACCTGAAATTTCAAAATTTCCTTGTGGCATTATACTTATATTTCCACTACCTTCGTCTTTTGCTATTATTCTTTCAGCGTAGATTTTGTCCTCTCCTATTTTTCCTTCACCCTTTATTTCAAAGTATATTATGGTGCCTCCCTCAATTTGGAATACTTTTGATTGAGTATTATTTATTTCAATTCTGAAAGATGATGTGGAGCTGAAAACATCAAATGTTATTGATTCAAAGAATGCATTAAATCCAACCGTTTCTATATTACCATATATTTTAGCCCAGAAAGCTTGATTTTCACCTTCTCCTCTTATCTCAATTTCACAATTTTTGAAAATTGCCTTATCTCTATCAGACAAGAAATCACATTCTCCTTTTGTTGGACCTCTGCTTAATGAAATTGCTCTGAGATCAAGTGGGCAGTTTATTTTTATTTTTTGCGTATTTTCATCTTTGAAGACACAATATTTGATAAGTTGCTGAATTTTGAAGAAAATATATGAAACGAAAATTGTGGAAAAGGTAAATGTGTAAGAGGTTCTCAAGGTTTCTATTGTTTCTGAATTATTTTTGTTTTTTTTATTGTTTTGAGAGCAACTTATTATGCCTGGTGTTGAGAATGCTGTTATTGGTATTAAAATAAGTAAATATTTTGTTATTTTTTTTAGCTCTTCAANATANGGCTTCAAAATGTTGAAAAATAAAGATGTTGCTACAAATAAAGTGATTGATAAAACTGCCCAAAAGCTTATTCCGAACCATTCAAACCTGAAAAAAGTTTCCTTTATATCTCTTCTTATAAGTTCTGCAATGATTCTTTGAATTGTGAGCAGAAGAAGATAAATCTGAATTAGTTTTTCTGGAGTTTCTTTTTTTCTTTTTATGTAAATTATAAAGCCAAATGCAGTAAACAGAGCTGCCTCTACAAGTTGTGATGGAAAAAGTTTTACGGCTCCTCCCAATGTTCTTCCTGCGTAGGATTCAGGATGGAAAATAATTCCAAATTTTTGAGACGGAAAACCGTAGCAACAACCTGAGAGGAAGCAAACAAAAAATCTGTATGAGGCGAGCGCAAAGAACGAAGGATAAGATAGTGCGGAAAGAAGTTCTATGAAACTTATCTTTCTTATCAGGGAGTAAATTAAGGTTGCAAAAACACCCAAAATTAGCCCTCCAAAAAGAGTATGTCCTGTTTCCCAAAATCTGAAAAAATCCTGAACCTTCCAGCCATATATTATGCCTAGAGGGAGTTTTGAGAAAAACACTATAACGAATAGTATAATTGTAGCGATTTCACCTCCAACTTCTTCTCCTAACCCTCTTTCTTTTGAAGATTTTACACATAAAAAAAGAAAGATTATTGCTGATATTGAAAGACCAAGAGAAAAGATTGGAAGTTTCACATCGCCAATAGTTATATAAGGAAACATAATTTTATCTTATTTATTTTTATTATTTTGGGATTGTTTTCTCTCCATATTTCGTTACTTTTTTCTTTTTTTATTTCTTATTCCTTTTATCCTTCAATTTTAGTTGTTATTTCTTTTATTGTTGTTGTTATTTCTTTTTGAGTTTGGGGCATTATTATGGGCTTTTGTATTTCATGTGTTTTCCCATCTCTTACAAGAATTATTTTTCCTGACCATCTTATGGTAGATGGTCTGTGGGCTATTTTTATTAGGGTTTTGCCGTGTGCTATTTTTTCAAGCAGTTTTAGTATCTTCGCTTCTGTTCCTGGGTCTATGAATGCTGTTGCCTCATCAAATATTATTACTTTTGGATCAAAGTAAAAAGCTCTCAAAATAGATATTATTTGTTTTTCGCCAGATGATAATCCTGCTCCGTCATCTCCTACCTCTTTTTCAAGGTCAATTTCTATCCCAAGTTCATCCAAAATATCTATTATTTCTTTTATTTTCTCCTGATTTTTTTGTCCAAAGGTTATGTTTTCTATTACTTTTCTTGAGAAGATAAAAATATCCTGATGAACTATTGCTATTTTTCTTCTTATTTCTTTCAGTGGATAGGTTTCTATGTTTGCACCATCTATCAAGATTTGACCTTTTTGAGGTTTGTACATGCGCAAGATAAGGTTTGCAATTGTTGTTTTGCCTGCACCAGTAAGTCCTACTATTGCCACATTTTCGCCTGCCTGCGTTTATTTTAAAAGATGCAGAATCTAAGACTATTTTTTCTCCATCGTATGAGAAGCTTACATTTTGGAATTCAATTTCTCCTCTTTCAATCCTTTTATTTGCTTTTGCTTTTATTTTTTTTGTTTCGTAATCTTCTTTTGGTTCATATTCTTCTGTTTCAGTTTCAAGTATTTTGAACATTCTTTGAGACGCTGCTATTGCGGCTTGGACTATGTTGTACTTTTCGCTGAAATCCCATATTGGATCAAAAAGCTTATTTACTGCATACCAGAATGCAATAAATGTTCCAAAAGAAAGCTCGCCCTCTAAAATCTTTACACCTCCAAATCCCATTACGCTTCCTAAAGCTATTGCAGAGAAAAAAATTATTGAAGAAAAGAAGAAGGAGAATAAAAATATTGCTTTTTCTGTTTCTTCTGAATAGTCTTTGTTAAGTTTTCTGAATCTTTTGAATGAGAAAATGTAAGCGGGTAGTATTTTTATGGTTTTTATTCCGATTATACTTTCACTTATAAAAGAATTAAGTTCAGCTATTTTTTTTCTTATGTTAAGATAAATTTCTCTTGCTTTCTTTCTGAAAAATAAAGTTATAGCTATCATCGCTGGAAAAACTGAAAGAGTAATGAATGCAAGTTTTACATCAAGGAAAAAGAGAGTCGCAGAAATTCCTATTATCAAAAGTATATCTGCGGCAAATGTTATAAGTCCTGAAATAAAAAGTTCTGTAAGATTCTCAACATCATTAGTTATTCTTATAACAATTCTGCCACTTTGGTTTTTGTCAAAGTAAGAAAGGGGAAGTCTTAAAATATGACTGAAAAGTTCATTTCTTATATCTTTTATTACATTCTGTCCAATTTTGTTTGTAAAGTAAATCAGAAAATAGTGGTTCAAAGATGAGATTATTATAGCAGCTAGTATAGTAGATGAAAAAATAAAGAGTTTCCAGATGTTTTTTGATTCTATCGCTAAATCTACGGCTCTTTTCAAAAGTGCTGGAATTGAAATTTCAGATATTATACCTCCTGTAAGAAAAGCTATTGATAAAAAAAGATTGAATTTATATTTTGTAAGATAAGAGAAAAATTTCAAAATAAACTCTAACTCGCTCCTTTTTGTTGTTGTATTTTTGTTCCCATTACTCATATTAGTTTTCCTCATAGTATTTCGGAGCTTTCAATTTCCTCTTTATAAAAATTTGAGAATATTGAATTTTTGTTTTTGAGGAGATTTGATGGAGTATCAATATTTATAATTTGCCCCTTATCAAGTTCTAAAATTGTATCAAAACTAACAAGGTTTTTTACTCTGTGAGTTGCAAAGATCAAAGTCATGTTTTTTTCTTCTACGAATTTGAAGAGAGATTTGATTATTTCTTCTTCCGTTTTTGTATCAATATTTGCGAATGCGTCATCTAAAATCAATATTTTGGGGTTTTTGATTAAAGCTCGTGCAAGTGCGAGTCTTTCTTTCTGACCACCAGATAACTTTATACCTTTCTCTCCTATTATTTCCTCTATTCCTTTTGGAAAAGATAGAAAATCAAAGTTTGCTATTTTGAGATACATTTCAACTTCTTTTTTTATTTCATTTTCGTCTTTTTTTGCTTCATTCCCATTATAGTATCCATTTCCATCGTAGTACCATTTCCCGTTCATTTCTAATGCTGGAAAATCTCCTTTCCCTAAAATTACATTTTCTTTTATTGTTCCGGAGAAAAAGAAGTTTTCCTGGAATACAGCTGATAATATCTTTCTTATCTCATAGGTTGATTTTTTGCATATATCTTCTCCACCTATGAATATTGCCTCTTCTGGTGGAATGTAAAGTTTCATTATGAGTTGAAGTAATGTTGTTTTCCCAGATCCTGTTTTTCCAACTATTCCTATTTTTTTACCTTCGGGTATTTTCAGGTTTATATCTTTTAAGATACCGTAATTTAATTTTTTTATCTCAATATCATATTTTAAGTTTGAATTGTGATATTCTGTGGTTTGGCTCCTTATAATTCTTATATTCGGAGTTTGAAGCGAAATTTTGCTTTTTCTGTTATCATCTGATACCGATATAATTTCAAGTATATTATATATATCTTGCTCTTTTTCTTGATATTTTAGTTTTTGAACCCTCCATAAGGAGGCAAGACCTCTTTGAATTATTACGACGAGGTATCCCATAGCCATAGCTGGCCATGTTAGTATTATTTGGTAAGCTATAAAACCTGCGAGAGTAGATTTTGGTATTTCGTTATCTATCACCATTTTTCCTCCGAATATCACGACAAAGAGTAGAGATAGCTCTGCAAGTAGGAAAGATAGAACATCAAATTTTCCTCTTTCTTTTGCAAGCTTCAAATTTATTTTCATGTAATCTTCTGTTTTTTCTTTAAATTTCTCTTGGATTTCCTCTTCTATTGCAAAACTCTTTATTATTCTTATAGAAGATATTTTCTCTTGGCTGAAATCTGATATTTCAGATAGCTTATCTTGCACATTTTCTGATATTATGAATATTCTTTTCTGGAAGAAAATCACAACAAATGTTATGCTAAAAAGTGGGATAAGAGATATTAAAGTGAGTTTTGGATTTATGAGAAACTCCCCTATGACACTCATTATGAATACAGGCATTATATGAGAAATTATTATCCCACCAGACCCGAGCATCATTCTTACATTCTCTATATCGTTTATTATTACTGAACTTATTTTCCCTGTACCTTCTTTATCAAAGAACTCTGTTTTTATTGGTAGGGTAGACTTGAAAATATCATCTCTTATATCTTTTTCAACGAGCCTTCCTGCTCTTATTATTAGTACTCTTCCTATATAAAGTAGAACACTTCTTATTATTCCAAATGAGGTTATTGCTAATCCTGCAAGAACTATGAAATCTTTTGTTGTACCTTTTTCAAGAGCTTCTATCCCTTTTTTCACAAAGATTGGAGTTATTGCAGAAAAAAAAGCAGATGCTACGGTGGCTGATATCCCCTTTACATAGATTTTTAGATGTTTTTTTATAAAGCTAAAAATATATTTTATCGTTTCTTTATATCTTAAATCTGATTCGGAGTTTTCAAAAGGTGAGTTTGCGTTTTTTTCCTGCATTCACTCATTTTATTTTATATATTCTATTTAGATGTTTTGGTTTTTGCTGATTTTGTTTTTGGCTATTTTCTTTTCGGCTCTTTCCTTTTTTCTGTGAGTCAATTGTCCTTTAAAAAAAATTTTTTTGATTTTAATGAAATTATTTTTTCGTGTGAGAAAAATAGAGTTATGCTTCAACCAGATTTGACCTTTGTAATTAGTTTTTTCATTTTTATTCTGGCATATCTTATTCTATCAAATTTTGTTGTAAAACCAATTTTAAACGAAGTTGCAGGGTACTTTGAGGAGGTAAAGAAAAATAATGAAGAAGCAGAAAGATTTCTCAAAGAAGCTGGAAAGCTTGAACAGGAATATCAAAGCATTATAGATGAAGCAAGAAATAAGGCACTGATGGAATATAAAAGGAGGGTAGAGGAAGAGAGGAAGAGAGCATCCGAAATAATCTCCCAAGTTGATGAATATGTATCAAAGAGGCTCCAAGAGGAAACAGAAAAGCTTGAAGAGTACGAAAAGAAAGTATTGAACGAAATACCTAAAATAGTTGATGAAATTTCTCAGAAGCTTTTGGAAAAGGTTTTGGCGAGAAAAGTTTGAAGTAAAAAAATAAAAGAAAAAAAAGAAAGAAAGAAAAAGAAGGAGGAGGTTAAAAGATTATGGAAGGACACGGAGGAGGAGAGTTTATAAGGACATTAGTTTTTACATCAATAAACTTTATTCTTTATCTCTTTATACTTGTGAAGTTTGTCTTCCCGAAGTTGAAGGGTTCAGTTGAGAAAAGTAAATCTGAAATGTTGGTTGAGCTTGAAGCGTCAAAAAAAAGATTGGAGGAGGCAAAACAAATTTACAACAGAGCCTTGGAAAAAAGGAAATCAGCAGAGCAAGAAAAAGAAAAAATAAAGAGTGAAATAGAAGAGCTGACTGAAAAAGAATGCGAAAGGATAAGAAATAGTGCGGAAACTTATTCTAAAAATAAAATTGAAGAGATTAACAGGATAATTGAAATGAGGGTTCAGGAGAAAAGAAAAGAGCTAGAAAAGTATGCATTTCAGTTAGTTTTAAAACTTGCAGAGGAGAAGATTTTGAAAGTTAAAACAAAGGAGGATGAGGAAAGGTTTTTGAGTTTAGCTTTATCAAAAATTCGTGATCTCAAATCAAGCAATAGAAACTAATCTGACGAAATATAAAGATTGAAGAGTTTGTCAAATACTTCAAGAAATTCTATTTCCTGCGTATTTTCCCCTTGCCACCAGAACCAATCGCTACCTTCTGCTACAAGTATTTTTTCTGTCATACCTTTTATTTTCCTTGCCCCGGCTAATTTTTCCCAATAAGAATTTTTTTCTCTTGTCCCTATCCATTTTGAAAATTTTCCGTCTATCCACGAACCTGCTTTTATTTTATCTATGAAGATTATAGGATTTCCATAAAGTTCCATAATATCTTCTATTTTT
>JGI20132J14458_1000364_pt1 | contig 9715 bp, 10 predicted proteins | sample OctOCTMetagenome_FD_14458 | JGI IMG/M metagenome (IMG submission 14458)
TCTCGAGGCAATACATAAGCTTAAGAGGATTATAAGGTAGGCCTAGATGAATGACTCATCAAAAATGTTAAGTGTGAAACCAAACAATATTATAAATGATAGTAAAAGAGCTATATTTCGAAAGACTAGCTATATATGAGAAAAACTGAGTGCAACATCATGTTTAGGTGAGATCATCTTACCAGGGCTTCTATTCTATTTCGCACTGGCTACCGTGTTGATCTAGACATCTCTAAAGTCATCCCAAGATAGAGACTTTTATTGATACGCAACAATCCAATCGTGGATCTTTGCAACAATATATCCTAAGCTTCTATAGACTTTTATAGCTGGCTCATTATTTGCTTCAACATGCAAAGACGCTATGGCCCCAGATACGATGGCCTCTCTAGTTATTGCCGATGTTGCTGCCTTAGCATATCCTCTACCCCTATATTCCGGCCTTGTATATACATCGCCGATCATGTGTATCTCCTCTAGCGTTATGTACCTAGACGCTGTAGATACTAGCTTTCCATCTACTATAACTCCATAATACCTCCTCTTCTTAAGGATCTCTCTAGCCTCTTCCTGGTTCAGAGTTTGTCCTCTAGATCTTCTGAGTTCGAGGAAGAGCTCTGAGTGATGAGGCCTAAGCCTTACCGCTAGCTCCTCTTTATCGTTTGGCGAGAATGTATCTTCAGTACAGATCATATTATAGAATGTTCTTTTCTCTACCCTATTATACCCGATCTCCTTGAGTTTCCGTATTACCAGCTCTATGTGTTCTTCTTCATTCTCATATAGATGTGTATATGCCACTCTATCCGGCTGGATCTTCAGTCTTGAAATTAGCTCTCTAGCAGGTCTCCACAGATGAATCCCATATAGCCTTGGACCTCTCCATATGAGTATATACGATTCAATCTCGTTGTTTGAAGCGCCCAGAATAATATCTATATTTCTGAACTCATGAACCAGATCATAGACCAGGTAGCAGTGAGGAGGAAGGGGATCTTTCTTATAGAGATCTGTTAGAGAGGCTATAAGATCTTTATAGTTGTGAAGAGCGTCCCATAGGGTGATTATTCGCATTATTCCTCCCTATTTCGATATATACAATTCATCGAGGATCTGCTTCTGCTCTTGCTAACAGATCTTAGAGCCTGGGCTAGGTTCCCCATCTATAGTCAGTATAAATGGTCTCTCATCTTTTCCACAGCCTGCCGCTAGGATCATGCCCTCACTAATATATCCTCTTATTGTTTTTGGTTTCAGATTTGCCACCACAACAACTCTTTTCCCCACTAACTTATCTGGCTCGTACCACTTGCCTATTCCAGCTATAATTTGTCTCTCACCCATCGGGCCTAAATCTACTATAAGCCTTAGAAGACTTGTGCCCTCTACTCTTGAAGCGTTTTTAACAACACCTACCCTCAGATCTATCTTTGAGAACTCATCTATTGAGATTTCCTGCATATAATCATCATCTCTTCTCACACAGTTATTGTCTCGCCAGGTCTCATGATCCTTACCTCAGTTTTTAGCCCCTTCTTACGTACTAGATCTACTAGCTCGTTAGGATCCGCCTTAATAAGTGGGAATGTATTGTAGTGCATAGGTATAACGATCTCGACGCCTAGAAGCTCTACAGCTTTAGCAGCCTCTCTAACGCCCATTGTAAAGTGCCCCCCTATAGGGAGCAAAGCAATTCTGGGGCTGTAGAGCTCCCTTATAAGGGCCATATCGCTGAATACTCCTGTATCACCAGCATGGTAGATGCTATCCTCTCTACTCTTGATAACAACCCCAGTTGGAGATCCTTTTGAAGAGCTATGCATAGCCGGGGTCAGATATATTGTGATTCCTTCAAGAGATATTGGGCCACCTATATTCGCACCAACAGCCCTTTCCCTGGCACCTGCTTCAGAAGCTATGTGATCTGCAAGCTCATAGATAGCAACAAGCTTCGCATTCACACTCCTCCTAAGGATCCTAACCGTATCCCCCACATGATCCCCGTGATCGTGTGTTACTACTATATAATCAGGTTCTGGGATCTTGTCGATGCTTATAGGTGATAGAGGGTTCGAAATCCAAGGATCTATTAAGATCTTCTTTCCAGAGGTCTCGATCAGGAAAGCCGCATGCCCATACCAGGTTATTCTTGCCATCCATAGCCACCACTATAAATGTCATAAGCAATGATAAAAATAATGCTCAATTCTTAAAACGGTCTCTCCAACTTCTAAAGCCAGTATAAATATTGTTATAGGTTCTTACTAAGTGGGCGCTATGGCTGATATAGTAGATCCTCTGACATCGCTGCTGATCATGATATCCATCTCGGGAGCTATGGCTATGATCCTTAGGAGGGTTGGTTTTAGCACCGTAGTTGGCTATATCCTTGGAGGGATCTTGGGATCATTGATCGGTGCCCCTGTAGAGGTTTCTCCATTAATAGCGCAGCTTGGGTTGATCCTACTTGGATTCGAGATTGGCGCTGAGATCGGTGGGAGAAAGGCTTTGGGATCCTTTAGGCAGGCCCTTATAATCGAGATAATATCTATGTCCCTAATATATATCCTCACAGGATTAGTCTCAGCAATCCTTAGGTTAGGGTTTATAGGCCATATACTACTCTTTCTAATAGCAATTAATACATCTACTGGCATATTATACAAGGTTATCCATGGAAGGGTTAGCGAGGATGTAAGATCTCTTCTCCTTGCATCATGTGTGATAGAGGATACAGTTGCGATATCCGGTTTAGCTGTATTTATAGCTGTTAAGGATATAGCCAACCCTATAGATTTAATTCTATCTATAGGAAAGGTGGGATTTTTAGCAGTCATGGCATTTCTCATAGGAGTATATGCCTTTAAAATGCTTGGCAGAAGACTCAGTGATCTCGAGATGTTACCCATAATAGCGATTTCAGCTGCATTGGCATATTACGTTACATTTGGAATAATCGGGGTTAGTCAGCTGCTAGGCACCTTCATAGCAGGTTTTGCATTAGCAAGAGCCGTGGATCTTGGAAGAGCTATAACTCAGCTGGGAGGTCTCAGAGAATTGGGACTCCTCCTCTACTTCTCCTCGCTGGGAGGAGTGATTCCACAGCTGGAGGGTGGAGAGCTCACGATAATACCTGCTCTCATAGCTTTGGTGATGATAGTAGTTATTATAAAGTTTGTTGCCTTCTCAACAGCCCTTTGGATGCTGGGGCTTGAAAGACACGAATCTATTAAGGCTGCGCTATATATGACATCTATTAGTGAGCTTGGGATCATAATATCCTCTCAAGCCTATGAGTCCAAGCTTATAGGCTCATCATATGTTATGTTAGCTACATATGTTGTTCTTATATCGGCGATCATATCTTCAATAGCGGTGAAATTTGAAAATAAAGTTGTCATGGGGATCTACTATTTGATTCCTAATAAAGTGGAAGAAATAGCAAGGCAATATCTATCCAGGGTAAGATATGTTTTAGCTGTAAGAGCACATGGATTAATGGTCTTCCTATATGGATTTATATTCATGGTCTTCATAGCAGTTGCAATAGATATAGCTATAAGCCTCCTAAGATATCTGCCAGAGTTTCTACTTCAATATGGTCTAATACTATCTGTGATAATAAGCACAGCATTCATTTTCTCGATACCATATTTCACATGGAAATCTTATAAAGATAAATTAGATAAGGATCCGCCAGCTAAGGCATATGTGGAAAAAATAATTGGCATAAATATATCGATGCTCTTAGCGATATTCGGCATATTTCTGGAGGCATATATTGTTAACAGGATAGTCTCAGGGCATCAAGTAGATATAGGGGGTATCCAGGGACACATAATATATATAGTAATTTCTATACTTATAATACTATATATACTCAGGAATATATATTATTCTATCTCAAGAATATATATAAGAGGTTGATTATAGAATTATTATTAATGAGATCGTGGATGTAAAACCTATTATTGTTGGATCATCAGATTACTTTTCATGCTTAGATATATATTTATGAACTTTTTTGGAGTTAAATATATATTTTATGAGATACATCATGTGGATGGGGTTTGTAGGATATGGGTGGGGAGGTAAAGATCCTTGGAGAGGCTCTTCCATTCGAGGAAAGGATAGAGATGCCTAACTGGATTAGCAGGCACACAAAGGTTGAGAGCTATTGGGAGATGCATAGGAAGTCTCTACAGGATTATGAGAATTTCTGGGCATCTATCGCTAAGGAGCTAGATTGGTTCGCACCATTTGAGAAGGTCGTTGAGAAGGGCGACTATCCCTATGTCTATAGGTGGTTCCCAGGTGGAAAGATAAACATATCCTATCTAGCTCTTGACAGGCATGTAGCTGGATGGAGGAAGAATAAGGTTGCATATATATGGGAGGGAGAGCCTGTTGATGGCAGCGGGAATCCCAGGGAGGTCAGGAAGTTAACATATTATGATCTCTGGAGGGAGGTGAATAGGGTAGCATATATACTTTCAAGGAACTTCGGGCTTAGGAAGGGGGATAGGATAGCTATATATCTCCCAATGATCCCAGAGCTTCCAATATTCATGTTAGCAGCAGCTAGGCTTGGAGTAATATTCACAGTAGTCTTCGCAGGCTTCACAGCGGAGAATCTGGCGATAAGGGCCAGGGATCTTGGTGCAACGCTTCTTGTAACAGCTGATGGCTTCTATAGAAGGGGTAAGATTATAAGGCTAAAGGATATAGCTGATAAGGCCCTTGAATCGGTGCCCAGCATCAGAAATGTTATTGTTGTGAGAAGGCTTAGCCTCAATGTAAAAATGGTTGATGGGAGGGACTTCTGGCTTGACGAGCTGTTGAGAGGGGTTCCAGCTAATGCATATATAGAGCCTACAAGGCTTGAAAGCGATCACCCGCTGTATGTTCTATACACTTCAGGCACTACGGGGAAGCCTAAGGGAATTATACATGATCACGGAGGCTATTCAGTGCTTCTGCATGCAACTATGAAGTGGGTCTTCGATGTGAGAGACGATGATATATACTTCTGCACAGCAGACATAGGCTGGGTTACAGGGCATAGCTACATAGTATTTGGCCCCCTAATAGAGGGACTAACAACCGTGTTCTACGAGGGGGCCCCCGACTATCCTGCCCCAGATAGGTGGTGGTCAATAGTGGAGAGATACGGAGTATCCATACTCTATACAACACCAACTGCTGTGAGAATGCTCATGAGATATGGGGATGAGTATGTGAAAAAACACGATAGATCCACTCTAAGGCTTATTCACAGCGTTGGAGAGCCTATAAACCCCTCGGCGTGGAGGTGGCTCTACGAAGTTGTGTGTGAGAAGAGATGCCCCACAGGATCTACTTGGTGGATGACGGAAACAGGGGGGATATTGATAAGCATTGCCCCAGGCCTATCCCTGGTTCCTATAAAGCCTGGAACCAATGGCCCGCCCCTGCCAGGTGTTGATGCCGATGTCGTTGATGAGAGTGGAAACCCTGTAGAGCCCGGCAAGAAGGGCTTTCTAGTTATTAAAAGACCGTTCCCTGGTATGCCAGCTCCGCCAACTGGTATGTGGGGTGATCCAGAGGGATATAGGAGGATATATTTCGAGAGAATACCTGGCAAGAGCTATTTCTTCACAGGAGACTATGCTGTGAGGGATAACGATGGATATATATGGGTTATCGGAAGGGCTGATGAGGTGCTCAAGGTAGCCGGGCATAGGATAGGGACATATGAGTTAGAATCGGCCTTGGTATCGCACAAAGCGGTTGCAGAGGCAGCCGTTGTGGGAGTGCCGGATCCTGTTAAGGGTGAGGTGCCAATAGCGTATGTTGTTCTAAAGGAGGGTTATCAGCCCAGCAAGGAGCTTGTGGAAGAGCTGAAGGAGTGGGTTAGAAGCAATTACGGCCCTATAGCGGTTCCAAGCAACATATTCTTTGTCACCAAGCTCCCCAAGACTAGAAGTGGTAAGATTATGAGGAGACTTGTTAAAGCTGTGGCCATGGGATCACCGCTGGGAGACATAACCACTCTAGAGGATGAAGCGGCTGTAGAAGAGGTTAAAAAAGCATATGAGGAGTTCGTAAAATCCCTTGGAAGGGGCTAGGCAGACGACTCTGTGGGGAGACCAGCTGTTTTCCACTCCAGCAGCCCGCCAACGAACCTATATACATTGGTTCTCCCAAGCTCTGCGAGTTTTCTAGCAGCTACAAGGGAGGCTGTGCATGAATAGTTTGTGCAATACACTATAACCGGTTTGTCTACCGGTATCTCTGGTAATCTCTTCTCTATCTCGCTAGCAGGTATATTTATAGCCCCCTTTATATGCTCTTTTGCATAGCTCTTCGGCTCTCTAACATCTATTATTAACCCGCCTTGTTTTAAGAGCTCCAAAACCCTTTTATAGTCGACCTCCTCATATCTCCCCTGCATCATCTCACCTTCGTAAATAAACTAAAGCGCTTATAAGCATATACGCTGACCTTCTTCCCGCCCTAAAAGGTGAGACTACCAGTTGTAATTGCCCATGCCCTTTAGGTGCTAATCTCACAATGGCTTTTATGGCGGTTATATGTTCATCAGGGGCTTTTTAACAAATCTTATGGCTCGTTAAGCAGAATGTTAAGAAATATAGCTATCATATTGCCATTACGAATAAAGGGCAGATCTAACCTATAGTAAATATTCAAAGACAGCTTCATCTATAGCGTTTTTAACCCTCCAACTACCTCTTATATTTGAATTGAACTGGAAAATACAAGAGGTGATACTATTTGAGAAAAAGCTTAAATCAGATTGGGAGGGAAATTAGGTTAAAAAAAGTTTTGAGGAATAATAGAGCTTTGATCTTTGCATTTGACCATGGAGTAGAACATGGCCCTAAAGTTTTTCCTGAAGAGAAAATCGATCCTAGGGTGATTATTCGTGAAGCGGTCGAGGCCGAGGTAGACGCTATAATGACAACTTTAGGTATAGCATCAATGACATATGATATATGGGGTGGACGTGTTCCTCTAATTATGAAGTTAACTAGTAAAACGTATCTGAGGCCAGAGCAGCAGAGACTATTGCAAAGCGTTTTTGGATACGTGAGAGACGCGGTAGCTATAGGTGCTGATGCTGTTGCAGCAACTGTTTATTGGGGCAGCGAGTATGAAGATTCTATGCTTAACACCTGGTTTACTATAAGATCTACAGCTGAGAGATTCGGTTTACCGGTTCTTCAATTAGCCTATCCGAGGGGTTCTGCTATAAAAAACATGTATGATAAAGAAGTGGTTAAATATGGTGTGAGAGCTGCTATAGAGAGCGGGGCTGACATTATAAAGACTTATTACACGGGCTCGGAAGAAAGTTTTAGAGAGGTAGTTAAGGTAGCTGCAGGAATACCTATACTTATGAGTGGTGGGGCTACTAGAGAGAAGCCTGTGGATTTCTTGAGAGACGTTAAGTCAGTTATGAGAGCAGGTGCCAACGGAGCTGTTGTTGGTAGAAATATATTTCAGCACAAGGATCCCAAAGCAATGATTAGAGCCTTAAAACTAATTATTCATGAAGATAAAGAAGTAGAAGAAGTAGCGAAACTAGTTGAGTAAATATTTTAAATACTATTATGAAAGGGAGATGCTATGAAGGATCTCCAAAAGAGGATAGATGTAATAGCTGTTGGACATGCTCTCGTCGATATAAGAATAAAGGTTAGCGAGTTTCCAAAGCCTGATCATGAGAGCCCCATATTGAGAACTAAATGGGGAGCAGGAGGATCTGCTGTGAACGTCTCGATCGCTGTAAAGAGGCTAGGCATGGATAGCGGGATAATCGCTAAAATAGGTTTTGATAGCTTTGGGCGGATAATAGTTGATGAGCTACTGAAGGAAGGTATAGACATAAAAGGCCTTAGAATCTCGCTGGGAGATACAGGTTTTAGTGTAGTGGCTATAGATCCTCAAGGAGAGATAACAATGTATGGCTACAAAGGTTCTGCAGAGGATCTAAAACCTGAAGAAATAGATGAGGATCTGATTAAGGAGTCTAAATACATTCATATAGCCAGCCTAAGAATAGATACATCGATTAAGGCTCTCGAGCTAGCCAAGAAATATGGATTAACATCTTCATGGGACCCTGGGAGGGTTTTATCCAGAAGAGGCATATCAGAGTTAAAAAAGATTCTCGAGATAAGCGACATAGTTCTATTGAATAGCCAAGAGGCCTATTACATAACTAATGAAAATGACTATAAAAGAGCTGCGGATATAATAAAAGATCTAGGCCCTGAAATCGTGGTTATTAAATTGGGTAGAGAAGGCTCTTACATAAGAACTAAAGATTCTTCTGAATACATACCAGCTTTTCAAATAACAAATCCAGTTGATACTACAGGAGCAGGCGACGCATACGCAGCTGGCTTCATAACGAGTCTGTTGAGAGGATATACAATTAAAAAAGCTGCTATATATGCTAGTGCAGTAGCGGCTCTTAAGATAATGAGACTAGGCTCTCACGAAGCGCCCTCCCACGATGAAGTAATTAAATTTATATGGGATAGAATACCCTCCTTCTAAATAAACCAGGCTGATTACCAGCATTGCTATGATCCTTTCTAGCTATATAGCTAGACTTCCTATTTTATGAATTTTTATGAATCCGAGCAGTATAAGGGCTTAAGATCCCTGATGGAGTTGCGTTAACCCACAGATCTCTCCCCATCCTCGAGGGCTTAAGCTCCTAGCTATAGTACTAAACACGCCTAGGGGATCACTTGCGGATTAGACGAGCTTAAGCTTTGATGGGATAGACGCGATATAAGTATGTAATCACGTAGAGATCAATATAGCTAGGCCATGCGTGCGCTCTCTCTAGAAACTCTGAATCTAGGATCTATAACGTCGTTAAGACCATCGCCAATCAGATCTATCAACATAATAATGGCGACTAAAAATGCTGAGGGTAATGCTGCATACCACCAATCTCTATCTAAATAGAGAAAACCTTCTCTTACAATATCTTACAATACCTCCTAGGCTAGTGATAGGGTGTGGAGCGCTGAGACCTAAGAAGCTTAGCCCAGACCCGAGTGTTATAGCGGTGCTAAGTGTCAATGTGAACTATGTGATCAATATTGATGCCGAATGAGGGATCAGATGTTTACGCATAATCCATAGCTTGCTAGCACCTATCGCTCTCACAACTTCTATTAATTAGCTGGACATAATACCTATAACGGTTCCCCTCACAAGTCTTACAACTATAGGTGACCCGATTATCCCAATTGCTATAGAGGCGATCAAGGGTTTCTGACCATATGTATCACTTATAAAGTGCACGGATACGAATGTTTGGAAGGATAGGAGAGCATCTATAACTCTTGTTATAGTCTCATCAATACCTGACGCCCTATAGAACCCTGCTTCAAGATCTATAGGCACCCCTGGGAGGAATGCTATGATTGTTTTCAGCACCGAAATATATAGAGATATAAGAATGTAGGAATATCCTTGAAAGCAATCCCCCACAACGCATCAATTCCTATTGGATGCTCCATCGAAGGCAGGCTCAAGGGTTTAGAAACCCTCCGAAGATCGAGATCGCTATTACGGTAACTATAACAACTGTTTTTTTATACATACCTAAATCTCGGTATCTCCATTAAGGCATCAATTCATCTTATTGGGAGTTTATAATTCGAGTAACCGCCATCTCGATTAAATGACT
>JGI20132J14458_1000369_pt1 | contig 9601 bp, 9 predicted proteins | sample OctOCTMetagenome_FD_14458 | JGI IMG/M metagenome (IMG submission 14458)
GTAAGTAAATATCAGGGTAAAAATTATTCTCGTTTCATAAAAATTTATTGTCCATTTCATAAAGAAACTGTTCCATCCTTATATGTTCATAAAACAAAATTGCTTTTTCATTGTTTCGGATGTAATGTAAGTGGAACAATATTTGATTTAATAAATATTATAAAAAAGGGTATATTAAACGATTTTAATTTTCATTTTGATATTTCTAAATATATAACAGATTTTACATTTGAAAATTATAATGATCCGATATTGTCAAAAGTAATGGAAAGNAAAAAAATATCTCCTATATTCTATATTGAAAAAGATTATTCAAAATTCCGTGATTATTTTATTTATGCGAANGATTTAATATACGATTTTATTAAAAAAATACATCTTACTCATAAAAAAGAATGNTATTACAAAATAGAAAATTTGNTATTTTCTAACAATATAACTTACGACTTATTTTTGAAATTTTTCCCATATACTTTATAACAAATTATGATTTTAAATTTGAAAGTCATTATAAAGAAATAGTTGATTTACTTGATAAAGTTTTAATTAATAATTACTTAACAATTCCATTAATTAAGAACAATAAAATTATTGGTTTTATACAAAGAAGAATTAATGATAATTCAAAATCAATAAAATATAATTATATCTTTGTTAATGAAGAAGAAAATCAAAAATACTTTTTAATTAAAAGTATTGATAGTTATTTAACTAAATCTATTTCAATATGTGAGGGTATATTTGATATGTTACATATATTAACTAAACATAAAAATGATGGCATTATAGTATCAACTATAGGAACTAATAATTTAAACATTGATTGGGAAAAATTAGTAAATGGATATAGAAAGATTAAAATATACGGCGATTATGATCTTGCGGGATTAAAATATGTGAATTATCTAAATAAAGAAATGAAAGAATTTAAAAAACAGAAGAAAATAGAAAATTTTTATATTTTAAAGAAAAAACCTACAAAAAATATCATAAAAAGAAAATTAAAAAAGAAAAACGGAGGTGCGCTATGAAAGAGGTAATAAAAAACCATAAAAACCAGGTTAGCACCTGGAGATATATCGGTTTTACAACAAGTATGAAAGATGTTCTTGAAATAGCACAAGAACTTCCTAAATCTTTCCTTGACGAAATAGGAAATAAGTATGAAGATTGTAAATTCAAATTTGCTTCTTCGATGTATCTAAATCCTATTTCTGGAATAGAAAGTTCTAAATTATGTATAAAATCTCATCGTGATTCTAATCCAAATGAAATTATAATTTATTTCGATCCTGGACTTCTTTTATCCTATTTAGAAAAAGATAATATATCTACTTTAACTAGAGAATACGAAAAGAAAATAACCAATCATGAAAAAGTTCCTATAAAAATAACAAAGAAAATAACATTTAAAAGATTGAATGATTATGATTATCATTTCTTAAGAACGGAACTTATTATTGATGACGAACCTGAATTTACAAGAGAGAAAAAATACTATGATAATGCAATTGTATTGATTCCTGAAACCGTTTCAAGATTGAAAATACTATGTAGAATGATTATAGAAAAACAATTGGGTTCATATAAAGAATTTGACAAATATGCACCCTGATAAAGACAAATTAACCGCATATCTTAATACATTTTATTCTATATTAAAAAAATATGTTGATTTATACTATAAAGATTATTCAAAATTTTTAAGCGATTATGTTAATAAAGTTGGTATTATTGATTTATACGAAAGATTTTTAATATATCTTGCAAGTAAAAAGAAAATAGACATATCAAATTATACAATAACAAGAAGAAATACAAAAGATAATCTTGAACTATTAGATTTTGACAATAAAATTATTGGCGAAATTTATTTGTTTGTTAAAGATATTTTAATAAAGTATTTTCAAGAATTAAATCGTTCCCCCGCCTGGGGGAACATTAATATTAAATTCCCTCCAGAAAATTAAAATTAACTTGCACTTCCTTCGTTTCTCTTTTTATTCCATTAAAAATAACATAATTATTAATAGTTACAGTTGTTCCATTAATATCTATTTTCCATTTTAAATCTATTAAATTGTTTGAAACTTTTTTAATTTCATTTTTGATATTTTGCATTATATTATTCGCTAAATCTTTACTAATATTATATCTTCTTGTTATTTGAGAAAAATATTTTCTCTCTAAATAAGTTAAATATACAACGAAAAACATAAATAGTTGATTTTTTCCTGTTGATGTGATACCTGGATACATATCCAAGTTATTAAAAACATCAATATGATTTTTTCTTAAGGTTAATGCAGTTGAATCATCAAATAAAGATAAATATCTTCCATCATAGTTATAAATGTTATTAATGGAATTGTTTTTTAGTAAGTTTAAATATCCATTTATTCTATACGAAATAAATTTAAATCCAGTATCAAACTGAGAAGAAATACTGATTTTGTTTATATCGTCTTGCATAATATTATTCAATAAAGATTTTCCTTCATAATATGAAATATAATCGTCTTCAATAACTTTAACTTCTTTAATATATTCTTCTAATGTTTTTTCGTAAATAATTTTATAGTATAAAGTGAAAGTATTTGTATTATTAACTATTCTTTCCTTCAGTAAAATAACGGAATTATCTTCTATTGGATAATAACTTAAATTTTCTGTTACTTTTTCTTTTTTAAATAAAGGAAATTTTCCATAGTCAACTCTTTTGTAAATCATTATTTTATTTCCTTCAATATTTAGTCCGATATAATTTATATCATCAGGTATTTCACTTTTAATTAAAACAAGATCTTTGTTTTTTGAAAAGATGTAAGATGTATTAATAATAGAAACGATATCAAAAGTTAAAATAGTTTTAGAACTGATTAAAATATCATTTTTCCAAATATCATCAACTTCATTTGGATATTTTATATTAGGATTACAGACAAAAACTAATGAGTAAATACTTTGTTTTCTCAGTTCAAGTATCTGATTATACAAATCATTATCAATTTTATTTAAAACAATAAATAACGGATAAAAATTTTTTCTTTTAGACATAAGATTAAAAATAGTTCCTATTAAATCATTTTCAAAAAATGCAACTCCATTCAATAAATCAATTTCACTTTCTTTATAATCTCTATTTAAAGATACATGAACATCGCCCACATTTCTTTCGTATAATATATAATCCCAATCTTGATTAACTTCATGTCTTGTAAATAAACTTAAATCATGATAAAATGATATTAAATTGTCAGAATTGTGATTAGGAAAAACTAAATTTGAAAAATATTTTATTTTATTTTCTTCTACCGTTGTAATATAATTTTGTGTATAAAAATGAAATGATATTGGAATAGAATTAAAATCTTGACTAAATTCCTCGTTTTTATAATATCTTTTCCAAGAAAATACTTTATAATNTCCCGATATATTTGGAAATGGATATACCAAAGGAACATATATAAAATTATTATTTGATGCACTTGTTGTCAAAANAAGATCTTTAAATAAAACATAATCTTTTTCNTTTTCATTTANTTTTGGAATTTTAATATAAATNTGAGAAAAGAAAATAATAATAGGTTCCGTAATTCTGAATATACATCCTATAAAAACTTGATTTAAATCAGGTTTTTCTTGTAAAATATATTTATATGCCTTAAAAGAAAAATTAGGATAGATTTCTTTAAACGGTTGTAATATTCCATTTTCATTCATTTTAATTACCAAATGATAAGTTTTCATATTAATATCTATCAATTGTATTACATAAGTTTCATTGTTAACCAAGTTTATTGGACTGCGACCATTAAAAATTTTTCCGTTATTTATTTGAAGTAAATATAGTTCACTAAATGGGAAAAAGATATTGTTAACTCTTGTTTCGTAATTTATTTTAATATTATGTAAATTTACAGCATTTATTTTATCTATATCATCTCTGTCTATTTTTATCACCGGTCCATAGTTATATTTTTCAACATTAACAAAATGATAATAAAGTGGTTCATCTATAATAACAACCAGATTATTTCCTTCTATTTCAACTTTATAACACATGGGATGTAGAAAATGATTTTTATCTTTCATAATAACATTTTCAATTTGGTAATTTTTATCTTTATCAAAGTATATTTTGTAAGGAAATTGACTTGAATCTAAATTTCTAATAATATAGTTTTCATATATTCTTGTTCTTTGATTAGTGATAATAAAAATATTTTCTTGCGGTTTTAATTCTTTCTTGTTTTCTAAATTAACTTTTATCATATTCAAATATACTTTTTAAAGTTTCTGAAAACTTTTTAATGATAGTATTTAAAGGAGATAAAGGAGAAACATTATTAACTGCAGAACGATAATATACCGGTAAATCGAAAAAGGTATTAATTTCTATTTCCGATGAAATATAAAATAAATTATTGCCATCAAAAATATAATCTCCGGTTTTAATTGGAGTGTCTCCAGGAACAATTATATTTCCTGTTTTTATTAATCCACCTTCCGGTGTTCTAAAACTTCCATAAGTTAAAAATGCGAAAATACTTTTTATACCATAAAATCCACCTAAATATGTTGTTCCAAAACAATGTAAACAAAAAGATTTAGCATCGTCATAATTAATATATCTTTCTTCTTCAAAAAGATAGGTTTTTCTATCTAAAATGGAATCATTTCTTGTACAGTAGGGACAATTTGCACCACTCAATCTTGTAGAAAACCATAATAATTTTCTTCTATTAGCATTTCTTAATCTCATAAACATTTCGGTATTTCTTCTTATTTTACTATATATTCCCATTATTCTCGGATCGGAAGATACATAATTTCCTTGTTTATTTATTGTTATTTTCTCGTAATAATCTTTTTTAAATATTTTTTTCTCCTCTATTATCAAATTTTCAATAATTGGATTAATTTGAATAAATAGTTTTTTGTTGATATGGTATGTATTATTAATTTCCAATTTATAAAATTCAAATGTTATATGCGATTCATTTAAAACATAAAAATAAGTTAGCATTATATTAAAAGTTTCTTTACTGTTTGGCGGTATAATAATATATTTTAGCAATTCTTGTTTTTCATGACCAAATGTTTCTTTTACTAATCCTATAACCGTATAATCATTTGGATTTTGTATTTCAATTTCTAAATCAATATTATTACTTCTTAAATAGTTTATATAAACAAAGTCTCCATAAGAATATTCAATATTATGTGTTATTTCACTTTCGGTGATTATTAAATCATTAATTGTTAAATAAGGAAAGTTCATTTTATCTTGAATGTGTTTATTTTTTGGTCTTTGTTTCTTGCACGATTTTTGCGAGATCGGTTACATACCTTGCAAGTTCAACTACTAATTGATCTCCCGTTAATTGAGAAAGATCTGGTGTTATTTGTGATCTTGCCATTCTTAATATTTCTATTTCTCCTAATACATCTTCCACTCTTCTTCCTTTTGGCAGTATAATTTCTCCACTTTTAATTAATTCTTGTAATGCACTTAAGTCTTCAAATCTAAATACTCTTCCTGGATACATTCTTTGTAATTCTTTTACAAGATCTTGTATATCTTTTTCTATTTCTTTATAAAATCTTGTGATATTCTTGCAAGTTCTGGTGCTACAGAAATAATTCTTTTCAGATCTGTTTTATCCATTTTAGAAAAGTTAATAAACTTAGATGCGGTATTAACAACGAAAGAAATATCAACATTAAATTCTTTTGAAATTTCTTCTAAATCTCTAAAAGAAAATGTTGGTTTTTTAGCAAGTTCTATGATTCTTCTTTTTAATCTTTCATTGTCTACAAAAGTTTCTCTCATAGTTAAATTTTGTGTTTTTAATGTATTTTCTTTTACTAATCTTATAGTTTCATCGTTTATTCCCATTTCTTTCATTTTTTCTTCAAAAACACTCATTGCCGTTCTTATGAATCTTATTCTTTCAGGTGCATCCATACGATTTAAATCATATGATTGAAGTATTCCTTCTAATACCGGTGAAATATATCTATTAATTATATCTTTTCCTCTTTCAATATCTCCTTTTTCCAACGCCCTCATTGCTGTTTGCAAGAATATAGAAAATTGAGGATCAGAAAATGTTTTTTGTAGATTTTCAAAATCCGCAATACTCATTCTTCTTCTCTCTACAATATCTGCCATAGAAGAATAGAATGATTTTAGAGAAGGGTCGCTAACCATTGCCGATCTTCTTCTTAAATAATCAGGATCACTTATTCTTATCATTTCTAATGGACTTAATCCAGTTGTTATTAATTCTGGTCTTCCAAATAAATTATTAAATCCTAATTGCAATAATGAACCTAATCCTTGTATTGCTAAAGGAATACCCATCATGGCCAACATTCCCGTTAATGATAATGGATTAATAATAAATGGTAGAAACATTGGAGCAAAAGATGCTACTGCACCCGCAATTTGCGAAATAGGTCCTGGCGTTATTTGTTGTCCGGCNGTTATTGCAAAAGTTGTCGCAAATTCAGACAACATAAATGGTGCCATAGTAGTTANAACACCTCTCATAAAAGGAAATAATCCTTGTGGTGTTAATCTTCCCGCTAATCCTTTTAATATGGTATCAATTGCATTAATATCGGCCACTCTTCTTTGTATTAATAATCTTGTATTTTCGTCGATTGCTGTTTCTTGTTTTTGAATTCTTTCAAGGAATTCACTTAATGCTTGTTTGATCATGGGAGTGTTTTCCATTATTGATACTACGGTATTTAATATTTTTTGTATTTCTTCTCGACTTAAACCAAATCTACTTAGAAATGCTGTTCCCTCTCTTTGTATTTGTCTTGCCGCAAATGCAAATGGAAAATAACTTGTTAACCATCCCATAAATTGAGATGTGAGAGGAACTATTCTTGTTGTAAAAACGGTTGTTCCCGCAGATAAAAATGCTTCTCTTAAATTATCAAGAAATGTTCTATTTTGCATGTTTAATAAATCATAAAATAATGGTGTTTCTGGTGTTCTTAATAATCTTGTTATATTCATTCCTTGTAACATTAATACTGTATTTAATGCCTGTTGTGGAGGAATACCCATTGCAATCATACTTTCTAATTGTGCAATAGGATCATTTTCGCCTCCAAAAAATCTAGCATAAAACTGAAATGGCATAGTCATCATTCTTGCCATAGTATTTATATCACCAAATCTTGTAATTAAATAATTAACCATAGGTGCTGCAAATTGTAATCTTCCATATTGAGATGCACCACTTGTTAATAAATTAATCCAATTGGTTGGAACTCCTTGTAAAAATGCTAATCCTCCAAATTGTGAAAAATATTGTCCTCCTAATTGTGCGACTGCAACCATAGTTGATTGTATCATTTCTTGTTGTATTTGGGAAGAGAATGGAAACATTGATTGTGCAACTAATGGTAAATTAGCAATAAATTGTATAGGTATATTTAATCTTGTTGACAATTGACCCAAAATATTCATATTATTAAATACATCCATTATGTTTCCACCTAATCTTCTTATATCTAATCCTCTGAAAAATCCTCCAAATTGTGTATATGACATTCCAAACATCATATTTTGTCTTAATAGTTCTTGAATTGCATCAGTTGTTGTTCTTAATGTTCTTGCAATTTCTCTCATTTCAAGTGTTGTTTGATTTATCATATTAATCATTTCATATGGTGTTATTCTTCCTAATGGGAATTGTTGCANTGTTCCTAATCCACTNCTTANTTCTGATGCAGTCATAGGAATTAACATTGATGTTGCTCTATAAATATCAACTGGAGGTATAATTCTTCCTGTTCTCATTAACATTTGTAAAGTATTTTGCATATTTAACATAGTAAACGGTAGTGTCATCATTCTTTCCCAATTTTGCATTTCATAAGGAGACATACCAAATGAGAATAATAGATTTTGAATTGCTGGATAATTTTGTAATAATTGTGGATATAAAGTGTTAAAGAATAATGATAATCCTACTTGTGGCAATATATTACTTCCACCTAAATTCGGCGCCATATTTAATGCCATTAAGGCATATGTTTGATTTTGTTTTTGGATTTGTAGTATTGCATTATTAGAATAAAGTAAAGATTGCAATAGTTGTGCGGATTGAACAGAAGTTTGTGCTACAATGGTATTTAATTTCGTCATTGTTTCCATATAAGTTGTTAATTTTCCTAATTGACTTTGAATAATAGAACTAAGTGGCGCACCTATAACCGGAATTTCTCCTATCATTCCCATTAGTTGTTGTGTTGAAACGACAAATGTTCCTATCGGTCCCATTTGCGATTGCGCAACTTGTTGCATTACTTCTGGTTGAATAATACTACCTACATTTACCGGAGAATATATCATTGGTGAATAAGGAAAAATTAAATTTTGATTCATTTCCTTTGGTTAAAATGTGGTTTAGGACATTTTTAGTAGTGGATTTTTTTATAGAAGAAATATTAAATGTTCCAACTTCTTATATTTCTGAATTACTTTTAAATAAATATCATTTCAATAAAATTGACAATATTTACTTTAAAGGAAATAGTGATTCTTTGATTTATTTGTGCGCACATATTGATACTTTTAACAAAAAATTATATGGAAATCTAGAAGATGAAATATATCCGTTAGATATTATTGTTGATGAGAATAAAATTTATCTAAACGAAAAAAGAAGAGTTGTTCTTGGTGGTGATGACAGATGTGGGGTTTATATTTTGCTCGAACTATTAGAATATTCAGATAACTTTTTCTTTTTTATGGTAGATAACGAAGAAATCGGTGAAAGTAGAAGAATAAATATTTTTGATAAAAAAATGTTTGATGGAAAAATAATAATTACAGTTGATACAATTTCTAATATTTTAATTCCTCATAAATATGATGATAATTTTTTAAAATTATTAAAATACTTTTTCCCTAACTTTAAAATTGTAGGTAAAAGAGAAAACCGATTTAGTATTTTAGATTATATTAAGTCTGATTTTAAAGGATTTAATATTGGATGTGGTTTTTATAATGAACATACTAATAAAGAATATATCCTTTTTGATCAAGTTTTAAATACACTTAATCTTTTAAAAAGGTTTATTTTATCCTTTAAAAATGTATAAAATTATTAAAGTTGATAAAAATGTTAAAAAGAACATAAAGTATTTTAAAAATAAAATTAAGAAAATTTCATTAAGATTTTTCATTCACTACGAAGAAAAAAATAATTTTATAATGGGTTTGAGTGATAAAGAAGATAAAATTATTTTTTTAAATCTTTTTTTGTTTTTTATTAAAAAAAATGATGAAATATTCAAAACCATATTGCATGAATTGATCCATATATTTTATCCTAATTTATCGGAAAATAAAGTTGAAGAAATGACAATTAATCACGAAAATTATATTAATAATTACAAATTTGGTTTTGTTTATAATTTAAGCAAATTTATTTATCAAAAAATAATGGAAAATAAAAAATTACAGAAAATTAGCGATTTTAATAAAATGGTAAAAATTGTTGATGATCTTGAATATATTTTCAAAATTGATTAGATTTTTTTATTTTTGATTACATAATCATCATAT